>Ga0224559_1001360_pt1 | contig 13606 bp, 7 predicted proteins | sample 714S33034metaG_FD_180676 | JGI IMG/M metagenome (GOLD analysis project Ga0224559, IMG submission 180676) | Peat soil microbial communities from Stordalen Mire, Sweden - 717 S3 30-34 | ecosystem: Environmental > Terrestrial > Soil > Wetlands > Peat | place: Sweden: Norrbotten County, Stordalen... | reverse complement strand
GTAGTTGCCGGCAGCCGCTTGCGTGGCAGTCAGATAAATTGTCCCCGCACCCGTGATCGTAACCACGCCTCCACCGGTGACAGTGCCCGCGCTGGTGTGGCCGGGTGTCAGCGAGTAGGTAATAGCACCGCTGGAAACCACGGTTCCTGTGTCGGATGCCGTCACAGTGAACGCACCGTTTCCATAGGTTTGCGTGGGAATCGAGGCGAAGGCCAGTGTCGGCGCCTCTGCATTGACAGTAAATTGGGTAGTTGCAGAAGTGGCTGTGTAATTTGTTGTGGCGGCTTGGTTAGCTGTCAGATAGATGGTCCCAATACCGTTGATTGTCACCACCCCAGCGCTTGTGACGGTACCCGCACTGGTCTGGCCGGGAGTCAGCGAGTATGTGACCGCGCCGTTCGATGCCGAGGTCGCGCTCACCTGGAATGGCTGGTTGCCGTAGTTCTCGGTGGGAATCGTAGCGAAGGTCAACGTAGGCGCCGCCGGGTTGACTGTGACCTGTGTCGTCGCCGTAGCGGGCCCATAATTTCCGGCAGCGGCTTGCGTGGCAGTCAGATAGATCGTTCCCCCGCCGGTGATCGTCACTATACCTGCGCTGGTGACGGTACCTGAACTGGTCTGACCTGCGGTTAGCGAGTATGTAATCGCGCCACTCGATACCGCGGTTCCCGTATCGGATGCCGTCACTGTGAACGTACCGCCGCCATAAGTCTGGGCAGGAATTGTGGCAAAGGCCAGAGTCGGTGCCTCTGCGTAGATCGTTATCTGGGTGGTGGCTGTCGCGGCGGCGTAGTTGCCGGCTGCTGCCTGCGTCGCAGTTATATAGATTGTGCCAACGCCAGTAATCGTTACTGAACCTGCGCTGGCGACGGTGCCCGAACTGGTCTGGCCGGGAGTAAGCGCATAGGTGACCGCCCCGCTCGAAGCCGAAGAAGCCGTCACTTGGAACGGCCCGTTGCCGTAAGTCTCGGTGGGAATTGTAGCGAAAGTCAGCGTCGGCGCCTCCGCATTGACGGCAAAGCTGGTGGTCGCTGTCGCGGCGGCATAGTTGCCGCTGGCCGCCTGGTTTGCAGTCAAATAGATTGTTCCCACGCCGGAAACTGTCACCAAACCTCCACTGGTGACTGAGCCCGAACTGGTCTGGCCGGGAGTCAGCGAATAAGTGACAGCGCCGCTGGAAGCAGAGCTCGCGGTCACCTGGAACGGAGAAACGCCATACGTCTGCGCTGCGATCGTTGCGAAGCTCAACGTCGGAATCTCCGTGTTGACGGTGACTTGAGTAATTGCAGTTGCCGCCCCATAGTTGCCGGCAGCCGCCTGCGTAGCTGTCAGATAGATCGTGCCCGCTCCCGTGATCGTCACCAAACCACCGCTCGTGGCAGTGCCTGCACTCGTGTGACCGGCAGTCAGTGAGTAAGTCACCGCGCCGCTCGATGCTGAGGTCGCGCTCACCTGGAAGGCTGCGCCGCCAAAGGTCTGCGCAGGAATCGAGGCAAAGCTCAATGTCGGCGTCTCTGGATTGACCGTAACTTGAGTAGTCGCGGTAGCGGCAGTAAAGTTACCCGCCGCCGCTTGGGTAGCAGTCAGATAGATTGTGCCCGCTCCAGTGATCGTTACCAAACCTCCGCTGGTGACTGTGCCTGCGCTGGTTTGGCCGGCTGTCAACGAGTAAGTCACCGTGCCGCTCGATGCTGAGGTTGCACTCATCTGGAATGCTGCGCCGCCATAGGTCTGCGCGGGAATCACTGCAAAGGTCAGCGTCGGCGTCGCCAGTACAGTCAGGGTAAGTTGCTGGCTGGCGGTCATGTCGTTGGGCGAGCCTGAGTCATGCACGTTGAATGTAACAGTCGTGTTTCCCAGGCAGGCGTTGGTGAGTGTGCCGCCGATCAGGCCTCCCGAGGTCATGGTCAACCCGCAGGGGAGTGAGCTGCCGGGAGCCAGGCTCCAGACATAGGGAGAGATGCCCGCGCTGGTGCTTAGCTGTATCGAATAGGGAGTACCGACCACGCCGCCCAACTGCGTAGAGGTCGTGGTAACCGTCAGAATTGCCGGGACGGTGATCGTCACACTCCCAGTCTTGCTCGTGTCGGCTACTGAGGTCGCCGTGATCGTCACGGACTGCGCCGAACTGGTGGCCGCCGGCGCCGTGAAGGTCGCTCCGGAGGTCGAGGTATTGGTTAAAGAGGTCGAGGGTGCGCCGCTCACACTCCAGGTCACACCGTCGGGAGTGCTGCCAGTAGTCTTGTCGTTGGTTACGGTCGCGCTCAGCGTCAACGTATCTGTCCCATCCACCGTCGATACCGATGCCGTAACAGTGACACCTACCGGGCTGGAGTTACCGCCGCAGCCCGCGAGAAGTGATGACACAGCCAAAGTGACAGCCAGCAGAGACAACCGTTTGCAAAACATCTAGACTCTCCAATCGCACATGGACCGCTAGTGGACAAAGTAGTGAAATGACTTTCAGTCCTCGGGAATTTTTCCGCGAACCGAGCGAACGTTGCGTGACGTAGATGCTTAAATTCACGGAGGCACAAGGCGCTGATGTTGAGGGCACTTTCTACCCCGTCCTTGTTCAAAGGATCGAATTCCATCAACCAAATCCTCGAAAGCGGCCAGCGTTTCGTGGGCACCCCATTTACTCTGGCCTGGCGGGACTTGGAAAGCGGCGTCGGATCGGATTTCGGAGAGAGTCTCAATAGACGCATTAAGGCCAGCTGGTAACGGCATAATTGCCGGAAGGCCAAGAATTGACCTTCCGGCGGGGAGCCGCTGAATGGAATCAGTACCATGAGCCTAACCAAGGTTGGGAGGAAGCGTAAGTGTTTTACCGTAAAACAGCCTACAGAGCTCTGAAGGAGAGCTGAATAAAGCAGACAGTGTTGGCGCTAGGATCGCCGGGGGTTAAGGTCTTCCGAGTCCAGATTTCAATTTCTGTTCTAGAAGGCCCGAAGTTATTAAGACCGGTCCTTCAGGAAGTTTTCGTGCTCCGCACCTGATTCTTGCCTGTAAGGCACAGAAAAGATTGGAGGTTTGCCGATTCGGCAATCTCGGGAGCTGGATGATTTGCACACCGGAAGCTACGGGGTTAGGCTCGGCATAGATAAGGTGAGCGAGAAGTCTTAGGGTTACTTTCGTACTGCTCACTAGTGTCTAGGAAATTCCAATCTCGAGATATTGCAGCGCATGATCTGAGGGCTTGTTACGGTAAAATGAGGCTGTTGGATTTACGATGACCGTTCGATGACAGAGCAAGCGACGCACGATGCCGGTCCAAAGACCTTGGAAGAGCTTGATTTACCTTACTTGCTTCCTTCCTCCGACGAAATCAAAGAAGCACTCCAGCGTATCCTGGCGAGCGACTCATTTCTGCGCTCGGAGCGGCTGACGCATTTTCTTACTTATATCGTTGAAAAGAGCCTTCAAGGACAATCAGGCGATCTGAAGGAGTATTGTGTCGGCATCGCGGTATGCGGGCGCAAAGACTCTTACGACACCCGAACCGATCCAGTTGTGCGGGTTGAGGCGCGACGATTGCGATCAGCGATTGACCTTTACTATGCGAATGAAGGGAAAGAAGATGCTGTCCAGATCACGCTTCCAAAGGGCGGCTACGTCCCCTGTTTTTTGAACCGCAAAGCTGCCGACTCGCCAACAACCGAAACCGTAGTCTCCGCGCTGACGCCGTTCTCATCCAGATTCGGAGTTTGGGGATGGTTGCTAGCATTTATCGCGACACTATTGCTGGCTGGAGGGCTGGTTTTCTTCTGGAACCAGTGGCATAACCATCTCCCGACCAATACGAGTACTCTTATCCTGGCCGATTTCACCAACACAACGGGTGACGTGATCTTTGATCACGCTTTGCGTCAGGGATTGGCAGCTCAGCTGGAGCAATCGCCGTATTTGAGCCTCCTGTCGGATGGGGAAGTGGCGCAGACCCTAGCACTGATGGGTAAAGAGAAGGACACGCGCCTCACAGTGGACTTGGCGCGAGAGGTCTGTGAGCGCACAGGCAAAGCTATCGTCATTGATGGATCGATCGCTGTACTGGGCAGCGAATTTGTCTTGGGCCTCCGGGCAATTGACTGTCATACTGGAGAGATTCTGATAACTGAACAAACTCAGGCGGACGGAAAAGAACACGTCTTGGACGCAATGGCAAAGAGCGCCGCAAAACTCCGCCGCAAGCTTGGCGAGTCACGGGCTTCAGTACAGAAATACGATGCCCCGCCGGAGAACGTCACTACACCATCTTTGGAAGCTCTGCAAGCTTATAGCCTGGGCTTCCAGGTCCACGTCGTTAAGCTCGATGAAGCGAGAGCGGCAGAGCTGTTTCAGAGGGCGATTACGCTCGATCCGAAGTTTGCCATGGCTTACGCGCGACTGGCTGTTTGTGACATCAACCTGGGCGAACTGGGGCAAGCGGCTGATAATCTACGCAAAGCTTACGAACTCCGCGATCACGTCAGCGAGCATGAAGGATTGTTCATTCTCTCGCTTTATCACGAATTCGTGACCGGTGATTTGGACGAAGCGCGGAAGACCTATGAGTTGCGAGCCCAGATCTACGCGCATGACGATATCCCTATCGGCAACGCCGGGAATGTGTATTTTCTGCTCGGACAATATGACAAAGCCCTTGAAGCGGCACAAGAAGCCTTGCGACGTAATCCAGGCAGCCGTATCTGGAATGGAAATCTTGTAAGTTCGTATCTGGCTTTGCAGAAATTGCCGGAGGCCAAGGCTGCGGCAGAGTCGGCGCGGGCTCGCCAACTGGACAGTCCATGGCTCCATATTTGCCTCTACCTAATTGCTTACGAGCAGGGAGACTCTCAAGGGATGGCTTTAGAAGCCGCTCAATTAAAGAGTGCCGCCGAATTCGAGGATATTATGCTTTACTACCAGGCGCAGGCGGCTGCACGCGAAGGAAGGTTGAATGAGTCTCGCTCGTTTTCAGAACGAGCTGTCGAGATGACTCTGCGAGCCAAACAGCGTGATAGTGCTTCTCTATATAAGGCTCAGGAAGCTATGAACGATGCCTGGGCTGGGAACAGGAGCGAAGCCCGGCTCGAGGCCCAAAAGGCTTTGCAGTTTTCATCGGGACGAGAAGCAGAAGCCGTCGCTGCCGTTGCTTTGGCGGTTGCGAGCGACTCGGCAGAAGCCTTGCGCTTGGCCGATGACCTCGCCAGTCGCTTTCCTGAGAACACCATGGTGCGCGACCAATATGTTCCCACGATCCGCGCCGCTGCGGCGCTACACAGTGGTGCGCCGGTGAACAACCCGGGTGCCATCGTCCATGAACTTGCCCCCGCCATGCCCACCGAATTTGGATCTCATGCCGCGGAGCGTGTCGCCTATTTGACCTGCTATTCCACCTATTTTCGTGGTGAGGCATATCTGGCTGCCCGACAAGGAACACAGGCAGCCAGGGAGTTTCAGAAGATACTCGATCATCCACAGCTGACTTTAACTGACCCCGTCAGTGCCAGGGCTACGCTTGGGCTTGCGCGTGCCTATGAACTCTCCGGCGATCACGCCAAGAGTATTGCCTCTTATAAGAATTTCAAGAACCTTTGGAAAAGCCCCGACCCAGGCATTTGACTGTATGTCCGAGGAATGTCGCAGCCGTAAAGATGCGATATCCTGCGGGACACCCGGTCGCTCCGGGGAATCTTTATAAACTCTCGCGCCACTCCTGCGTCCCCAGCACGTTTTCAACTGGAAGATCAAGAGCCTCTATTGGTGCGATCCTGAAAAGAGTCCAAGATCAGTCCTGAAACACGCTATGTCGCCGAGAATGCTGCTGGGTTTACGCCAACAGTCCAATTCGCTCATCCACGGGGCTCCAGCAACTGAGGATAGTTATTCCGCACATTTCCTACGCGATCGCTGACCGGCCAGGCCCGCATCCGCTCAGCAGGGTAGGGCCGGAGCAAGTCCACAGGCGGTCTTGCCTGGTCCCCGGCATCAAGCTAGCGGTCCTAATCTTTCGGCTCCAGGATTACTGGCATTCGGTTGTGAATAGGCGCCATCACCTCGTTGGGATCGGTGGTCAGAATCGTGAAGGTCTCCAATGGCTCGCCGTCCTTTGGATGCCAGCTCTCCCACAAACCGGCAAAGGCATAGGGTTCGCCGCTGGTGAGAGCAAGGGCGAATGGTATCTTCGACTTGGCGTCCAGTCGCTGCCACTCGTAGAAGGCATCTGTCGGCATCAGGCAGCGCCGCTTCTTCAACGCCTCTCGGAAGGCAGGTTTCGTTGCAGCTTCTTCAGCGCTGCGTTAATCGTTGAGTAGGCCAACTTCGCATCCTTTGCCCAAAACGGCACGAGTCCCCACCGCATGACGGTTAACTCGCGCTTTCCTGTCTCCGTATCAAGTCTCACGACTGGCTGAAAGGTCTGTGGAGCGACGTTGTAGGAGGGCGCAAAGTACGAGTTGTCAAGACGCCACCAACGTGGGCCTCCATCCACTCCGCGATGCGCTGCTTGTCTCCCACTCTGCCGTATCGACTGCACATTAAGGCTCACCCTTTACTCAGCGTACCTGCGACCTCGCCTGTTTTACTACCAGATGATGCGGCTTGCCCAAAAACACCTCCGTGGCCACAGAGGGGACACCCCTGAAGCATTTCCCGTTCTCCGCGTTTGCTACGCAAGCTATCGCTTCCGCAGCTTCTCATGCTTCTCCTCCGTCAGACTCAAGAACACCCCACCTCGGCCCATTGCAATACCTTGGTCCAGCATCAGACGGCTCTCTTGGTCCCGGAAGCCACCCCCACGTTCAACCAACTCAATGATTTTGTCGGAGGAGGCGAAGTGCAGACGCTTGGGCAGGGGAGTCTTCAGGTCGGCCTCCAGGAACTGGCACTGCCAGCAGTAACGGTCCTGAAAGAAGAGGTACACCCGGAACAATCCATGTCGCGTACCGCAGAAAATCTCCACCCGTGATTCCCCACCCGTGATTGGCTCGTTTTACGCGTATTTCGCTGTATTTAGGCGGTCTTGTAAGACGTGTAAGTAGTTGATTGTATTAGTTATAGGCGTTTTCATAACCCGTAGGTCGGCAGTTCGATCCTGCCTCCCGCCACCAATAAAACCAACAACTTACATTGAAGTGTGGCTCCCTATTTCTTCGCCATCGCGTTCATTTCAGAACCAGCCAGCAGAAAACCGCCTACTCCATACACATAGCTTGCGGAGGGTTTGAATTTCCCTGGCTGTCCATCAATGGGCTGGATCGATCCGAGCCGCCCATCCGCATAGACGTGCTTGAGGATTCCTGCCCATGACCGCTTGACCACTGGCTCATACTTCGACCGCTCGAGCACTCCGTGATTGATTCCCCAGGCGAGCGAGTAAGTAAAGAAAGCGGAGCCTGAAATCTCGGGCAGGTCGTAGGCTGAGGGATCGAGCAGTCCACTGCGCCATAGGCCGTCCTTGCCCTGAATCGAAGCAATCCGCGCGGCCATCTCGCGGTACTGAGCAATATATTTTCCACGGCTTGGATAGTTGATGGGCATTACTTCAAGAACCTTCGCAAAAGCGCCCATCACCCAGCCATTTCCCCTGGCCCAGAAAAGTTTCTGACCGTTATCCTGTTTCTGCGTAAAGTAGCGGCTGTCACGGAAGTACAAGTGCTCCGCTGGGTCGTACAGGCTCGCCGAAGTCAACCACCACTCGTTATCCATATAGTCCAGGTAGCGCCGGTCGCCGGTCGCGAGTGACATACGAGCCAGTACCGGAGGAGCCATGAACAACGCATCGCACCACCACCAGAACAGCTTCGAAGAATCGTCGGGGCGAACCGCCAACTGGTCCATAACCGCCTTAGTGTCGGCCATTCTGACAGGATCGTGTGTCTCCAGATACATATCCAAATAGGATTGCCCCAACGCCATGTCGTCTGCATGAGGGAATCGGGCATTCAGAAGCTTCCAGTCGAATCTTTGCGCCATTGCGGCCATGGCATCGTGATAGCGTGGATCGCCAGTCGTTTTGGACGCGGCCAACATACCGTCATACAATGCGGCGTAGGTCCATTGCTGGTTGAACATTTTCTCCGATCGCGCAAGCTGCCAATCGGCCACCTTGCTCACTGCCTTGCGGATGGCAGCATGTGTCAGCGCAGGCGAAAGATCCGCGGCCAGCGGGCCCGGATCGTCCGGCGAATCACCCGATGCCGCGCGATCCACGGGAGAAGGAGCCGCTGCCTGCGTAACTGCCGAAGAGTTGGGTTGGGCAGCCTGAGCACTTGCTGTCAACGCAGCCAATGCCACAGTCATTAGTGCAAAGGCGAAAGGCCACAGGTGGTAATTCAATTGAACGGCTGGTGTCTTTTTAAAACCTGTCATTGTCTCCTCTGGAATACGATGAAGCGGTTGAAAGAGCTTGCCGGTGTAGGATACTCTTTTCAGGCGCAGAAGACGAAGCGGCGCCTATCAGCAAATCTTCGTTTGAATCATAAGGAAGCGATTGATGAAGATACAGCAACTCTACGGACTCAACAGAAGACAATTTCTTCAAACGGGTGCTGTCGCAGGCTGCGGCGTAGCCATCAGCCTTGCCTGGGGTTTGCCTCGCGCCTCGATAAACTCTGCCAACTTCAAGCTAGTCGCCGAGGCAGATCGTGAGCGAATTCTGGCCGCTGGCGCCCGCTTCCTCTCGCAAGCTCCCGAGACTATCACGGCTTTCTCTGCAAAGCGCAGCGCGGGCGGGGTACACGACTTCTACTCTCAGGCGGACTACTTCTGGCCGAACCCTAATGATCCGAATGGGCCTTACATCAATCACGACGGGCAAAGCAATCCTGAGAACTTCAACGAACATCGCAAGGCGATGGTCGCGCTTTCCATCCAGATGCCGGCCCTGACTGCTGCCTGGCTTCTGACTGGAGATCCTCGTTATGGCAAACGGGCCGGGGATCATCTTCGCGCCTGGTTTGTTACGCCCGCAACACGAATGAATCCGAACCTGTTGTATGCTCAGGCTGTTCAGGGGATCTCGACTGGCCGCTCCTACGGCATCATCGATACGCTGCACCTTGTCGAGGTGGCTCGGGCTGCGAGCTTTTTGACGCCTCGCGTATTCAGCGCGGAAGACAGCGCTGCGGTGAAGGGCTGGTTCGCAAGTTATCTGGATTGGCTTAACCAGAGCGACCGGGGAAAGGCTGAGCGTGACACCCGGAACAACCATGCTATCTGCTGGGCTTTGCAGGCTGCGGAGTTTGCGCGACTGGCTGGCAACGACGCAATGCGCAATGAAGTGTATGGCCGCTATTGTGATATTTTTCTTCCAGACCAAATGGCTATTGACGGATCGTTTCCAAAAGAATTGGCGCGAACCAAGCCTTACAGCTATTCCATCTTCAATTTCGACGTAATGGCCAGCCTATGCCAGTCGCTCAAAGGCCTCACGCCTGATCCTCTTACCTATCAGCTTGCAGACGGGCGCGGTCTTGCAAAGGCTGCTGAGTTCATATACCCCTACCTGAAAGACAAGAGCATCTGGAAATGGGCAAAGGATGTAGAGCACTTTGACGCGCTACCTGTCCGCGCGCCGGGATTGCTGTTCGCAGGCATTGCCTGCCGTGAGCAAAAATATATTGATCTCTGGAAGACGTTGAATCCTGATCCCTCGGACAAAGAGATCATACGCAACTATCCCATCCGGCAGCCGCTTCTCTGGGTATAACAGAGCGGATTGGAATGGGTTGAAGCCGGCGCCGTCCGTAACCTTTGAATCGCAAAGAGTCCCGAATGACCGCGGAATCACCAGACATGCACAGCCAGAATGGAAGGCGCCCCGGTTTTTCCATCGACTACGTTGACTTTCAGCACCACCTCAACATTGTGGTTTGAGAAGTTTTTCCCCAACTGGTCCCGAAGCAGTTGCATGTAGTGGGGGCTGGTGGCAAACTGAGCAGCGGCCTCGGTTCCATTACGGCCCAGACCGGCGAGCACAACGACCCAACTGTCGGTGGTTGCATCGCGAAAGCGCGCCAGCAGGGCATAATCGTCCGCACTGGAGTATGGAAGTGAACTATCGCGCGACCAGCGCGCCTGGGGCTGCATACGATCGATAATCACCTCGTCTGCGCCCGGCACAAAATGAAAGCGCAGAGGCTCGCTCAAGCGCATCGTCCACTGGTTGTTATAACCGCCTAGCAGGACCACTGAATGTTCGCGAAGGTCTGTCAGTGGAGTGGTCGCGGAAGACTCCAGCCGCAGCGTAGCCCCAGAGCGTTCCAGCAGCCCGCTGAGTTGCGCTATCGCTGAGGCAATCTGCATGGAAACAAATGGATAGTCAATGTCTTTGCCGGCGGTGGCGACTCCAGAAAAGTTGCTTTGCGAAAAGACCGAAGCCCCAGTACAAATTGATACCGTTCGCTGATCGCTCAAAACCGGTGCCCAAAACTCATTCAACGCAGTTTGGGGTTGAACGGGTCCAATGACCCGTCTCAAACCCATGAAGAAACCAAGTGCAACGATCGCGGCCAAGGTCAACCACAACAGGAGCCTGACGACATTCCTGCTCCGCCCGAGCGGCAGGCTGGCATCTTCTCCGGTTCCCGCAATTGAGAGAGAAGCGTGACCGGCATGAGCTGATTGTGAAGCCGAAACTGCGTTTGGCGCATCATCCGCTAAATCTGCCGATCCGCTTACACCGGAGATAAGCGTTGTCCCATTGCTTGTGGATTCTCCAGTCTCTTCCGGCTCAATGTGCCCGTATAGAAATTCCGGAATGTAGGAGCCCGCGGGCAGCGAGATATGGATGCTGGAGTTCCGGCCATGCTCGGAATAATAAAGCAAAAGCCGCTTGCGCACTTCGCCTGCGGTGTAACGCACAACAGTATCCGTGCCCGTATCATAGGTCGGAGGACGGTCGAAGACCTCCACGCCGATGGTCCGTTCCTTCAGCAGTTCTGATTTACCTGCCAACGTATTCTCGACGACATATTGCAACAGGGCCGGGTAGCGTTTGCTATTGCAGAAATGGGGGCTGGCCAATATCTCGTGCAGCTCGCGCAGAATCGCTTCACAATCGTGCTTATTCTGCGGATGCCAGGATTCCCGAGTTTCGCTGGGGTAATTCATTCTTGATCTCTGAATGATACTCGTCGATTTTACGACACGCAAGGACGTTTGACACAAGAATATCAGCAACATTAACTCATTCATTTTAATTGTTTTAATGCTCAATTTAGAGGCAAACGGTTAGTCACTTGCCAGGCGTTCTCATAGGAGCGGAGTATAGGCCCGGTTCGTGAAAGGTACTTGGCCGCAAAGCGAAAGTTAACCGAATCGCTACCGCGGAAATGATTTGCCAATAGGCGAATCGACGACTAAATCGCTCGGTATCGGTGAATTTTCGCTATCGGAAAGAGACTCAATTGTTTGACCCCACGCGGCGGCAATTTTTGTTGACAACATCCATCTCGGCTGCTGGTTGCTTACTCTCGGCCCCACTCCGCGCCGTTGCCATGGAGTCTATCTCCGCAATAGGCCAACTGGAAGTCCACTCCCAAAGACTGGATTCAGGGTGGCAATTCCGTCGCGGAACTATCGGGGATATCCGGGATGCATGGCAATCGGAGCAGAACAGTTTATGGGAAGCTACCGAACTGCCTCATTGCTTTAACGGGATGGATGCGTGCGATCCCGACCAGACCTACTTCCGCGGGCAGGGATGGTACCGTACAAGGCTTCTTGTGCATAATCCATTTGACGAGGGGCGAACCATATTGCATTTCCAGGGCGCAGGCCAGACAACCAAGCTCTGGGTCGGATCGACGCTGATTGGAACACATAAGGGCGGCTATGACGAGTTTGCCTTCGACATTACCGAAGCTGTCCGGCAAATTTCGCTTGCGGACAAAAAGGGGGGCGTGCAAATTGCGGTCTGTTGCGACAACACTCCCGACCAAGATCGGGTTCCGTCGGAGAATAGCGACTTTTGCCTCTATGGTGGTCTCTACCGGCACGTAAACCTTGTGTATTTACCCGCTCTCGCGCTGGATGTGGTGCATATTCTTCCTGCCATCGCACCAGATGGATCGGCGCAGGTAGTGGTTCAATCCCGGCTGTATAACCCTTCCGGCCAAAGCGCTCGCTGCAATATTTCTGTTGAGGTCACAGATGCGCAGGGCCGCTCCATTTATCAAAGTTCAAAAGCATATTCCGCCTGGACCGACTTTGCCCAGTTAGCCAAATTCAGTGTCGCATCACCGGAACTATGGTCGCCGGAATCACCACACCTTTATCGCTGCAGGGTTACGTTGTCCAGCCCTGCCGGGCAAACGCGGCTCGACGAGCGCTTTGGCATTCGCAAGATTGAATTCGTCGAGCACGGCCCCTTCAAGCTAAACGGCAAACGCGTGCTTTTACGCGGAACTCAGCGCCATGCGGATCATGCCGGTGTAGCTGCCGCAATGAGCGACGAGCTGGTGCGTGAAGAGATGCGTATGATTCGCGAGATGGGCGCCAACTTCATCCGGCTCGCGCACTACCAGCAGGACCGCCTGGTGCTTGAGCTGTGCGATGAACTTGGCCTTATGGTTTGGGAAGAGGTTCCATGGTGCCGCGCCGGAGTTGGAAGCGAATCATTCAAAAGGAATGTTGGCGACATGCTGAGCAATATGATTGACCAGCATTACAACCACCCCTCTGTCATTCTCTGGGGACTGGGCAACGAGGACGATTGGCCGGATGAGTATCCGAGCCTCGATAAACTGGCGATTCGCGCTTTTATGACCCAGATGCGCGATCTTGCTCACAAGCTCGATAACTCCCGGCTGACGGCGTTTCGGCGCTGCGACTTCGCGTGCGATATTCCCGATGTCTACTCGCCCTCGATTTGGGCTGGCTGGTACCGCGGCAACTTCCGCGAGTACGAACAGAGTCTGGCCGCTTGGCGCGACCGCGTCAAGCGGCTCATCCATATCGAATGGGGAGCGGACAGCCATGCCGGCCGCCACTCGGAAGACCCTGAAGTTGTGCAGCGCAGAGTTGCCACCGGAATCGGAACCGACGAACGCGACCTGGATTATCTCAGTACCGGCGACAGTGTCCGCGTATCGAAAGATGGCGACTGGTCTGAAACTTACGCCTGTGATCTTTTCGACTGGCACCTCAAAACCCAGGAGAAGTTGGATTGGCTTACAGGGTCTGCACAGTGGATTTTCAAGGACTTTGCATCTCCGCTGCGCAGTGGCAACCCTATTCCGCGTGTAAATCAAAAAGGTATCGTCGAACGTGATCTGACCAGGAAGGAATCCTATTACGTATTTCAGTCTTACTGGGCTGAAAAACCGATGGCTCACATTCTTGGGCATAGCTGGCCTGTCCGCTGGGGCAAGGCGGACGAAAAGCGCAATGTGCATGTGTACTCCAACTGCGACAGCGCGGAACTTTTTCTAAATGGCGTCTCCCAGGGCACCATGCACCGCGATAGTCAGAATTTTCCTGCTGCGGGGCTTCGATGGAAAGTTGCTTTTGCAAGCGGGCATAACCACCTGCGGGTTGTTGCGATTAAGCGAGGGGTAACGGTCAAAGACGAGATCGACCTGAACTACCAAACAGTGCCATGGGGAGAACCTGCAACGCTCAG
>Ga0224559_1001359_pt1 | contig 13610 bp, 10 predicted proteins | sample 714S33034metaG_FD_180676 | JGI IMG/M metagenome (GOLD analysis project Ga0224559, IMG submission 180676) | Peat soil microbial communities from Stordalen Mire, Sweden - 717 S3 30-34 | ecosystem: Environmental > Terrestrial > Soil > Wetlands > Peat | place: Sweden: Norrbotten County, Stordalen... | reverse complement strand
CGGCGTCAATCTTTCTTTTGTCACCTTCGCGCAGCAGTGGCACGCGGTGAAGGGGCAGATCTTCGTCTTCTTTGTGATGATGGTGGCCGCGGCCGAGGCTGCCGTGGGATTGGCCATCATCATCGCTGTCTTCCGCGCCCGCGCAACCCTCGACGTCGACCGCATCGACCGGATGAAACTATGAATTTTTCTCCTCATCTTTGGATGATTCCGATCCTGCCATTTGCAGGGTTCCTTATCAATGGAATTCTGGGACGGCGGCTGCCCAAGTGGCTTGTGACTGCGGTTGCGATACTTGCGCCTTTGGCGGCGTTTGGCGTTGTGTTCATTGCTGTATTAAGTCTTCTCGGTCCCGAAGATGGCCCTAGCCCTTTCCCATTTATTGAAACCTGCCCGCTGCCCTGGATCAACATTCCCGCGCTGCATGTGGATTTCAGCTTCGTCCTGGATCAGCTTTCGCTGGTCATGCTGCTGGTCGTCACCGGCGTCGGCTTCCTGATTCATGTCTACTCCGTCGGTTACATGAGCGACGACGAAGGCTACGCGCGGTACTTCTCGTACTTGAATCTCTTTCTGTTCTTCATGACGGTGTTAGTGCTGGCCGGCAATGCGCTGGTGATGTTTGTCGGCTGGGAGGGCGTGGGACTGGCGTCGTATCTGCTGATCGGTTTCTACTTCCAGAAAAAGTCAGCGGCGGATGCGGGCAAGAAGGCCTTTATCGTCAATCGCATCGGCGACTTTGGCTTTCTGATTGCGATGTTTCTGCTGGTCGCCAACTTTGGCACGCTGACCTTCACGGAGATCGCCGCGAAGCTGGGCATGGACCCTGGCTGGCAGGGCGGCGTAGTGACCGTGATTGCGCTCTGCCTGATGCTGGGCGCGGCGGGCAAGAGTGCGCAGTTGCCGCTGTATATTTGGCTGCCGGACGCGATGGAAGGCCCCACGCCGGTCTCCGCATTGATCCACGCGGCGACGATGGTCACGGCGGGCGTTTACATGGTTGCGCGGGCGCACACGATCTTCGACCATTCGCCCTTCGCGCTGGGCGTTGTCGCCATTATCGGCGCGGCGACGGCGCTCTTCGCGGCGACCATCGCCCTCGTCCAGAACGACATCAAGCGCGTGCTGGCATATTCCACGATCTCGCAGCTCGGCTATATGTTTTTGGGTTGCGGCGTGGCGGCGTACTCGGCAGCGATCTTCCATCTGATGACCCACGCATTCTTCAAGGCGCTACTCTTTTTGGCGGCTGGCTCGGTGATTCACGGCCTGGGCGGCGAACAGGATCTGCGCAAGATGGGCGGGCTGTGGCGGAAGTTGCCGGTAACTTTTGCCGTCACGACAGTCGGCGTTCTGGCCATCGCGGGAATTTTTCCTTTTGCCGGATTCTTTTCCAAAGATGCAATTCTGTACGCGGCGTTTAATCAGGGAATCAACGGCAAGATTCTCTATTCTGTCGGGCTTTTAACGGCGCTGCTGACGGCGTTTTATATGGCGCGGCTTTGGTATCTGGCCTTCATGGGCAAGTCGCGTAGCGAAGAGGTTCCCGCGCATGAGAGTCCCGTTTCGATGCTTGGGCCGTTGGTGATTCTGGCGCTGCTTTCCATCTGCGGCGGATGGATCGGGATCGAGCGATTTGGAGAGTTTCTTGCACCGTCGGTTGGAGCGCGAGTGGCGGAGGCTGGCAGTTGGCGTTGGCTGATTCCTTATACGCCGTACTCGCTTTCGCTTGAGAACATTCTGAGCATTGTCGCTGTTCTGTTCGCGCTCGAAGGTATTTTGATAGCCGATAAATACTATCGCCGCAAACCGGAGCGTCCGGCGCGGCTGGCTGCTGCTCTTCCAAGCGGTTACAAGCTGCTGACCAACAAGTATTTTGTGGACGAGTTCTATGGCTCGACGGTGGTCAAGCCGCTGCTGGGCTTCTCGAAGTACATTCTGGAGTGGGTGGTGGAGGTGGGCATTCTGGGCGGCGCGGCTTGGCTGCTGGGCGGCACGGCCAACTTCGCTGGAGCGATCTTGCAGCGCTGGCAGTCGGGCAATCTGCGCTCATACGCGGCGTGGCTGGCCGCGGGCGCGGCGGCGGTGCTGCTCTTTATTGTGATTCCGTGGACGACGGTGCTGGCCGGTCTTCCAGCAATTCATCCTGGATTGGCGGGGCATTGAGAGTATGATGGCGATCAACAATTCGATTCTCACGCTGATCCTGCTTGCGCCGCTGGTTGGGGCGGTACTAGTGCTGCTCGTGCCGGACCGCGCAAAGCTGCCCAACTGGATTGCGCTATTCACGACGCTTGCCACCTTCGGCCTGACGCTGCATCTGCCTGCGCACTTCGATCATGCGCAAACCGGCTTCCAGTTTGTCGTCAATCGGCTGTGGATTGAAAAGCCTGCGATCTTCTATCACCTGGGCGTGGACGGGTTGAGTTTGTGGCTGGTGGTGCTGGTGGGGTTGCTTGCGCCCATCGGTGTCGTCGCCAGCTGGAACGCGATCCGCGAACGGCGCAAGATATTCTTCGCGCTCTTTCTGGTGCAACAGACGGCGATGCTGGGCGTCTTTCTCTCGCTCGATCTGATGCTTTACTACGGCTTCTGGGAGCTGTCGCTGGTTCCGATGGCGATCTTGATTGCCATGTACGGGCGTAAGGACGGACCGAAGGCCGCGCTCAAGTTCTTCCTCTTCACCTTCATCCCTTCCGCGCCGCTGCTGGTGGCGATTCTCTGGCTTTACGCGCAGACGGGCAGCTTCGATTACACGATTCTGAGCGAAACCATCTCGCTGGGATTGATCCCCGGAGGACCGTTGTGGCTGGTTTCGCTGGCCTTCCTCTTTGCCTTCGCGGTCAAGGTTCCGGTCTTCCCGCTGCATGGTTGGCTTGCGGACACCTACAGCGAAGCGCCAGCGGCTCTGGCGATGGTGGTGGCTGGCAAGCTGGGGCTTTACTCAATGCTGCGCTTCCATGTCGGACTCTTTCCGGCACAGGCGCGGATTGTGGCTCCGGTGTTGGTGGGCTTGGCGGTTGTCGGCATTCTTTACGGAGCATGTTTGGCGCTGGTACAGCGCGACTTCTGGCGGCTGATGGCCTTTGCCGCGCTGAGCCATTTGAGCCTGATTACGCTGGGAATTTACGGGCTGACGCTCACCGGTCTGGAGGGCGCGGTCTACCAGATTCTGAATCATGGCGTGGTGGACGGCGCGCTGTTCCTGCTGCTCGGTTTGCTTTACGACAACTACACAACCAGCCAAATCAACTCCTACGGCGGGTTGGCCACCAAGCTGCCGCGCATGGCTACGTTCTTTGTGCTCGCGACGCTGGGGATGATTGGGCTGCCGATTCTGGGCGGCTTTATTGGCGAGTTCATGATTCTGCTCGGCACTTTCACCGGCGTCAGCAAGGGCTGGGCGATTGCCGCCGCGCTGGGGGTGATTCTGGGCGCGGCGTATATGCTGTGGCTGGTGCAGAGCCTCTTCTTTGGGCCTGAGGGCAGGCTGGTTGCCGCTAAGCCGCCGGATGATCTGCGGCTGGGACAGATCGCCGTTCTGGCACCGCTGGCGGTGCTGATGCTGGCGATGGGCGTTGCGCCGATGGGCTGGCTGCCGGTGATTGAGATGGGCGTGCAACCTGCGCAAGGAAGAGCCAGGGTTGACCTAGAGCCGGGATTTGAAAGAACCACGGGCTGGATCGGCGAAGATTTTGGTCATAAATTTAGCGGGTTAGCTTCCGCTTCGCGGAAATCGCGAGTTAGCGAGTTAGCGGCAGTTCATTCCAGTCTTAACGTGCGACAGCAGGCCGGGCTGTCCAAGATGACAGTTATTAGCGATTCAAATCCTGTGGTTCAAATGAAGAACGGGGAGGTCCAGCGATGAATCCTGTTCCTGACATTTATCGCATCCTTCCTGAAGTGATTCTTACGCTGACCGGCGTGGTGGTCATGCTGCTGGATGCGGCCATTCCGCCGTCGTGGGCGCGGCGTGGGCTGGGCAGGTTGGCTGCCTTAGGGACCATGCTGGCTCTGTGGGCCAGCCTGGGTCAGCTTGCGCTGCCCATGGGGACCGGCTTTTACGGCACGGTCGAAACCAGCGCCTTCACCGTATTCTTTCATGTGCTGATCTGCGGTATTGTGCTCGTCGCGCTGCTGCTTTCGCTGGATTCGCTGCCCGAGAACAGCCATCATCAGGGCGAGTTCTATGCGCTGGTCGTCTTTGGCGCGGTGGGAATGTGCCTACTCACTGGCGCGGTCGAACTGCTGCTGGTCTTCATCGCGCTGGAGATTTCATCCATCGCCACGTATATTCTGGTCGGCTATCGCAAGCACACCGCGCGCGGACCGGAGGCGGCGATCAAGTACTTTCTGCTTGGCTCCTTCGCCGCGGCTTTTTTGCTGTACGGAATCGCATTGATCTTTGGCGCGACTGGCACCACTGAGGTCTACGAGATTGCCCGGCTTGCGCCCGGCGCGCCGAATCACGCGCTGATCCTGTGCGGCCTGGGGCTGATGCTTGTCGGTATTCTCTTCAAGGTCTCGGCCGCGCCCTTCCATGTTTGGACGCCGGATGTCTACGAGGGCGCGCCGTCGCCGGTGGTGGCGCTGATCTCCACCGCGCCCAAGGCCGCGGCCTTCGCGCTACTTCTGCGGGTGCTGTACGAGATGCTGCCCACGCTGCGGCCGGTCTGGTCGCCGTTGCTGTGGGTGGTGGCCGTGCTTTCGATGACCGTGGGCAACCTGGCCGCACTGCGTCAGACGAATGTGAAGCGGATGCTGGCTTACTCGTCGATCGCTCATGCAGGTTATCTGCTGGCGGCGCTGGCGGGACTCGGCCAGGACGGCGTGATGGCTGCCAGTTTCTACATTGCGGCTTATGCGGCGATGAATGTGGGCGTCTTTGCCGTTATTTCACTTGCGGGTGGCTATGACGAGCAGCGGCGGCAGATCGACGATTTCCGCGGGCTGATCTACCGCTCGCCGTTGCTGGGCAGCTTGCTGCTCTTTTTTCTGGCTTCGCTGGTCGGCATTCCCTTTACCGGCGGATTCTTCGGCAAGCTCGTCTCCTTTCAGACGGCGCTAGGCGGCGGTGCCGTCTGGCTGGTGATTATCGGCCTGCTGAACTCCGGCTTGGCGGCTGCGTACTATCTGCGCTTGGCGCTGGTTTCGGCGCAGGCTCCGAAGGAAGGGAAGTCTTCCGCTGCCGCGCCACGGGTTGGCGTTGCCGTGGGCGCGGCGCTGCTGTTTGCGGTTGCGGCAACGATGCTGCTGGGCGTTTATCCCAATCGAGTGCTGGGCGCGGCCGAGGCTGGCGCGCACACTCTGCAAGCTCCTCCGGGCGAGAGCGGCTCGCCTGTGAACGCCGTTGCGCCGTAGGCTTTACCCAAGGCTGAGGTTTGGGGATTTCCAGGTACGAAAACTCGGAGGCTGCTAAGATGCCCATTTCTCTGTCTGGCGGGTGGCACTAGTCTCATAAATTGTTTTATCAAGTTGAGGGTACCCCGGTCCCTCGCGAGGGACCGGGGATGGAAGCCGTCGAAGGATCTGCTGTTCCAACTCTCGATTTCTTCAATGAACTCAAACCAGTGTGGGATGCAAGCGGTATTCTGTCAGTGCCGATGCAAATTCTCTCCGCCTTCCGCAACCGTATCCGCCGCCAGCCTCTGGCCGTGGCCGGCGTGCTGCTGTTGACTGCTTTCGTGCTCGGCGGACTGGCCGCGCCGTGGCTTGCGCCCGCCAATCCTTCGGCGATTGATCTGCTGCATCGCCTGGAAAGCCCCTCGGCGGCGCACTGGGCCGGAACCGACGAACTGGGCCGCGACACGCTCTCTCGCCTGCTCTTCGGCGCGCGCCTCTCGCTGGCTGTCTCGGTCACGGTCGTCTCCATCTCGCTCGCGCTAGGCATCGGTATAGGCGGCTTGGCCGGCTATTTGGGCGGCTGGATCGACATTGCTCTCACCACCATCGCCATGAACACCTTTCTCGCGCTGCCGGGGATTCTGCTGGCCATCGCCTTCGCCGCCTTCCTTGGCCCCGGTTTCTCCAACCTCGTGCTGGCGCTGGCCATCGGCGGCTGGGCCGGCTATGCGCGGCTGGTGCGGGCGCAGGTGATGTCCGTCCGCGACCGCGAGTACGTCGATGCGGCCCGCGCTCTGGGCGCCAGCGGAATGCGCATCTTCTTCCGCCACATTCTGCCCAACATCGTCCAGCCGATCCTCGTCCAGGCAGCCATCGGCATGGCCGGCGTCATCCTGGCCGAGGCCACGCTCTCCTTCCTCGGCCTGGGCATTCCCGCCCCCGCGCCCAGTTGGGGAGCGATGCTGAACGACGCCCGCGCGCATCTGTTCGACTCGCCGCACATGGTGCTTTTCCCCGCAGCAGCGGTCGCCGGAGCGGTCCTCGGCTTCAACTTCATCGGCGACGCGCTGCGCGACCAGCTCGACCCGCGCACGCGGCTGGAGATGGGACTATAACTATGTTTGTTCTTCGCTGGAGGTGTTGATGCGAAGTTTTCCTGAATATCTTGCCGCAATGGCAGTTGTTCTCTCGCTGGGCGGAACTTTACAGGCGCAGCCCTCTGCTCCGGTTGCCGCCGCCACCACGCATGGACAGATCGACGGTTTCTACAACCCTGTAGCCGATCCCCGTGCCGTCGTCACGGTGGGGAACGCGCGCTTCACCGTGCTGACTCCCGAATTGATCCGCATGGAGTGGGCTGCCGACGGCAAGTTTGAGGATCATGCCTCACTGGTCTTCTTGAATCGGCGGATGCCGGTGCCGGAGTTCGAGAACAAGGTCATATACACCGACACAAGTTTCAGGCACGTGATCAAGACAGAGGCTTTGACCATACTTTTTGATGGAGCGGATGCCAAGAAGGGATTTACGCCAGACAACCTCTCTATCGAATTTACCGTCGACGGCAAGCAAGTGGTCTGGCACCCAGGCGATACCGACCCTGCCAACCTGCAAGGCACCACACGCACGCTGGACATGGCGCTGGGCGCAAAGACCCAGGAACCGCTGGGGCAGGGGCTGCTCTCACGTTCCGGCTGGGCGCTGGTGGATGATTCCACCCGGCCGCTCTTCGACTCGGCCGACTTCAGCTTTCGCCAGGGCGAAGACAGCCCTTGGCCATGGGTCATGGAGCGCCCCGCGGGCCAGCGCCAAGACCTGTACTTCTTCGCCTACGGGCACGACTACAAGCAGGCGCTGGGCGACTTTGTGCGCGTCGCCGGGCGCATCCCGCTGCCGCCGCGCTTCGCTTTCGGAGCGTGGTGGTCGCGCTACTGGGCCTATACCGACCAGGAACTCAACGAGCTGGCGCGTGGCTTCCGTGAAAATGACACACCGCTGGATGTTTTTGTCATCGACATGGATTGGCACACCAGCCATGAGCAGCTTCAGGCCGCCGGAGAGGTCGATCAATCCGGCCAATCGCTCGGCTGGAGCGGCTATAGCTGGAACAAGCTGCTCTTTCCCGACCCAGACCGCTTCCTGGCCCAGCTTCACGCCCAAGGGCTGAAGGCCACGCTGAATCTGCATCCGGCCTCCGGCGTCGAGCCTTGGGAGACGGCGTATCCCGCCATGGCGCGGGCCATGGGCATCGATCCGGCGACCCGCAAATACGTACCCTTTGACATCACCGACAAGAAATTCGCCACTAATTACATGAACTTGCTGCATCATCCACTGGAAAAGCAAGGCATCGACTTCTGGTGGCTCGACTGGCAGCAGGAGGTGGACACCAAGCTGCCCGGCGTCAACCCCACCTGGTGGCTGAATTACGTTCACTTCACCGATCAGCAGCGCGAGGGCAAGCGCCCCCTGCTCTTTCACCGCTGGGGCGGGCTGGGCAATCACCGCTATCAGGTTGGCTTCTCCGGCGACGCCATCTCGGTCTGGGATTCGCTGGCCTTTCAGCCCTGGCTCACGGCCACGGCTGCCAATGTGGGCTACGCCTATTGGAGCCACGACATCGGCGGCCACCTGCCCGGCTCCATCGATCCAGAGCTTTACACGCGCTGGGTGCAGTTCGGCGCATTCAGCCCGATTCTGCGCACCCACACCACCAAGAATCCCGACAGCGAGCGGCGCCCCTGGGCCTATCCCGAGCCATATTCCTCCGTTCTGCGCTCCGCCTTTCAACTCCGCTATGCGCTGCAGCCCTACATTTATACGGAAGCCCGCAAGACCTACGAGACAGGCGTTGCCTTCCTGCACCCGCTCTACTACGATTGGCCAGAGGAAGAGCAGGCTTACCAGAGCAAAAGTGAGTATCTCTTCGGCGATCAAATGCTGGTCGCGCCCGTCATTGCGCCCGCTGACAAAGCCTCTGGACTGGCCACGGAGAAGCTCTGGCTGCCGCCTGGAGAGTGGATCGAATGGCCCACCGGGAAGCATCTCAGCGGCGGCGGCTCTCTGGAGCGCAGCTTTTCCATCGAGCAGATTCCCATTTATCTGCGCCCCGGCGCAATCATTCCCATGCAGCCGCCCATGCTCTTCACCGGCGAAAAGCCCGTCGATCCGCTGATCGTCAACATTTGGCCGCTGACTCCGGGCACAACCTCAAGCTATTCGGTTTATGAAGACTCCGGCGCGGGCGTCGAGTATCAAAAGGGCGTCTTTGCACGCACGCCGATCAAAGCGACGCAAACCGGCGATACGCTGCGCGTCGAGATCGAGGGAAGGAAAGGCGTTTATCCGGGAATTCCGAAGGAGCGGAGCTTCGAACTTAGGCTCCCGTCCGATTGGCCCCCGGTTGAGGTAAAGGTAAACGGCGGGACGATGGAACGGGCTAGGTCGAAAGGCAAGAGAGGATGGCGCTTTGAGGGCAATACGCTGACAACAGTGATTCCTATGGCGAGCGCTGACGCGAGAGGCGAAGTGGTGATCGAGGTGCGCCGCGCCGCCGGCCTGACCGCGCGCCGGAGCGAGTTGGACGGCTTTGCCGGAACCATGACCCGGCTGCGTGGCGTTTACGACGCTCTGCAGGCGACCTCACCGGTCTCCGGCCCGCCGGACGCTTTGATCGATCCGATGCAGACCGGCGACCGCCTCAGCTACCACCCGGAAACCGCGCAAGCGGAGATCGCCCGCTTCCATCAAGCGCTGCCCAAGGCGCAGGCCGCCGTAGCCCAGATCGGCGCGGCTTTCGATAGTCAGTTGGAGGACCACCTGCTGCGCTTTTCTCCGGAAAGATGGCTGCCGGGAGGCATGAATCTGCCGGCCCTGAAGCAGAGTCGCACCGCAGCCATGAACAGGGCGCTCAAACTGGCGGCGGACGTGGAAAGATAGATTCCGCTTTGCCATTCTCATTGCGGCAAAAATCCAGCATGATAGAAGAGATGATAAGAATCGGCGTAGTCAGCGACACCCACGGCCTCTATCGTCCCAAGATCGCCCGCGCCCTGGAAGGCGTCGAGCGCATTCTGCACCTGGGCGACATCGGCAATCAGCACGTCCTCGACGAACTGGGCAAGATCGCGCCGGTCACCGCCGTGCGCGGCAACAACGACCGCCTCGGCCCCGCCAGCCAGCTCCCGGAGACCGACGTGGTGCTGATCGCCGACCGCTACGTCTATATGCTGCACGACCTGGGCACCATCCACCTGGACCCCGCCGCCGGAAAGTTCGCCGCCGTGCTCTTCGGCCACACCCACGTGCCCAACTTCTATCGCCGCAAGGGCGTGCTCTACTTCAATCCCGGCTCCTGCGGCCCGCGCCGCTTCGATCTGCCCATCACCGTCGGGATTCTCAAAGTGGACGAAGATGGCGAGTTCAAGGCCAAAATCATTCCCCTCAAGCTGTAACGATTTCCGCTGCCCTCTGAACTGGCCGCTCACTCGGCCCCGGCAGCACCCATCAGCACCAGCGACCGCTGCGCAAACGGCGAATAAACCAGCAGCGTCATGCAGGCCAGCGCAAGGCCGTAATTGATGTGATGCAGCAACAGAAAGGGCGAGAGCGCCCATAACTCATCCAGCGGGAGCAGAAACGGCCACATTTTGAGGAATTTCCCCCGGAACCGTGGCGCGCGGAAGAGCGTGGCGGAAAGGATAAAAGCGCGCGCCGGAATCAGCAGCGCGGCGGTCAGGATGAGCAAATTCAGCAGCAGCGCGGCACGGGGCAGCGGCGCAAGCAGGTCTTCGATCTCCGGCAAATTGGCCAGCGCGCCGATGTAAAAGCCCAGATACATGAGCTGCAGCAGGACAAAGAGCGTCCGCACCACGCGATGCGAGGCCTGCGGTAGCTCCTCCGGCGAGGCCAGAATGCGGAGGCGCGGCGAGATGTCCGGCTCAGGCGGCGCTGGCTCTGCGGTTTGCTCGGAGGCCGGCGGCTGATCGGGCATCAGGTCAAGCCGCTCGACCGGAGCGAGGAAGCGATACCCGCGCCGGGCCAGCGTCTCGACGTAGCGAGGATGGTCGGCCTTGTCGCCCAGCGCCTCGCGGATGCGATTGACCGCCGAGTTCACGCCGTGCTCGTAATCGACAAAAGTTCCGTCCGGCCACAGCGCGCGGCTGATCTCCTCGCGGGTAAGCACCGCGCCGGGACGCTCCAGCAGCATCAGCAGCACCTGGAAGGGCTGGGCGTTCAGCTTGACGCGCAACCCCTGGCGGCGAAGCTCACCGGTGGCCGCGTCCGCCTCGAAAACTCCGAAGCAATAGCGCCGTTCTGGCCGTTCATCCGTCATGACTCTTGTCGGTCCCCAACCGGCGTTGCCGAACCGCAGGACATAAATTGTAGCGCCGACCTCCCGGTCGGCTGTAGTGTGGACCTCCCGGTCCACGCTGGTTTCCTCCTAGTGTAATAGATGGAGGGGGCTATCCTCCATCCGCCGCGCGATGTACAACTTTTAACAAACCGAATGGCTGCAATCAGTTGCCCGGTGAGAAACAATCATCTATAGAGGAGCTTCCGTGCATTGCCCAGCCGGGCGCGCCGTTGTAACGTTCTATTCATGATGCAACGACGGATCGCCGATTCAATCCGATTCACTGCTCTCTGCGGGCTGCTGATCCTGGCGGCTCGGCAACCAGCCAAAGCTGACCCTCCAGCGGCAGCAGTGACCACCTTCAATAATTATGTGGGAGCGCTGGAATCGCGGCTGGCTCGGCAGCACAGCGAGCAGCACGGCTTTCTGGCTGCGGCGGATGAGGCGCGTCTTCGGCGGGGTGAGCTGATTGTCGAAAAACTCACCCCCGCCGGAACAGAGCTGCCCGGCGCAATGCTCCATCACTGGCGCGGCACGGCTTTCGTCCCCGGAGCAACGGCGGCGGACTTCGAGCGGCTGATGAAGGACTTCGACGACTATCCGCAGCATTATGCTCCGCAGGTGCTCACCGCCAAAATCCTCGCGCAGCAGGGCGATCATTTGCAGGCTACAATGCGCGTCCGCCAGCAGCACATCATCACTGTAGTTATGGATACAAGTTATGACGTAACCTTTGCCCGGCTGGACGCGCAACACGGTTACTCGATCTCGCGCAGCACGCGCATCGCGGAGATTGATTCGCCCGGCACGCGGAAGGAACGGGCGCTCGGCGCAAGCGAGGAGCATGGCTTTCTCTGGCGGCTGAATACTTACTGGAGTTATGAGGAGCGCGACGGCGGAGTAACTATGCAGATAGAGTCTGTCACGCTGACCCGCTCCATCCCACGCGGGCTGGGCTGGGCAGTGGGGCCGTTTGTCGAAAGCGTACCCCGCGAGTCGCTGGAGTTTACCCTGCGCTCCACGTGCACCGCGCTGCGACGATGAGCTGGAAAACTCCGGTCAAAACAATCCATTTAGAAGGCGCTGCTTCGTCGGTAGTAGAAGATAGGTTTGGTGAGCAGGCTTTGTAACAGGGCACGACTTTAGTCGTGCCGCAAATGCTGCAAAATCAGCGTGGGCTTCAGCCCCTGAGGGAAGTTTTTCGTCCAATTCTCGTATAACTCCGCGTACGCTTCAGCCTGCGCTCAGAACCTTTTTGTTTAATAAGCAGTTGGAAAGGAAAATCCATGAATATCTCATCCACAACAATCCCCAATCAAGCTGTATTTCAAAACGCGAGTCGGATCAACCAAGCGCTAACTGCCTCCATGGAAAAGCGTGCGCTGCAATGGATGGCAGCGCATGCGCCGCATTGGCTCACCTCGGACCAGCTAACTCTGCTCGGCTTGCTCGCGCAGATAGGCGCGGGAGTTTTTTATGCACTTACTCGCTACAACCGCTTGGCTCTGCTTGCGGTGATTGTGTGCATTGCGCTGAACTGGCTGGGAGACAGCCTGGACGGCACTCTGGCGCGCGTGCGGCGGCAAGAGCGCCCGCGCTATGGCTTCTATGTCGATCATATGGTGGACCTATTCGGCGCAACCGCGATGATGTGCGGGCTGGGCTGCTCCGGGCTGCTGCATTGGCAGACAGCGATTGCCATGCTGATCGCTTTTTTGCTGCTGGCCAGTGAGAGTTATCTGGCCACTTATACCTTGTCCTGCTTCCAGCTCTCGCAAGGCATCTTCGGACCCACGGAGATTCGCATTCTGCTTATTGTGGGCAATCTGGCGCTGTTGCATAGTCCCTACGCAACGCTCTTCGGCCATAGGATGCTGCTTTTTGACTTAGGCGGAGTTATCGGCGCTGCAGTCATGTTTCTGATGGCAGTGAGCACAACACTGCGCCACACCGCACAGCTCTATCGCCAGGAGCCGCTGCCATGAATCCATTCATTCGCTGGTGCAAGTTCAATCTGGTGGGCGCGGCGGGCATGGCTGTACAGTTAGGATCGCTGGCGCTCTTGAACCGCTGCTCCGGGGGCCATTATCTTTACGCCTCGGCCGCAGCGCTGGAAGTTACCCTGCTGCATAACTTCGCGTGGCACTTGCGCTACACCTGGCGCGACCGGCGGGATAACTCCGCGCTGCTCGGCCAACTGTTGCGTTTTCATCTCTCCAACGGGCTGGTTTCTCTCGTTGGTAATCTAGCGCTGATGCACATTCTGGTCGAGGGCGCGCGATTGCCGGTGCTCGCGGCCAATAGCATAGCGATTCTCTGCTGCTCTTTAATAAATTTCTGTCTGGGCAATGAGTGGGTCTTCGCGGCTAGTTAGGCAGTGTACATAAATAACTGCTTCAAGTTCGCGGTTTTGTAACAGGGCACGACTTTAGTCGTGCGCAAAATGGCCCAAACGGATTCCGGCTTGAGCCGCTGCAAAATTTCAAATAACTGAAAACAAAGAGAAGCAGGGGCTAAAGCCCAACATGATATTGTTGCTCTTTCGGCACGACTGAAGTCGTGCCCTGTTACAGTGCGCATACGATTGAAGCGGTTATTGATGTACAGCGCCTTAGCGCGTGGGCCACTCTTCGACGACCAGACCGAGGTCGTTGAGCTGCTGGATGGCGGTTTCCATGTTGCGGCGGAGCTTGGGGCGGTCCTTGGTACTGGCCAGCGGCGACTCGGCGACGGCGATCACGCGGCCATAGCGCCATGCGCCGGCGGGCAGCGCGATCACAGCATTGGCCAAGTCGGCGGGGCGCAACTGAAGCTCCTGGCGGCGGGCGGCTTCGGGGCGCAGCATCGTTCCCTGGCCGACTGTGCTAGGGTTGGCGTCGACGAGCGTGATGCGCAGCGTGTAGGTGTCCGC
>Ga0224559_1001358_pt1 | contig 13619 bp, 6 predicted proteins | sample 714S33034metaG_FD_180676 | JGI IMG/M metagenome (GOLD analysis project Ga0224559, IMG submission 180676) | Peat soil microbial communities from Stordalen Mire, Sweden - 717 S3 30-34 | ecosystem: Environmental > Terrestrial > Soil > Wetlands > Peat | place: Sweden: Norrbotten County, Stordalen... | reverse complement strand
TTGACCGCGCAGTGCCGGGGCGACCGGAGCAAGAAACTGCCCGTCGCGCAATTCCGGTGAATGGCTGCCTTCATACAGCATCATCAGCCGGGCCGGGTTCAGCGGGCCGTTGACCCGATACAAATCCTGCGGGGTGAGGTTCAGGGTGTGCAGGAGGTTATCCCGGATGGGTTTCGGACAGTCGTGCGCGATCTCCAATCGCACGGCCTGTCCCCGGCGGCGCTTGTGCAGTTCCGCCTCCACCGCCTTGAGGAGATTCGGCATGTCCTCTTCGTCCACATACAGCTCGCTGTTGCGGGTCAGCCGGAATGCCCAACAACCGAGAATGCGCGTGCCGGGGAAAAGATCGCCCAAAAAATGCCCGATGATGTTTCCCAGAAAAATATAATCGCGCCGCCCATCCTCACGGGGCAACTGGATGAGGCGCGGCAGAATCGCGGGGCATTGCACCACGGCCAGATGCCGGGAGGGAGTGCCGTTTTTTATCTGCTCCAGCCAAACCATGAGGTTGAGCGACTTGTTCAATAATTGCGGGAAAGGATGTGCCGGGTCAATGGCCAGGGGCGTCAGCACCGGGCGGACCTGGTTAAGATAGAATTCATTCAACCATGCCGGGTCGGTCTTATCCAGTTCACCAAACTCCAGGAGGCGAATTTTATGCCGGGCCAGGGCGGGTTGGAGTTCGTTGTGCCAGCAGGCGTATTTGTCGGCGACCATCCGGCGCACGCGGCGAGTGATGGCCTTGAAAATTTCCGCGGCGGTCAAGCCGTCCACGCTGCGGGCCGTCTTGCCGCTCTCGATCTGCTGCTTCAAGCCGGCCACCCGCACCTCGAAAAATTCGTCCAGATTGGAACTGGCGATCGTGAAAAACTTGAGCCGTTCGAGCAGCGGGTTGGCAGGATCATGCGCCTCGTCCAAAACCCGCTGATTAAATGCCAGCCAGCTCAGTTCGCGGTTCAACAAATGCTTCGGATTAGGTTTTTCAGGCATGCAAATGATTCGATGTGACCCACAGGATAGCGGCCGCCACTGGTTTCCAAAGTTACAATCCGGTGACGGTTTTTACCCCGCCCGCCCACGCCGCGCGACCGATGATCAAAACGTTCCGGCGGAAGGCCGCCCGTGATCCGCCGGCCCGCTGAATGAAAAATAGCAGACGGGAGGCGGTTTTTCATGGGAAATGTTTCGATTGGGTTACGGCCGGGTCAAGATTCGGTGACAACCCCATTCGCCCGTTGCCGCCGCCACCGGAAGTCAGGCAAGATCGGATTGCTATGGAAGCTAACTCGTTTCAAATGGACTCGCACACCGAGGCACCCATGGTCTTCCGCTCGGTTTGGATTTCGGACATCCATCTCGGCACCAAGCACGCCCGGGTGGCGGAGCTGCTGGATTTCCTGCGGACGGTGGACTGCAAATACCTCTACATCGTCGGGGACTTCATTGATGGCTGGGAATTGAAATACCGCTGGTTCTGGCGCGACGACTACAATCTGCTCATCCAGAAACTGCTCCGCAAAAGCCGCCGGCAAACCCAGGTCATCTACATCAGCGGCAACCACGACGAATTCATCGAGCAGTTCATCGGGGTGCAATTCGGCCGCGTGACGGTGGCGCGGCAGGCCATCCACACCGCCGCGGACGGGAGGAAATATCTCGTCATCCACGGCCATCAGGCGGACGGCCTGACGCAATTCAATCACCTGCTGGAAAAAATCGGCTCGCACCTTTACAACTGGATTCTGGATTTCAACCTGCATTTGAACCGGCTGCGGCGCGTGTTCGGTTTCGGCTACTGGTCCCTGGCGTCCTATCTGAAATTCAAGGCCAAGTCCGCCGTGAAATTTGTCACCGAATACGAGGGCACGCTCGCCGCCATGGCCCGCAACCAGCACGCGGACGGCGTGATCTGCGGCCACATTCACCACGCCGAGATCAAAATGATTGATGGCGTGCAATACCTAAACTGCGGCGACTGGGTCGAAAACTGCACGGCTTTGGTGGAAGATTTCAACGGCAAAATTCAACTCCTGCACTTCCATGAAAATGATGTTTTGCGTGCTGGGCGAGGGCCGGGGACACATGACCCAGGCGATCGCCGTCAAGGAAATGGCCGAGGCGGCGGGACATCAAATTGTCGCCGTCACCCTCGGGGTGAGTTCACGCCGGCCGATGCCGGCCTACTTCGAATCGGCGATGAAGATGCCCGTCCGGCCACTGCCCACGCTGGAGTTCAAATATAAAAACCACCGCGCGGTCAACAACACCGCCACGCTGCTCGCCGCGCTGGGCCGGCTGCCGCAATATTTTCGCATCCTCCGCCGGATCGAGGCCATCGTCCGCGAAACGCAGCCGGACGTGATTCTCAATTTCTTTGAACCCATGGCCGCGCTCTACGCCCTCACGCACCGCCGCCGGCCGCCGGTGGTGGCCATCGGTCATCAGTTCATGTTTCAGCATCCCGGTTACGTCCGGACGCCGCACTCATGGAAACAGTTGTTCAGCCTGAAACTCTACACCCGCCTCCTTGGCGCGCGGGCGACCAAGCTGGCGCTCTCGCTGTACGCGGTGCCGGATCTGCCAGGGAAAAGAATCATCGTCGGCCCGCCCATCTTGCGAAAACAGCTATTCGCCCTGGAAGCAAAACCCCAGGGCGACTTTGTGCTCGTGTATCTGTTGAACCACGGTTATGCCGGACAGATCATCGCCTGGAGCGAAAAACATCCGCAGACCCGGCTGCATTGTTTTTATGACCGGCCGGGGGTGCCGGAGGAATTTCAGGCTTCGCCCGCGCTCACGTTTCACCGGCTCGATGGTGAAAAATTCCTGAAGCTGATGGCCGAATGCCGCCACGTCGTCTGCACCGCCGGGTTTGAATCGGTGGGCGAAGCCGCCTGGCTCGGCAAGCCGCTGTTTCTGGTGCCGGTGGAAAATCATGTTGAGCAGCAGGTCAACGCGCTCGACGCGCAGCAGTTCGGCATTGGCATTGCCGAAAAAAGCTTCAACCTCGACCGGCTGGCCGAACTGCCCGACCGCCTGCCGGTGGGAAAATTCCGCGACTGGGTGGGCCGCGCGCCGGAAAAACTCCTGGCCGCCATCGAACAGGCCGTCGGCGAAAAAAGGCCGCGATGAATCACGACCGGATCCTTTCCTTTCCGCCGGGTTTTCTCTGGGGCACCGCCACGTCACCGACCCAGGTGGAGGGCCACATAGAAAATGAATGGACGCCGTTCACCGCGGCGGACGGCGGGAACTGCCGGATCGCGTGCGATCATTACCACCGCTACCCCGAAGACATCGGGTGGATGTCCCGGCTGGGCGTGAACGCCTACCGGTTCGGCATTGAATGGTCGCGCCTGCAATCCGCGCCGTTCGCGCCGCTGAATCCGGCCGAGCTGGCGCGGTATGTGGATGTGCTCGACCGGTTGCAAGCGGCGGGCATCACGCCCATGGTCGTGCTGCATCATTTTTCCAATCCGCCGTGGCTCACCGCGATCGGCGGCTGGACCAATGCCGCCGCGATCCCGGCCTTTGTGGATTACGTCCGCCGGCTCGTCGCCGCGCTGAAAACCCGCGTTCACCTCTGGAACACGTTCAACGAGCCGGACACCTACGCGTGCGTGGCGTACCTGCTCGGCGGTTTTCCGCCGCAGCATAAATGGCGGATCGGCCAGTTCCGCCGGGTGGTGGACCACATGGCCCGCGCCCACGTCCAGGCCAGCCGCGTCATCCGCCGCGACGGCGTGGCGGGCCGCCCGCCGGAAGTCGGCATCGCCAAGAACTGGACGTTTTTTCATGCCCACCAGCGATTTTCGCCGTGGGACCGCGCGACCGCGTTCGCCTGCCATTACACGTTCAACAAGTTCGTGCTCGACGCCTTTCTCGGCGGCGGGCGGCGGCGGGCCTCGACGTTCATTGGCTTGAATTACTATGGCCGCACGCGCTTCCATCATTTCCGCGCGATGATTCCGGCCAGCGGCACGCCGGTCAAGACGCTGAAGGACTTCGGCTTCGTCTGCGACGACATGGTGGAGCGCTACCCCGAGGGCATGGTGAAAATCCTGGCGTACCTCCACCGGCGGTTCCGGCTGCCGGTGTACCTCACGGAGCACGGCGCGGCGTCGCCGGATGAAAAATTCCGCGAACGCGACCTGCGCGAATATCTCGCCGCCCTCCACGGCGCGATGCGCGGGGGCGCGGACGTGCGCGGATTTTTTTACTGGTCGCTGCTGGACAATTTTGAATGGCAGTTCGGCTACACCAAAAAATTCGGCCTGCTGGCCGTGGATTTTGCGGATGCCCAATTGCCCCGCACCATGAAACCGCTGGCGGAGGTTTATGCCCGGATCTGCCGGGCGAATGCCGTGACCGTCTGAAAAATCATATCAGGGCGTCAACCCATCGCGTTCGCCCGCAATGGCTGAATGGTTGTGATCACAATTTTTAAGTATGCGATAACCAGCAGCTAATGCAGCACTCGTTCCTGACGGGAGGCATGATTAGAGCATTTCTAAAAAAGAGACAGCGTTTTATGCGAACGCGGGCGCACGTTGCTTGGCCCGGACCAAAGCGCCAGGGGGCTGGCGCAGTCCAAGACGCTGCGCGAAAGGCCATGGTGCTCGCGAACGCGAAGCGTCTTGGACTGCGGTGACCCGCCACCGCTTTTCTCCCAAGACGTGTCTCCCCAACAACTTTCAGTAAACCAAATCGCTCTGTGATTTATGACCACGCTCTAATGTCACATCAAAGCGCTGTAAACGAAGACCGACACCGGACGCAAAAGCCGGGGACTGCGGGTGTGACTGCCGATATGATTGCGGGATGCATCATTGAGGGGAAATATTGCGCATGAAAATGGGCGGCCATCGCTGGCCGCCCTTGCCATGGTGAGTCAAACTGGAATCCGAAGCTTAATGCATCAGCCGGAAGAAGCCGGCGGCGTCGGTGGTGATCAGATTGGTATAAGGACTGGTTGCGCCGGGAATGGCGCTATAAGGTCCGGCCACATTGGTTGATGTCTGCAGGCTGAACGTCGGATTGCTCCAGGAGAGCACAAGTTTTCCATCGGAAACTTGTGCGCTCACCGGAATGGGCGTCACATTCCCCACCGCCACCGTGATGAACGCACTGTTTGTGCCCCCCACATCATCCGTGACGGTATAGCCGATGATCGCCGTGCCCACAAAATTGGCCGTCGGTGTGAAACTGACTTGATTGCCACTGATCATCGCCGTTCCTTTGTTCGGGCTGATGCTGACGAGGCTCAAACTGCCGCCGGGAGTCTCCACCACGTCGTTGGTCAGCGGATTGAATACGTTGTTGGCGCTGTTTTCCAAAACCGTGTAACTATCGGGGTTAGCCAGCGGCGGGATGTTGGTCACCGTCACCGTGAGGGTTGAACTATTGGTGTTGCCGAGGTTGTCCTGAATCGTGTAACCGATGGTGGCGGTGCCGATAAAGTTGACCGCGGGGGTGAATGTGATGTTCGTTCCGCTGATCGCCGCCGTGCCGTTGCCGTCCGGGCTGAGGTCAACGAGGTTCAAGGTTCCACCGGATACGTCATTCGCCAACGGGTTAAATACATTGCCCACCGTGTTTTCCGTAATAGCATAGGCATCCGGGTTGGCCACCGGCGGGAAGAAAACACTGTTAAAGGTCGGCCCGACCAAAAGGCTGCCCAAGCTTACGGAGCCACCGAATTTGCCGGATTCGCGAAGTTCGAAATCCGATATGTTATACAGGTTGCCGGAGGCAGCAGTGGTGTCCGTCACACTGAGGGACGCTTGGTTGGTCGGATTGATCCACAGAGTGGAAAACCCGTTGGACAATACCAATGACACGACCACGATATAATTGCTGTTCGGCGAGAGATCCAGCGGGAACATCTGACCGCTGGCCGCGTCGGCCCCAAAGTTGTTAATGCCGAGCCGGTAAAAACCCGGTGCCGCGCCGTTGGTGGCCGCCATCACCCGGCCTTCGTAGGGGCCGGTGACGCCGGAACCATCGTTGAAGAGTGCAAAATAAGTGCCATTCGTGATGGGCATCCTGGCCGGGTCCATGTTGACCGTAAAACTGGCATACAAGCATGCCCCGCTGTTCGTCAAGTAGGGTGCCCCCAGCAACTGGGCCTGCATATTTTCGCTGTTGTCCTGCGTGTCAACCGTGACCACGCCGGAGCTGACCTGGATTTGCCGGTAATTTCCGGTAAGATGGTTCCAGAGGCCGCCGGCCACCTGGTCGAGGGTGCCGCTGTTGTCATAATTGAAATAATCAACCAGGACAATATTGGTGTTGGGGCGGACCATGAGTTGAAGGTTTGCCGTTGTGGTCCGGGGCTCGACAGTGGCATTGTCAGAAACGCTGACACTGATGGTTGCAACGCCAACCTGATTGGCGGCCGGAGTGATGGTGACCGAAGGATTGGCCGTGCCTTGACCATTAACAATGATGTTGGCCGTCGGCACAACAGTGTTATTGCCGGAAACCACGGCATAAGTCAGTCCGCCGAGCGGCGTGCCGTCATCCCCCGCCATGAATGGAATCGTGATCGGGGTGTTGGCCAGCGTATTGGTCGTGGCCAGCGAAGTCAATGAGTTGGTCGGCGGCAGATTCAAGGAACGGACCGTCAAGTCAAACCAAGCCACGCTGGAATCCCCATTGGTGTCCGTCACGGTGACCTGAATCGGGGCGGCATCCATCGGATCCGGGATGTAGTTGCCCGCAAACGAAATGGTCAGGGTGCGATTCGTACCGGAGCCGCCGAGGGTCAAATCAGGATTGATCCTGGACGAATCCAACGAAACAGCGGTGACGGTCAGCAGATTTGACGGCGTGGTGCTGGATTCCACCGTGAAGTTGAGCGTGAGCGTGTTGGTGTCCACCATGTTGGTGTCGGCAAAGCTGCTGATGGCCGGTGGCGCATAGCTGTTGGTGATGGCGTCGCCGCAGAGCGTGACAATGTCATAAGTCACCGTGCCGCCCGGGCCATAGGTATTAGCCGTGCCCAGGTAATTGGCGTTGGTCGAATTACCATAAGTGGCCGTGCTTTGGAATTCGGTCACAACGCGGATGCCAAAATCGGGGTTATTAGCCACGCCGGGGAAACCCGCAAGGCTGTAGCTGAAGGGGAGAAAACCGCCGTTGCCGGAACCCGATACGCCGCCAAAGGTTGAACTGGTCGGATAATCAATCCACGTTGTCCCGTTGGTGGTGTATTGCAACCGTTCGTAATCACTGGCGGTGGGCGAAACGCGGGAGTCATAGGACACGGCGATGTTTTTTGCCCCGGCCGTGCTGACGTTGAATTGGACGCCACAGAGCTTGTTGGAGGCGAGCAACGAATTGGTGGCATTATTCGCCGGATAGCTGGACGTTCCCCAGGTATAATTGTTCACGATGCCGCTTTGGGCGCTTTGGAGGTTTAAGCCGTAGGGGAAATCAAGTCCGAGACCATCATCAGGATCTTGAACGGTTGTTGTAAAAGCAGGCAGGCCGGTGAGGGAGGCGGTGCCATTGCCAAAGTAGGGTGCGGGACTGGCGTTGTTAAACCCGTTGGTTGGGGTGTTAAAATTCCAGAACGCCAGGATTGAACCACTGGTGTTCACCGAGAGCAGCGACGCCACGGAACTGGTCACTGCGCCATAGGCATTGGTGATGACGACAACCAAGTTGGTCGGGTCGGCATTCTGCAAATTGGCAATCGTCAACGTGCGGGTGGTGGCGCCGGTAACGACGGAGCCAGAACCTTGCGTGCCGCTGCTCACGGGAGCGATAATGTTACCGTTGGCATCGGTAAAATACCATTGGTAACCCGGGGAAGTGGCGGCAGCGGACACGGAGAATTGCACCGTTCCGTCCCGCAATCCAAATGCGCCGGCTGGCTGACGGGTGATATTCGGATCATTGGTGACGGTCAACGAGACCATGGCACTGGTGGCTAAACCCGAGACATTGGTAAGAGTGGCAAAATAACCGGCCGTGTCCCCGCCCAGCACGTTGCGGAGCGTCAGAGCGGCATTGGTCGCACCGGCAAGCTTCATCGTGCTGACAATCAAGTTGGTGGTGGTGCCGACGACTTGATACCAGTTGTTGGTCGCCGGGGCAGCCCCGGTGGCCAGGGTGAAGGTCACCGTGCTGCCGGCATTGTTGGTGATGGCGACCGGCGAAATGCCGAAAATACTGGGAGTGTCATTGATGCTCAAGGTAACCACACTGCTGGTGGCCGAGCCAGACGCATTGGTGAGAATGGCGAAATAGCCTGCCGCATCGGCGGTCGTCACGTTGGTCAGCGCAAGCACCCATCCCGTTTGACTGGCAATCAGGTTGGTGGTGGCATCCACAATTTTATACCAAAGGTTGCTCGCCGTGGGAGTGCCGGTGGTGGCCGTCAAGGTAAAAGTGGCCAAGCCGCCGGAATAGGTTGTGATGCCGGCGGGCGAAATGCCGGCAATGGTGGGGCTGGCCGTGACATTCAGAGTCACTAAGCTGCTGGTGACCGAGCCGGACGCATTGGTGAGGATCGCAAAATATGCGGCGGTGTCGGACGGTTGCACATTGGTGAGAGTCAAAGTCCCCGTCAACGCGCCACGGATGCCTGATCCGGAACCTTGCACACCATCGGAAAGCAAATTGGGGGTGGAGCTGGTGACCACATACCAGTGGTTACTCGCTGCCGGATACCCCACGCCGCCGGACAGCGTAAACGCAGCCGTGCCGCCAACGTTGACCGAGAGGCTGGCCGGGCTGATGCCGTTGATGGATGGAGCCGTGCCGGTCGAGCTGCTGACGGGGGCAAGCGCCACGCCGCGAAAGGCGGTGTTGGTCGGAGCCACGGCCAGGGGCGTCGCCTGGTCAGTGACATTTGTAATAGCCGTCAAAGCGCTGGTGTCCGTGATTCTAATCAGCTTTTGCGGTGCGTCAGCCGTGGTGGAATAAAGGACGGGATTTGCCCCGCTAAAATCCACCGCCAGACTTCTACATCCGGCCGTCAGACTATTGGACGCGCCAAAGGTAAATGCCCTGGCCCAGGCGCTGCCATTATTGGTCCACTTTGAAATCGCGGTGGCGGCTGATGTGTCATCACAAACATAGGCAACATTTCCCGCTGGGTTGATGGCAAAATCATACAGGCTGGAGCCGGTAATCCCCGTCGCGGCCGCGGTGGCGGTTGACGCGGGCATTCCACCAAAGGCGGACAGCGTTGTGGAATTGTCATAATACAGTCTGCCATTGAATATTCTGGTCACGCGAAAATTGCCGCCAGCGGCAATGATTTCAGTCCAGGCTGCCCCGTTGGCCGAATACCAAATGCCACCGTTTGCAGCGGTAGAGGCCGTTCCACTCATCCAGTAGTTAGTGCCGTCAGAAACCGAAGACCGAATGTTGCTGCCGCTATACGCGGTGGAAGATCCGCTGGCTCCGCGCGTGAAGTTGCCATTGAAATCCACCTGCCCCCAGCAACGATTGGTACCGTTGGCTGAAGTACCCGGAACGTTCGCTATGCCGATGGGGGCGTCATATCCCACGAAAGTTATGTTACTTGAATTGATGGAGCGTGTAAGGAAGCCTTCCGATGCACTGCCGCTGGATTGGGTCAAACGACTGGCCCCGGTGGCGGGGAGCGCAATGGTCTGCACCGGGAGGCCCTGGCTGGCTGTGGCGGGAAGAAATTCCAGTAAAAATACCGGGGAGGAGGCCGTGGACGTTGCCACCGAACCGTCACCTTCTTGCAATACAACGATATTGCCGGGGATGAACGGAGCGGCAATCGCACTGTCAACTGCGAGGGCGGCCGCGGCGGTCAAAGCCGCGGCATAGATGAGCCGGGTTATTGATTTCATAAGTTACATTTTGTTTTGGTTTGGGATTCTATGGTCCGTGACGATTCGGGTGGTGCAAGGGGAGGGGCTGGAATTATTTCAGTTCGGCGTCGTCGGCGAGGGATACCAATACATGGCTCGTGAGGCTGCCCACTCGGTCTGTCCGTCATTGGTTGGCACTCCATCCGCCATATTCTGGGGTTCCCAAAAAACATTAGTCTTTGCTGAAATGGAACTGCCATCGCACATGGAGAAATTCCCAATCCGGTTGCGATCATGCCGCGCGATGCTGTAATAGGCCGTCACATTGGATTGGGCCGGATAGTTGTTTTGCGAGGTGCAGCCTGTTGGATTTTTTGGATCATATGAGTTCGGATCCACCTCGGCCAAAAACACCGTGTCCGTTGGCTTGATAATGGTGGTTAGCTTGGTTTGCGCACAGCCTTTGGTCATTCGCGTGCTAAAATTGACGCAAAGTCGGCTGTTCTCTCCATACATGAAACAGGCCTTGGCAACAGTGGGAAGCGGAGTTGTGTAGGCGTTATTGGGGGCCGGGGCGCTGGGGCAGGAATATATGGTCGAACTGGAGGGGAGGGGCGGGGTTTTTGCCGCATAAAGTTTGATCAGTGACGGTTGTGATATGGTGGGGGCCACACAATTATACCAGGCATAATCGTAATTATCCGTGGCGGTGGCGGAACCTTGGTCGTTGATGCCTCCCGCCACATTGCCTTCCTCGGGAACAATATCCTGGTTATCACCGGCATACATATTGAAGCCCAAGCCCCATTGCCGCATATTACTGAGGCATTTTATGCTCTGGGCCTTTTGCTTGGCCGCGGCCAGTGCTGGCAGCAGCATGGCCGCCAGAATGGCGATGATGGCAATGACCACCAGCAGTTCAATGAGTGTAAAGGCCTGACTGGGGGCACGGGCAGGACCGCCATTCTCCGTTTTCCGGGAATTGGTATACATGTTTTTCATCGCTGGAGAAGCATATCGTATTTAATCCTGGCGCGTGTTACATTGCTGAAACAGTCTGGCAACAACATGAAAGGACCACATTAACGGATTGGTTTGCCTGTTTGTAACCGGCCGGACACCTTCCCGTAACAATTCATCAGCATATTTATAAGCCATGCGGCTGGCGCACGGGGAACCGCATAAAAATCATAAAATATGAAGTTGAATAATATTCTGTCAGCAGTGGCAGCCGCTTTATGCCTGCTAATCCTATTCGGCCCCCGCCGGGCGGATGCCTGGGATTACGAGGGCCACTATGTCATCAACCAGTTGGCCCTGGCCTCTCTGCCGACGAACTTTCCCGCGTTTGCGCTGACGCCAGCGGCGCGGGAGCGAATCGCCTTTCTCGCCGGCGAGCCGGACCGCTGGCGGAATTCGCCCGACCGGCAACTGGAACAGGCCAATCCTCCCAATCATTACATTGACCTGGAGGAACTGGGCCAATACGGATTGACGCCGGAGACGCTGCCCCCTTTGCGTTATGATTTTGTCGGACAACTGGCGGTCTTTAGTGCGGCGCATTCGGCGGAATTTCCGTCCGCCGACCCCGCGAAGGACAAGGCGCACACGCGCAACCTGGTCGGCTTCCTGCCGTGGCAGATTACGGAGGACTTTGACCGGTTGAAATCCGGCTTCAGCTATCTGAAGACGTATGAGCACGATGGTGGCACCCCGGTGGAAATTGAGAACGCGCGGGAGAACATCATCTATGTCATGGGCGTGATGGGCCACTATGTCGGCGATGGTTCACAGCCGCTGCACACCACGGATTGTTTCAACGGCTGGGTGGGCGACAATCCGCACGGCTACACGACCGAACACACGTTTCATCCGTGGATTGACGGCGGCTATTTCCGCGCCACCGGCGGGCTGAAGCTGGACCCGATGGTCGGTAAAATTCACCCGGCCGAACGCGTGGGCAATCCGGCGCAGCCCGATGGAATGTTTCGCACTGTCGTCAGCTATCTCGTGGCGCAGAACAAGCTGGTCGAGCCGCTTTATCGTTTGGAAAAAGACGGCCAACTTTCCGGCGAAGGTGAAAAGGGGCTGGCAGGCAGGTCATTTCTGGACGGACAGTTGGTCAAGGCAGGCCAGATGCTGGGTGACATCTGGTTCACGGCCTGGCAGGAGGCACCGGAAGACAAGTATCTCAAACGGGAACTGGAATTGCGCCAGACAAATAGTGCCGGCACGAAGGGCCCGAAGAGGAATTGATCGTCCGCGGTTGAAGGCTGTGTCATCATGGCCTCTGCCAACATGAGCATCCAAATCCATAGGTGGCTTTTTATCACACTGTTGCTTGCCGACATGGGAACGATTCCGCGTCAATTGGTTGCTGCCGACATTCAATCCTTCGACGCCACGACCAATGCCGTCGGCCGAAGTGCCGCCGGTTTGGTCACGCCGGCCAATCAAATCGTCACGCCGGCAGGAATCCAAGTGGATCTGCCGCACGTCCGGCCCAATGCATTGGCCTTGAGTCCCAACGGAAAAACGCTGGTGACCGCCGGTCTGACGCAGGAGTTGATGGTCATTGATCCGGCAACGGGGACGATTTTGCAGCACGTTCCGTTTCCAGCGGACCATGCGGAGGAGGAAAAGCCCGTCGCCGCCGGCATATTGAGTCCCAATGAAAAGCCGCAGTTGAGTTTCACCGGTCTCGCGTATTCGCCGGATGGTTCACGCATTTATCTCTCGAATGTAAACGGCGATATCAAGGTTTTCGGCGTGGGGCAGGATCGAAAAGTTTCCCCCTTGTTTTCCATCGCCCTGCCGTCGTCCGGCGTGCCTTTGCGAAAAAAAGAGATTCCCGCCGGCATCGCGGTGTCGCGTGACGGGAAAAGAATTTACGTCGCGTTGAACCTTTCGAACCGGCTGGCGGAAATGGACGCCATGACCGGGAAAGTTTTGCGAATTTGGGACGTGGGCGTGGCCCCGTTCAGCGTGGTTCTGGGCAAAAACAAACTTTATGTCAGCAACTGGGGCGGCCGCCGGCCCGACGCCAACAGCCTGACCGGCCCGGCGGGACGGGGGACAAAAGTCCGCGTGGACGCCCGCAGCATTGCCAGTGAAGGCTCGGTTTCAATCATCAATCTGGATTCCCATGATGAACCCCAAAACCAGGAGACCGAATTATTGACCGGCGTGCATGCCTGTGCGCTGGCGTTGTCGCCCAACGGCCGCTGGCTGGTCGTGGCCAATGCCGGCAGCGACACCTTGACCGTCATGGATACGCGCACGGACAAAATTGTGGAACACCTCTGGGCCCGCCAAAATCCGGCCGATTTGTTCGGCGCGCAGCCAGATGCGCTGGCGTTTGACCCATCCGGCAAAAAACTTTTTGCCGGCAACAGCCTGCAAAACGCCGTCGCCGTTTTCCAATTCAAACCGGGTGAATCAAAGCTGCTTGGCCTGATTCCCGTGGGCTGGTTTCCGGGCGCCATCACTTATGATGCGGTGCGAAAACAGATTTGCGTTGCCAACCTCAAAAGCCTCCCCGCCAATAGGCAAAAAGCCCGGTTGGGCGACGGTTGGGGATTCAATACAAAGCAATACAACGGATCGCTCTCGCTGGTGCCGGTTCCGTCGGCCAAGAATCTGGCCGCATACACACAGACCGCCTTGGCCGATTTGCGTTATCCGTTGCTGGCCCAGTCGGCTCTGCCCGCGCGAACGAATCAAACGCCGCAGCCGGTCCCCGAACGCGTCGGCGAGCCCAGCGTGTTTCATCATGTCATTTACATCATCAAGGAAAACCGCACTTATGACCAGGTGCTT
>Ga0224559_1001357_pt1 | contig 13625 bp, 11 predicted proteins | sample 714S33034metaG_FD_180676 | JGI IMG/M metagenome (GOLD analysis project Ga0224559, IMG submission 180676) | Peat soil microbial communities from Stordalen Mire, Sweden - 717 S3 30-34 | ecosystem: Environmental > Terrestrial > Soil > Wetlands > Peat | place: Sweden: Norrbotten County, Stordalen... | reverse complement strand
AACTGATTCTAATGCGTATAAGGCTTTCTCCTTCATTGTAGAAGAAGTGATCTTATTATTGTACATCAAGGGGAGTTCAACATTTTCCAGTGATGAGGTACGGGATAGAAGATTAAAGGATTGGAATACAAATCCGATTTTACGATTCCGAAGTTGTGCCAATTCATCCCGGTTCAGTTTTTCCACATCCACTCCATCAAGAAAATAGTCTCCTTTTGTAGGTACGTCAAGACAGCCGATAATATTCATGAAGGTTGACTTTCCGGAACCGCTTTTTCCCATGATCGCAACAAAATCACTCTTGCGTATTTCAATGTCGATGCCTCTTAGGGCATGAACATCAAGATCACCCATCTTATATATCTTGATCAGGTGGTGGGTTGAAATGATTACATCCGTCATCCTACCGTCCTCCCCTGCCTGGTGTTCCTCCGGGCCGTGGCATTTGCGGCTGGAAGGGACTTTGTTGTGTTTGTGTAGTTGAAGAACCGGACTGGGGATTGATGATTCCTACAACAACATCTTCACCTTCATTCAGATTACTATCCACCTCGGTGGTACTACCGTCTGATAGCCCTGTTGTCACCCGGTGCGGTATCAGTTTATTGTCGATGGTCGTGACCCAAACCAATCCGAAGCGACTTCTGGCCCCTCGTCGTGCATCTGTACCTTGCCCATTTTGTCCTTGCCCCCTTCCCTGGCCGTAACTTCCATTATTTGTACTCTGGTTGGACGTCCTTCCAGCTCCTGCAATTCCTGGTTGTCCACCGGCATTCCCACCATTCGCAAAAGTCCCCGTCCCTTTTTGTCCATTCATTCGCTTTCGGAATTCAAGAAGTCGTGTCAAAAACTTTTTCACGGAATCAGGGTATTCTTTCATTGCTTTATCCAGATAATCCTGGGGTGGCCAGAATTTCAAAGCGCTTGCAGGGATCTTCAGGACATTTTGTACCTGTTGGATCATAACAGTTATATTGGCGGTCATCCCTGGCATTAATTTCAGATCCGGATTTGGGACATCAATAATCACGGTATAGTTAACGACATTTGAAACAATGGTTGGTTCTAATCTTATCTGTGATACGGTTCCCGAAAAAGGCTGATCAGGATAAGCATCTACAGTAAAGGTCACATCTTGTCCATTTTTAATTTTCCCGATATCCGCTTCATCAATGCTTGCCTGCACCTGCATTTTCGTCAGGTCGTTGGCAATTGCAAATAAGGTGGGCGTGCTGAAACTGGCAGCAACGGTCTGGCCACGATCAACTGCTCTCGAGATCACAATTCCGGAAACAGGAGCAACTATAGTTGCATATTTAAGGTTGATCTTTGCCCTGTCGAGGGCAGATTTTGCCGACCGGGCACTTCCCAATGCCGTCATATAGTCAGAATACGCCAAATCATAATCTGATTGTGCGATCACTTTTTCATCTAATAGTTCTTTATCCCTGTCATAGGTCCGCTTGGTCAGGTCAACCTGGATCTGGGCACGATACATGGCTGCGTTGGCATCTTCAACCGATGAAGCCAGGTAAGTTGTATCCAGCACAGCAATCACTTGTCCTTTTTTTACAACAGAATTAAAATCGACGAGAATTCTGTCAATGACTCCTGAAACCTGAGTACCCACTTGTACAGTAGTGTCAGCACTAAGTGTGCCAGTGGCAGTTACCACAAGTTTTATATCACCCTTCTCAACTTTTCCTGTTCTCCATTGAATAGCAGAAGAACCTTTTTTACCAAACCAGAACCACGCCCCGATTGCTAAGATTATCACCAAAGCGGTGAGTGTGATCCAATACTTCTTTTTCATCGTCTTTTGTAATTTATTCGGTTAAAATGTAATGGGAACTCCCTGGTAAAAATCCAGGATCTTTGATTTGAAGATGTAGTCATATTTAGCTTGAATACCATTTGATTGCGCCTGGTAAAAAGCATTTTTCTCGATCAGGAAATCGATGGCAGTCGCCATACCCACTTTATATTTTCGTTCCATGTTCTGATAAGCAAGTTCGGCAGATGCAATCTGATCCTTTGTGGCTTCATACTTCTTTATGGAATTTTTCAGATCGGTGTAGGATTGTTCAATGGTCGTCCTCAACTGGAATTTTAGGTTCTGTTCGTTTAGTTGCGTGAGTAATGCATTGACTCTGGCACGTTCGATATTACTCTTAATGGTCCGGTTACTGTATATCGGTATAGAGAGGTTCAGACCGATCGACTCACCAAGGTTATTCCATAATTGAGGAAAAAACGGTGAAGCCTTAGGGACACTGGCATCAACTCCTGTCCTTGAGGAAACAGCAAAGTTGGAATTTGCTGAACCACTTAGGCTTAATGTTGGATACCTGGCTCCTTCACTGATTTTTATTCCTAACAGGGCACTGTTCGTACGGATAGAAGCACCTGCTATTTGAGGCTGAACGGTTAGTGCCTTTGCATAGATCTCCTGGTTGGTCTTATTCATCATAAGAGCTGGCTCAACAAAGTCGGGGACTTTTAAATCAAAACTATCAACCATAGGAAGTTCCATAATTTGCTCAAGAGTTACTTTGGAAAGGTCCAGGGTACTTTGTGCATTTACTACCGCAAGGTTATCGGTTGCCAGTTGGGCGCGGATTGTGTACAGATTACTTTCCGGCAGTGATCCTGCTTTGACTTGTTTCCCGGTTTGATCCACTTGCACCGCCGTTGCATTCGCCTGGCTTTTGGTGGCATCCAGTATTTCATAATCGAACAATACTTGCAGATAGGCTGTGGTCAGATTCAGCGTAACCTGGTTCTTTACATTATCAATATCTGTTTTACCGGCATCCAGGTTCATCTTATTCTGCATAATAGTACGGGTGAGCTGAAAACCATTGAACAAGGTAACGGCGGAACTTATTCCAAATGAAGAAGAATTGGTAGTCCTTGCCAGATATTGGTTGGTCGTAGGATTAAGACTCCTGCCAAAGCCCACACCCTCCCTGCCGGTTGCACTTAGATATGGATAGAGGCTTGCTTTTGATTGATCAAGGTTGATTCGGTTGAGATCGTTGTTCTCACGGCTCTCATTCAAGGAAATATTTCTTTGAATTGCCGTATCCAGGCATTCCTGGAATGTCCATAAATGGTGTTGTGCCTGGGTAGAAATAACAAGCAAGCATACAATAAAGATTAAAATTGATTTTTTTTGCATTTCAGTCAATCTTATTTTTCTGGTTTATGATTTGCAGGAAATTGTCTTTGTAATTATCACCAATCGGAATCTCTTTCTCGCCGATCTTCACATAATTACGATGAATGTACTGGATCTTTCGTATGTTGACGATAAAGCTGCGGTGGATTCTGATGAAATCGGGCGCAATAAGTTTCTCTTCTATGGCCTTCATACTTGACAGAGTAATCACAGGTTTATCGCCAACGAAGATCTTTACATAATCCTTCAGACTTTCGATATATTGTATCTCAGGAATTTCAATTTTGACGAGTTTATAATCCGATTTAACAAATATAAACTGATTCGTAAATCCGATCTCTTCTTTTTCAGGTTGTTCCAGGTTTCTTTCATGCATTGACAAATAATCCTGGGCTTTGTTCACTGCTTTCAGAAACCGGTCAAATGAATAGGGTTTCAGAAGATAATCAATAACATCCAGCTCAAAACTTTCCAATGCATATTTTTCATAGGCAGTTGTAAATATGACCAAGGGTTTATGATGAAGGCTCTTAAGTAATTGGATTCCTGAAATATCGGGCATTTGGATATCCAGGAAAAGAAGATCGATTTTTTCTGTCCGAAGTACATCAAGAGCCTCAATCCCGCTTTTGCATTTTTTTACAAGTTGCAGGAATGGCACTTTCAGGATGTTATCCTCAAGCAGATCAAGGGCAAGGTTTTCATCGTCTATCGCAATACACCTAATCATATGGCTTCTAATGAAATGTAAAGGTTTACAATATATTTCGATGCCGTCTCTTCTATTTTTATCATATGAGTTCCCGGATATAACAGATCCAGCCGGCGTAATACATTTTTCAGTCCAATTCCCGATTCCTGCTGTACAGGATCATCATTTTTCTTGATCCTGTTGTTCTCGACCCTGAAATTCAGGACCTCCTGATCAATCTTAAGGCTGATGTCGATATGAGATTCTTCCAGGTAACTTACGCCATGCTTAAAGGCATTTTCCACGAAAGGGATCAGCAGCAAGGGTTCTACCTTTTTATCTTCTATACTGCCTTCGATAGTAAGATTTATGATGACCGAATCTGATATCCTTAACCGTTGAAGATTGATATAATTCTGTAAGTATTCGACCTCTTTTTCAAGGCTGACCTTTTCATCTTTTGAATCATACAACATGTATCTCATGATACGGGAAAGCTGGATGATAGCATTTTCTGTGTCATCGGATTTCTTTCTTGCAAGAGAGCAGATATTGTTGAGAACGTTGAAAAGAAAATGCGGGTTTACCTGTGATTTCAGGAATGCCAATTCTGAGTGTAACTTCTCATTTTCCATCTCCTTTTTTTGTTTTTCCGCCTTGAACCATTCATTGGTGATCTTTATCGATACACTGATAGCAAAAACAAAAAGGGCAGGAAAGATCGGGAAGAAAAGCCTGTGGAAAATATCAGGGTGATGAAATTCAGATGGGATATACTTATCAATAATTGTCAATGAGATAAAGTTCGCGAGGGAGATAAAGACGATATAGCCGAATATGGCGGACAGGTAATAGAAAAGCTTCCCCGGTAAAAATAGCTTACGAAAAAGATAATATGTATTGAAATAAAAGAAAGAGGCAAGGAGAATGAAAAGTATTGTGTTTCTCCAGATGAAATGAGGCGAGATATGCTGCCTGGTATCATCAATATAGGGGATCATGTATAATCCACCCCATATGAGAACATGAATGGCGATGGTAAAAAACCTTGACTGATTACCTGAAGGCTTTTGCATTGATAGTTTAATTTATTGCAAATATAATTCAAATGTACAGGGCGTTCGGTCATTTTAGACCAGCAGTGAAGAATCTACGATAGAAAGGATTGTCATCCCGATAAAATGAGATATCGCTTTATTTTATTTTTTCTAAGTACCTAAGGAATTGGATATTATATTTTATTTGCTCGTCATTTTTAATTTGGTTACCTGGGATAAATTTGCTCAAGAACAGGATAATGTATTATATTTGTTCGCTATGTTGAATCAAAAATTACAACAACGGCTTATTCAGAAATTATCGCCTCAACAGGTGCTGGTAATGCGTCTCCTTCAAGAGCCTCTTCTTGCTCTGGAGCAAAGGATCAAACAGGAGATTGAAGAGAATCCTGCCCTTGAAGAATCAACTCCTGATGAAGAAGAGCAGGATATCCAGGATGATACCCTTTCAGATTCCCTGGAATCGGAAGAAGATGAATTCAAAGATGAACCAGAGGAAGATACTCATAATGAAAATGATGATTTCACACTCGAAGATTATCTATCCGAAGATGAGATACCTGAATATAAACTCTATTCGAACAATAATAGCCCGGATGATGAAATAAGGGAGACTCCACTTGTTTCCGGCGACAGCTTTCAGGATTATCTGTTAGGTCAGCTTGGGATGCACCGGATAACTGACAAACAATATATTATTGCCACAATCATTATTGGAAACCTTGACGAACCCGGATATCTGCTTCGTGAAATTCCTGCTCTGGTTGATGATCTGGCATTTAATCATGGGATAGAAGCCACAGAGAAGGAAATTGAGGAGGTTCTGAAGATCATCCAAAGTTTTGATCCCCCCGGAATAGGTGCCAGGAATCTTAAGGAATGTTTGTTACTTCAACTGGAGCGAAAGAAACAGGGATCAAAGAGCATTGAGCTTGCAACAACGATTGTGAAAGACCATTTCCTTGAATTCAGCAAGAAGCATTATGAAAAGATAATGCTTAAAACTCACTCTTCGGAACAAGAATTGAAGGATGCCATTGCAGAGATACAGAAGCTGAACCCAAAACCGGGTGTTTCTATCAGTGATATTTCCCGTGAGGGAAATTACATCATCCCTGATTTTACCATCTTCAACCATGAGGGTGATCTTGAGCTAAGCCTGAATTCGAGAAACCTGCCTGATCTTGCGCCAAACCGTCAATACATAGATATGTTGCGGGAATACTCCTCAGGCGGTAAGAATGCAAGTAAATCATCAAAAGATGCAGCTTCTTTTATCCGTCAGAAGCTGGATTCTGCCCGTAACTTTATTGATGCAATCCGACAGCGTCAGGATACTCTTTACATAACCATGCAGGCCATTATGGATTATCAAAGAGATTATTTTATGACGGGTGATGAAACCAAGTTGAAACCCATGATTCTTAAAGATATTGCCACTAAGATAAATATGGATATATCAACCGTTTCGCGAGTGGCGAACAGCAAATATGTCCAGACATCTTTCGGCACATTCCTCTTAAAAAGTTTCTTTTCTGAATCCATGCAAAACACAAAAGGAGAAGAAATTTCAACCAGGGAGATTAAAAAGATACTTCAGGAATGTATTGAAGGTGAAAACAAAACCGATCCCTTCACTGATGATCAACTGGTTGATCTCCTAAAGAAAAAAGGATATAATATCGCCCGGCGAACTGTTGCTAAATACCGGGAACAACTCAGCATACCGGTCGCAAGGCTTAGAAAGGAACTCTGATTTCCAAATCTCAACATACATGGAAGAACGAATCGCCAGATTTTTGACAATACTACTACATCCTCTTTTAGTACCCTTCTATATGTTGATCATCCTTCTGAATATCAACATCCTTTTTGCTTTGTTAATACCTGTCAAAGCTAAACTTGTACTCTCAGGGTTAGTTTTTCTTACCACTATTCTGTTCCCTTTACTGATCATTTTTCTGTTATACAGAATGAAACTTATCAAATCCTTTTATCTGGAATCAAAAGAAGAACGGATATACCCTCTTCTGACTATGGCAGTTTCTTATTATATTACTTACTACATCCTGAAAAGTTTCCCTATCTCATTTATTTTCAGCTATTATATGCTGGGATCGACCTTTCTTGCGATACTGGCCCTGATCATCTCCTTTTACAGGAAGATCAGCCTGCACATGATCGGAATCGGGGGTATACTGGGATTACTTTTAGGTCTTTCGCTGAACCTGGGATTGGATTTAACCTGGCTTCTGGTGATATCAATTATCCTTTCGGGAGTTCTTGGCTTTGCACGTATTCAATCAACCTCCCACAAGCCAATCGACATTTATTCCGGGTTTCTTGTCGGAGCCGGGATAATGTTCCTCCTTTTTATTTTCCTCTGATTAATAAGGTACCAATACGAGTCCTAACGATATGAGGTTCATATCGGGTCCGTGATCTTTCGTAAAGAGTGTTGACAGCATATATTCACAATTCACTGCGATCCATTTGTACCCGATGCGAATTGTAGGACCATAGCTGAATGCCTGAAGATTAGGTACTCCTGCCTGTTTGATATTGATTTTTTTACCGGTATTAAACATATACATGGAATCTATCGCATTTCCCACATATTTTGCATGGCTTCCGATCAGGTATCCTACTTTCCCTCCCAAAGTAATTTTGACATCACTCTTCGTTTTCAGGTTGAATTCAAGTGGAACTTCCAGGTATACAACTGTTATCTTACTCCTTTTATACGCTACATCGGCAGGTATCTTCTCAAGTTTTGTTGTATCGCCGACCTTATTGACCGTGAAATCTCCATAAATATTATGGGCACTCAAGCCAAGACCTAATGAAAAGCTGAAATTGCTCTTCCCGAAAGGGATATTATACAAGGCAAAAAGGTCAACACCCTGATTGATAGTGCGTGTCTTGATCCCGCTTGGAACGTTCAGCACGAAGTCGTTGAACATGCCGACACCAATATTGAATTTCTTTTTCGTTGTTTCATTAACTACCTGCGATTGAGCAGGTGGCTGAATTAAAAGAAAAGTAAGTAGTAATAAAAGAATTCCGGAAAAAGAAGAAATTTTTTTTGAATAGACTACTCTCATGACCTGATTTTTATTATTGAACAAATGTATGTCTTTTTTTTATTAACGCTTCTATTCCTGATATTATTGAACCCTTAAAGAATTATTTCCACAGGTTAGCAGGATAAACGCCCATCTTTATGAGTTCACTGATTCTCGATGCCACAAGTTCGCGATCTTCCCGGTAAGTCATACCGAACCATTGATCGCTGCATGGCAATATCCTGACTGATGCCATCTTTCTTTTTAACAGGTCGTTAATCACGGTGGGTATATAAAACTCTGCCTTTGGAGACTGGGCATTGACCTTCATGAATTCTGCAAATCCTGTTTCCAGATGGGTAAAAAAAGAAGGTGTAAATCCCCAGAAGTTCATTGACACGGTAGTACGTTCATCAAGGTAAAACGAAGTATTATTTTCATCCATACAGGCAATACCACCCACTTCCCTTTGGATTTTAGTCCTCTCAATTACGTCAAGAAGAAAACCACAGCCATCGGCTTTACAGATACCTCTCGACACACTTCCATGTTCCGACAATGTCTTTCCCAATTCGTAACCCACCATGCAATAGGTATTTCCTCTTTCAAGCGACCAGTCCTGGTAAAAATCAGCCAAGGCCTGGAAAGAACCCCGGCCGTAGAAATCATCAGCATTAATAACTGCAAAAGGTTCGTTGATCTTATGTGCAGCCATCAAAACGGCATGACCGGTTCCCCATGGCTTCTGACGCTCTTTAGAATAAGATATTCCTGCAGGAATTTTATCTATCTCCTGGAATACATATTCAATCTCAATTTTCCCCTTGAGCTTTTCAGAAAATACATCTCCGAACTCTTTAGCAATATTTTCCTTGATCACAAAGACAACCTTGGTAAAACCGGCCCGAATGGCATCAAAAATGGAATAATCAATTATTGTCTCTCCCGAAGGTCCAATCTGGTCAAGTTGTTTGAGGCTGCCATAACGGCTTCCAATACCGGCAGCTAAAATTAATAGAGCAGGCTTCATTTGTTTTTTATTGAATCAGTTTCTATTTCCATGACCTTAGTTTATACCACCACGATGCATAGAGCAGGATTATGATATAACAAGGGAACAATATCCAATAAGCCTGTTGAGAGTTAAAATGGTCTGACCACCATCCCCAGGCAAGAGGTATTAGTGCACCGCCGGCAATGGCCATAATTAGGACTGCAGATCCGGTTTTAATGAATTTTCCCAGGTCGTGGATCGCCAACGGCCAGATGGCAGGCCAAACGATTGCATTGGCAAAGCCCAGGATGGCAACAAACATGACACTGGTATTTCCATCTGCAAATAAAACCCCTATTGTCAGTAGAATTCCAAGAATGGCAGATAGTAGAAGTGCCATTCGCTGAGAGATTATCCTGGGGATCAGGGCGATACCAACGATATATCCCACAACCATGGCGAAGAGGGTATACGTAGTAAAAGCTTTTGCTGTGGCAATGGCAATCCCTTTTGAGATTCCATAACGAATTATAGTATCTCCTGCCATGACTTCGGCTCCTACATAAAAGAACAAAGCGATAGCCCCAAGGATGAGCTGGGGAAAAGCAAAAATGCTTTTCTTGCTGGAGGCGGTGACGTCATCAACACTTTCTTCTGGTTCTGCTTCAATTTCAGGGAGGGGTGAATACCTGATCATCAAGCCGAGAAGAAACAAAACTATGGTCATAATGAGATAGGGTGATATCACACGTGTTGCAAGGCCATTCAGTGCAATAGCTTTATCAGCAACATTCATGGTTTTCAGGTTAGCAACTAAAGCATCCCCATCGTTAAGAATAAAATATGCCAGAATCAAAGGTGCAATAGCGCCAGCTACTTTGTTGCAAATACCCATAATGCTGATCCGCCGGGCCGCTGTTTCCCGTTTCCCGATAATTGTTATATAGGGATTGACTGCAGTCTGAAGAATAGCCAGGCCTGTACCCATTACGAATAAGCCAGTCAGAAAGAGTCCGAATGTCCGTGTTATTGCTGCAGGAATAAAGATTATTGTTCCTATTGCCATCACCCACAAGCCTGACATCATCCCGTTCTTGAAACCCGTCTTTTTTAATACCCAGGAAGAAGGAAGTGCCATTAATGTATAGGAAATGTAAAAGGCAAAGGCCACAAACAATGCCTGGAAGTTAGTCAACTCACAGGCTATTTTAAGGTAAGGGATAAGAATTCCATTAAGCCAGGTGACAAATCCGAAGATAAAATACAAGCTTCCGATGATCGTTAGAGAAAAGACATAATTAAATTTTGCACTGTTTGCATGAGGGGAAATGGTATCGCTCGTCATAACCTGAAGTTGAAATGGTTCTGGCAAAAATAATAAATAAAGCGGATTGGTACGCTAGAGATTAGATGACTTTCCTTTTAGGCGTCTTTCAGGAAGATATTGAATCTCGTTCTTCATCATTAACTCAGCCCGAATCCTATTCCTTCAATTCCTTCTCCAGGCTTGTTTCAATAAATTTATTTAGTGACATCCCTTTTTGAAGCGCTTTTTGGTAAGCAAGTTTGTGAAGCGAAGGTTTTATTCTTACATTGAAACTTCCCTTGAAAGGTTTATCGGGTTCTACTCCTTTTTCTTCACAAAAAGAAATATAGTCATCAACGGCTTCCTGAAATGCTTTTTTCAAATCATGCGCATTATCCGATTCAAATGTTATCAAATCATTTATATGCTCAATTTTCCCGTAAAAAGTTTCATCTTTCACTGAGAAGCTTATGGAGCCGATATATTGCTTATAGGTTAATGAATTCATTTGTTAACTTTTGATTAAAGAACATTACTGCAGAGTCAGATGATCTTCCCCTTTCTTCAGCGACATATCCAAAACCCTTTAATAGTGAAACCACTTCTTGGTTGCAAAGTTATGTGTTATTCTGCCTCCAGACTAATATTGATCCTTCCCGTAAATATAATTACGGCTTTCACTGATTCCTGAGTGATAAAGATGTCGCCGATCTCTGGTTTATCAATGGTTCCGGATATTCCAAAGTACTGTACTTTTTTGTTGCTATCAAGGTACGATTGAAGTTGGCTCTGGGCCGACTTTAATTGGTCGTCTATGGAAAATGATAACTTCTTACCAAGCGTTTGCAGAAGGTTCTGGTGGAGAATCCAGGAAGCCGACCTGATCAGTACATTCTTTGTCCGTATGTCAAAATCCAGGTCTTTAATCCTTAGCGAAGATGTTTCCTTATCAAAATAGGGTTTCCCCGCAAGGTAGATTGTCCCTTTGGCAGTGCCCGCAATATTCAATGCAACCACGAGTTTATCACCACTTCCATAAAGGTAGATGTCTTTGACTTCAACCCGGTAGTTACCCTGGGTGTACTGATAACCAACCAGTTGTTGTTTCGCAATCTCATTAATACTTGGAAAAGGAACATCGAGTCCAAGGCTTATCCTGAAATCATTGTCGAGACGAGTGGTGATCTTCAGGTCGGGGATGTTCAGGTTAAGATGGTAAGCAGGTTCATCGCCATAGAAGAGTTCTGTGTTGGCTTTTATTCCAACCGTATGGTGAAGGATGTTTACAGAACCCTGTATTGGGACCATACTGATTTCCAGAGGGATGATCTTCGCCCACAAAGGAAATTGGTTCGAAAGTTTAATAGGTATCTGTATCTTATTCCAGATCTGCGCAAGATTGGATTTCAGGTCAAATGACGACTGAAATGCCTTGTCGATATTCTTATTGATATCCGTCTCGTTGGCCTGCATAAGAATATCGGAGATAAAGGGCAACGGAATAGTGATGCCGGGTGCCAGTTGAAGCACCGGTGTAGTGACCCAATCGTAACCATCGGAGGATGTAATGGTTGAGATCGTCCAATCTTTCCCGATGGATATCCTGGTCCTGAACTTCAGGATCACGTTGCCGGTAACTTCACGGGTATCGGAGATCCCGATGCCGAAAGCTCCGATCTCGAACTTCTTTTTGATCCAAACACTTAAAGGGACCTGATAAAGCAACTGATTCCCGTCCATGGTCAGTTTGATGTCTGACATTTTCCAGGCTTTGACCATAAGGTCATCATGATTATTGTCGTCAAAACTCGTATCTGCGTATATTAATCCTTTAAATTGCTGGTTAACTATCTGTTCCAGCTTCTTCAAATCCACGTCAAAAGGAATGCTCAGGTAAGAAACAGCGGGTTCAATTTTATTTTCTTCATAAGATTCGGGTGGCTTTTCTATTTTCTGTACTGTGCAACCGGAAATGCATATGAAAAGGAGAGGGAAGAGTAAAACACTCAGAAAAACGGTTAATCTTTTATTCATAATATTGACTTAAAACACCTGCAGGTTAAATCTTTGCGCTTTTCAATCTCAGACTGTTGGAAACAACAGATACCGAACTCAGCGCCATCCCGGCTCCTGCTATCATCGGGTTCAGTAAAAATCCGGTAAACGGATACAGAATACCGGCTGCAACAGGAATACTGATGACATTATAAAAGAAAGCCCAGAAAAGATTCTGCCGTATGGTCTGTACTGTTTTCCTTGAAAGCCTGATGGTAGAGATGATCTTATCGAGATCACCGCCGATCAAAGTGATCTGTGCGCTTTCCATCGCAATGTCGGTGCCTGTTCCCAGTGCAATTCCGATATCAGCAAGGGCCAGTGCGGGTGAATCGTTGATCCCATCTCCCACCATGGCAACACGCTTGCCTTTTTCTTTCAGTTGCCTGACATACGCTGATTTTCCCTCCGGTGTGACCTCCCCTTTGAAATGATCGATACCTGCTTTGGCAGCCATGTGTGAGGTGATGGCGACAGTATCTCCGCTCAGCATATGCACCTCAATTCCCATATTCTTTAATTCAGCCACTGCTGCTGCTGAAGTTGGTTTAATCATATCCGTGACCGAAAAAAGAGCGACCACATTTCGGTTTTTTGTAACGTATATCAGCGATTGTGCCTGTCTTCTCAGTTGTGCATCTTTCTCCAGGAATGCAGGTGAAAATTGTCCTGCGTTTTCGAGGATATAGCTTTTGCTTCCAATATGATATACATCACTGCCCACAAATGCCGAGACCCCTTTTCCAGAAGTACTTTCAAATCCTACAATATTAAGTGGAACGAACCCGGGCTTCTTCAGATGGTTTACCAATGCAGCTGCAAACGGATGCTCTGAGCGTGATTCGATAGAAACTACAGCATCTTCAACTTCAGCTTGTTCTGTAGGATTTTCATCCCAGATGATTTCCGCTACTGAAGGTTTTCCAACCGTGATAGTCCCGGTTTTATCCAGTACAATTGTATCTATATTACATGCAGTTTCAAGACTTTCAGCATCGCGGATCAGGATGCCATGTTCAGCAGCCTTTCCCAATCCCACCATCAGCGCTGTAGGAGTGGCTAGTCCCAGTGCGCAAGGACAGGCGATGACCAGAACTGCGATGGCACAGATCAGTGCGATCGGGCTTCCGGTTGCCGGGTGCCAGATCGACCAAATGATAAAGGTAAGGATGGCTGCCCCGATCACCGCCGGAACAAAGATGGCTGCAACCTTGTCGACCAGCTTTTGAACCGGTGCCCGGCTTCCCTGAGCTTCCTGTACAAGCCTGATGCATC
>Ga0224559_1001356_pt1 | contig 13625 bp, 8 predicted proteins | sample 714S33034metaG_FD_180676 | JGI IMG/M metagenome (GOLD analysis project Ga0224559, IMG submission 180676) | Peat soil microbial communities from Stordalen Mire, Sweden - 717 S3 30-34 | ecosystem: Environmental > Terrestrial > Soil > Wetlands > Peat | place: Sweden: Norrbotten County, Stordalen... | reverse complement strand
AGCAACCACGCAGACCGTGCCTTGCAAATCCACCCTGCGGCAGCGTAAAACAGTCACGTCTTCGGCCAATCTCTATGGCCGGTTTTGAAGTGACCGCATATGGCCGGTTTTAAGGTGACCACCGAGGTTACTTGCGCCACTTCGCCAGCATCTCTTCTACTTTGCCCGCGATCTGTTGGCGTGCGTCGGCTCGGTCTACTCCGCTGGCCAACAGCGCATCGTACTGGGTGTGGTTGTGGCGAACCGCGGCGCCAACTGCCAAGGTCAGCGCCTTTTCATCGAGATTTCGACCCGCCTCAGAACGGCCGACGCGGCCGCTGCCCCGGACTGCGGTGTGTTCGGAAATGGCTGCAACTTCGGTCGCCGGACAGCCCCGGAACAGCTCCGCAATCAGCTTGATCATCTGCGCAACCAGTTTGCGATCCTGTTCGATTCGCTGCACTGCGGCCCGTGCCCGCGCTGCTGCGCGCTCGTCGGCGTCCTGCACGCATTCCCGCTCGGCCTTCTCCAGCGCGGTCTCTTCCACCAGAATGCCTTGCCGCTCATAGCGCTTACGAGCCCGGTTGAAGCGCACGACAACGGCGGCTCGCTTGCTGTACTTGGTGGCCCGTCGCGTCAGAGCTGTGTCGCCGGCCGGAAGAAACTCCAGGCCGTCGAGGCGCGCACAGTAAAGGCAAAGCGGCTGGTCCGCTTCCATCAAGAGCATGGAACCCTGCGCAATCTGTGCTCCGCATTCCGAGCATTGCGCGTCGCGCAGGTTCAGAAACACGACCGGCTGCGGAACCTTTTCGAGCTTCTGCAGAAGCTTCTGCTGCTCACGCTCAGAGAGCGCGGGCGATACGTAGTGCGTACGGAAGATCTTCTCGATCCGGGGGTCACCGCTCAAGAAAAACTGCAAGGGCACGGTTCCGGATCGGGCGGGTCGCACGTACTCGGTTTCACTTGGCTTGAGGCCCTTTTCTTGCGCCCAACCCTGGAAAATCGCTATGGACGAAGAGATCTTGTTCGGGCTTCCCTGAATCTCCGACTCCAGAAAATCGATGCGGCCCTTGCGCCAGGAGTCGACCGCAGAGGATGCCAGGAGTCCCATCCCACACAACACGTCGATAGCGCTGACGTAGTGCTGGCGGACCAGGGCTGCCTCTGCTGCGCGATAGACACGCTCTTCGAGCTTGGTCAGACTTGGAATCTCCATGGCGCGCAACTCCTTATTTCATGGGGCCGACATAATTCTGGTGACGCGTAAGCGTATCCTCGAACGGCTGGACAGAAGACAGGCAATACCACTGAAGATTCTAAAACAGTCTGTCCTTGACCTTTTTGACTTGGGACCCGGCGCGTTCGGCTATGCAACAGATGGCCGATGTTTCACCTTCGGTATCCGTAGGGGCTGCCATAAGCGAGTGTGCCTGCGTAGCCGGGGCGTTCTGTCAGGTTTTCCGATCTACCTGCACAATGGATCGTCGCGATATGCTGGCGGTATGCGTTCTCATCCTCACGAAAAGACTGGTAGAAACGATCGCTGCCCCTGCGGCAGCGGCAAGAAACACAAGCAGTGCTGTCTATCGAAAACAACTCTGGCCTTCCCCGGCCCAGAGAAGCTTGACACTCCATGGAGCAGGCAGCGCGACGCGTGCGACCGCCTTAATGCCGATTTGGGGCGGATTCTGAAGCGCGACTTCGCCGACGCCGCTCTCGATGCCTGGGTGGACTTCAATCAGGATGATGACCCCGTCTCCTTGAACGAAATGCCGCATGAAATCAGCATCTTCAGCCCATATATTCTGTTTGAGTGGGACCCACAAAGGTCTCTCCGCCGAGGCACCGAGAAGCCGCGGGGCGGTGTGGTTGTCCAGGCTTATCTGAACAAATCCTCAAACCGTCTCTCCAGCCTGGAGCAATTGGTTTTGGAGCAGGCCATCACGCGGCCGGTCAGCTTCTATGAGATTGTCCGCGTCCATCCTGGGCGGGGTGCGGTGCTGCGAGACCTTCTGATCGGCGAAGAAACCGAGATCGAGGAGCACTCCGGAAGCGAGATGATGCGGCCCGGCGACGTGCTCTATGCACAGCTTTGGATCTTGCCGGAAGTTGCCACCTTAGGCAGATCCGCGCCGATCCCTTTTCCTCCCGATAGGAAGGTTGAGATCATCAAACTGCGTGCGCAATTACAGAGCAGGATCAAGAGGCAAAACCGCGAACTTGCCGCCGCCGACCTGACGCGGTATGCCGACGAGATTCGCACCGTCTACCTCGATATTCGCGATGCACTGACCAAGCCGCCGAAATTGCAAAACACCGACGGAGAGCCCTTTCTCTCTCACAAGATCCATTTCAACACCCAATCGGCGCAGTCGACCTTTGACGCACTCGCTCCCCTGGCTTGGGGTGTGGACAAGGAGGTATTGCTCGAAGAGGCGGAGCGAAACCCTGACGACTCGCTGCGGAGTATCGAATTTGCCTGGCTCAGGAAAGGGAACAAGATGCACCCGACCTGGGAGAGCACGGTTCTTGGCCATCTAAAGATCTCAGGGAAGACGCTTCTGGTTGAAGTGAACTCGGCGAGCCGCGCTAAGCGGATTCGGGAAGAGATTGAGAAGCGCCTGGGCTCCCAGGCGACGCACGTCGGCACGGAAACGGAGACACCGGAGCAGATGATGAAGCATGCGAAGCAAAGGAAGGCTCTCCACAGATCGGAAGAGGAGATCGATCAGGACGAACTGATGCGCGACCCCGAAATCCGTCGCCAGATCGAGGCCGAGGTACAGAAGCAAGTTGAGGGGTGGGTCCGCACCAAGGTACCCGCGCTGGGGGGGCGCACACCGCTGCAGGCAGTCGCCGATCAGGACGGAAGAGAAATGGTCGAGGCGTTATTGCAAGGCTGGGAACGCCAGAACGAAGTGCCGGGGAGCTCGGGAATAGTGCGTCCGGACATCAATGCGCTGCGTCGCCTGCTCAATCTACCGGTGAAGACGGAAGCCCCCATGAAGTAAGGCGGCTCAGAAGAACGGCGCTCTTTGAAGAGACGACCTCCGCACTTTTCATGAGTGCGGCCCACTGCTTGCCCACTTCTTTGGAGGCTTGGGCTTCGTGGGTGCGGCCACCCGCTTCTTTTTCGGCACCGGAACCGTTGGCACGGTTGACTCTGCCTTGGCCTTTACCGCCTTTTTCGCGGGCTTGGGCTTTGCGGCAACGGGTTTGGCTTTGGTTAGGTGCTTTTCCGCGACCCGCGCGGCCTTGGCAACAGGCCTGCCTTTGGTCGAATGTGCAGACTTAGCGGAATTTGTGGAGATGGCCATGTCCAGCCCAAAGAGCTTGGAGAGATCCTCGCCTCTGAGCTCCCTTGCGGGAGTCTTCTTCGCGCTTGGCAGAGACGTGCCGGCGCTGGCGATCAGTTCCTTTTCGTTCACAGCGCGAAGCCGAAAGAGGAGCTCGGGCTGCTCGTCCAGGCGAGCGCCGACGCCATAAAGAACAGCCGCAACATGTTTGCACATCTCCGCCCAGTCCGGGCAACTGCACGACAGCTTGATCTCTTTGGGCGACGGAAAAAGCCCGGTCTGCTGTCGGCTGATGCGTTCCATCACGCCCTTTGAGAGCCGTCCTTGCAGCAGTTCGACCAGGGAATCTATCGATCCTGCGCAATCTTCACAGATCGATTTCCAGTGCGGACTGGCAACCGAAAGGATTTCCACCTTGACCTCGTAGATCTCGGAACCGCTGACGAGCGCCGTGATCTGGCTTTCGGCAATCTGCAGATCGACAACTGACCCGTTGCGCACGTACGTCCGCCCGCGCGGGAGACGGTTGTCATAGTCGCTATAGGACTCCAGATTCTCGCACCAGGCCTTTCCCCAGAAGGTCTTGGCGATGGTGCGGCCGTCGACACTCACCGGGGAGATGATGCGTCCCTTCTTGCGCAGGCCTTCCATCTTCTTCAACGCCTTCCTGCGGCGCTCGGCCACCGGCACATAGGATTTCCATCCAAAGCTGTCGTACATGCTTTATGTCTCCTTGAGCGCCGTATTAAGGTCAAGCGCGACCAATTTGAGCAGTTCGTCGTCGTTCATCTCAGTCAGTAGCAGGTCGGCTCCGCCTTCCAGCATATCCTGCGCAATCTGGCGTTTGGATTCGATCATTGCATCGATCTTCTCCTCGACCGTCCCCTGGCAGACAAACTTGTGCACCAGCACATTCTTGTTCTGCCCAATGCGGTAGGCGCGATCCGTGGCCTGGTTCTCAACCGCGGGATTCCACCACCGATCGAAGTGAACCACATGCGAGGCCGCGGTCAGATTGAGTCCAGTTCCACCTGCTTTCAACGAAAGCACAAAAAAGCCCACGGCTTCATCTTCCTGGAAGCGGCGCACCAGGTCCTTGCGGCTCTTCACAGGAGTTTCTCCATGAAGGACCAGCCCAGGGCGTCCGAAGATCGAGCCCAGAAGCGTCGCCAGCGGGGCGGTTACCTCGCGAAATTGCGTGAAGACCAGCACCTTCTCTTGACGGGCAGCGATCACTTCCGCGATGTCGCGCAGACGTGCCCACTTGCCACTGTCCGGTTCGCTCCAGGCGCTGTCGCCAAGCCACTGCGAGGGGTGATTGCAGATCTGCTTGAAGCGCATCAGGAACGAAAGAACCAGCCCCTTGCGGCGAATCCCCTCGGCCATATCAAGCTGCTCGGCGAGGTCGTCCACCGCCTGTTGATAGAGGGCGGCCTGCTTGCGGCTGAGCTGGCAAAAGGCCTTTACTTCGGTCTTGTCAGGCAGATCGGAGATCACCGACTTGTCGGTCTTCAGCCGCCGCAGAATATACGGGCGCACCAGCTCGCGGAGCGGCCCATAGGGATTGTGGGGCCGGTCGGCGAGGCGCTTGGTGAGCTTGGTGAACTCCTTTGCCGACCCCAGCAGTCCGGGATTAATGAAATCAAAAATGGACCATAGATCTCCGAGCCGGTTTTCGACTGGCGTGCCGGTCAGCGCAAAGCGGGAACCGGCCTTCAGCATCTTGGCGCTGCGAGTCTGCTTGGCGTTGGGATTCTTGATGGCCTGCGCTTCGTCCAGCACCGCCAGCCGCCAACAGGTTTCCGTGAGCCAGGGAATGCGCAGCAGGGTGCCGTAGCTGGCAATCACCACGTCGACGTCAGCCAGGGAATCCGCCGACAAGATCTTAAGACTGTCGCTCGACATCGCCGAGGTGTGGGCGACCATCACCTTTAGACTGGGCGCAAAGCGCTCCAGTTCCGCGGCCCAGTTGGCGAGCAGCGACGCAGGAGCAACCAGCAGGCTGGGCTTGTCGTTATCGAGTTTTCCGAGGGACTGTTTCTTGAGCACCAGCAGCAGCGAAAGCACTTGAATGGTCTTGCCCAATCCCATGTCATCGGCCAGACACGCTCCCAGCCCCAGCTTCGCCAGCAGATAGAGCCAACGCATGCCCACCTGCTGATAAGGCCGCAGAGTTCCCTCCAGCGCCTTGCCGGGATCGATCTTGCCCAACCCCTCCTGGCTGCGTAATCCTTTCAGGATCTCGGCAAGCCAGGGGCCGGCGGTCACTTGCGCCCAGTCAGCCTCGACGCTCTCGGCGTCGCCATCCGTGGCATCGAGATTTGCTCCGGCCAACATGCGCATCGCTTCGCCGAAGTTCATTCCATGCCGGGCCGCGGCGCGCTCTGCTTCGCTGAACCGGTCGATCATGCGGCCGAGCTGTTCGCGATCCACCTCGACCCAGCGCCCTCGCACGAGCGCCAGCCCCTCGGTCCCGGCCAGCAGAGTGCGAATTTCGGCAGCGGTCAACGACTCGCCGTCGAGCGTGACGTCCATGTGGAAGTCGAGCAGCGCGTCCTGGCCAACCAGCGATGGAGCAACGCCGCCCACCCTGGCCGTGACGCGGGGACGTGGCGGGCGATGCGTCGGCCACGTCGCCGGCATGCGCACGACGATGCCTGCCTGCTCCAGCTGCGGGCAATCACGTAAGAACTGCGAGGTTTCACTGGGAGTCCAGCGCAGCGGGTGGAAGATCTCGCCGCTATCCACCATGGCCTTCAGCCACGGGCAATTTTCCGCAGCTCGTTGCACAGGGAGCAGCAGCGACAAGAGCCGGTCCCGATTGGCAGGCCCCTCGTACTCGCGCAGAGCCTGTCCCAAAGGCAGATGCTGCGCCTTGGAGTTGGCCGAGAGCCGCACGGTGTAGGTGGCCAGGAAGGCGAAGGGCGACTCCGCATCGCTGCGGTTTTCAGCCAGATTGAAACAGACCCGGCCAACCAGATTCCAGGCCGGATTGCGGCGCTTTAGGAACTCCTGCACCCCGCACCGCTGCTCAGACAACTCAACCTGAAGCGCCTTGTCCGTCTCCTGCCACAACGCGCGCAACACGGCACTACTTAGATACTCGGCCCCGGTCATAAGAGGCGCGGCCATGGCCAGCCACTCCAGCTCCGCATCCGGCGGCGGCACAACTGTTTCCACCGTCCTTATGTCGAGCGCATCCGCAGAGAGACTTGGGTGCGTGCAAAGCGCGGTGACGTAGCGAACGGAAAACTCACGCCAATACGAGAAGACCGCAGGCAACGCAGTACCCACTTCGCTGGCTCCGAGTTGCAGAAGTCCATGGCCCGCGCCGCGCGCGAACGAACACTTCAAGCGCTGCGCTACCCCCGCGTCGAGCGCAAGGGCGTCGTCCTCGTGTGCCAGCGAGAGGTGTCCATGAGGAGTCAGAACGGGAGCGAGCAACACCGGATACATACACAAAACCTAGCAGCAACAACGGCTTTGAGACAAAAGCTCACCGCTCACGAATACCAACGAAGGAGGCAGTCGGACGCGCATTCCGCAGCTGAGCTTGGGCTTGAGGAAGAGCGCGGCCAGCCGGTGGAACACGGGCCCTACTAGGTTTGCCCCGCCCGCGTCCGTGTCCGGCTATTCTCCTCTGAGGTTTTCGATGAGTAGACGTAGGTAGGCCTCGGCGCCGATTGTGTTGAGGTCGGCGGTGGCTACGGCCGGAGTGATGCCGGGACGGAGGCGGCCGACGATCATTGGAGAGTGATCGCCGCGATTCTTCAGGGATTCAGGCCCAACGAAGAGAGGGTTCTCGACGATTGGGATCCACACATCGGGGGCAAAGAAGAGCTCGGTTCCGCGGAAGGCGGGCGGGGCAACTCCGATGATGGTGAACGGGTGCTTGTTGATAGCGACGGGGCGGCCAACGACGGCGGAGTTGCCGTGGAAGTAACTGCGCCAGTATGCATAACTGAGGACAACGTAGGGGGCGCTGTTTTCGCCTTTCTCGTCGGAGGGATGGAAGAATCGGCCGAGGTAAGGCTGGACTTTGAGGGCGTCGAAGTAGTTGCCGCTGGACATGTAGGGCCAAGCAATCGAGGGATGCGCGCCGATGTCGACACCGATGGGGCCGATGATCTGGAAGGCGATCATGCTCTCAAACGTGTGGTTGCGGTCGCGCAGGTCCAGGTAGTCGGGGTAGGACTGCGACGGATAGGTGAAACGCTGCACTGTGTAGAGATTCTCGGCCCCAGGCAGGTTGAGTGGCTTGAGAACGAGGGAATTGAGGACGCTGAAGACGACGGCGTTGGAGCCAACGCCGAGGGCCAGGGTGATGACGGCGGTGAGTGCGAACCCCGGGGACTTGGCCAACTGGCGGAGCGCGAGTTTCAGGTCGCTGATCATGATGATGGGATTACGAGGGTTGACCGCGGAAGGTTCCCCCGGACTATCACAGTCCGTTGTGATAAGCCCCAGACGCCTATAGTGACGTCCGTGCCAGAGTTTGTGAGATAGCCAGGCGGAAAGCTGGACTATTCACGCCTGAAGGTGTTGTCTCTCGTTTCGTGAGGGATGGTTGTCTACTTCTGCATCAGGTTCCATTCGCAAATCAGAATGCCGGCCGGTTAATCTCGGCTATCCGGAGAAGATGCTGCCTGTCGGGATCACTTTCCACTTGGTGGCTAAAGGGGAATCTCAAGCTCACCGGATGGGACTGGAGCAGTTCTCAATTCTCAAGAGATGGTTCGGGGTGGGCGCGGATTTTCAATTTCGCCCATATGGAGGAGCAGGAGCCGGGCTCCTTCCCTGTCGGCGGCTTCAGCTTCAACATGCGTGCACTCTGTGTGCGTCGTTCCGGAGAATGATGCGGTTCTTTGTTCCTGTCGCTTCGCGGTTTCCGAACGTATTACCGCCCAACCGGAAGCAACGTGATCTAAATCACGTTGAGGACGGTTTGCCGACCATCCAACCCGAACCCTTTGTAAGCCTGTTTTTCGGAGAAGGCAAGGATCCTCCGGCAGTCGTGGAGTACCAGACCGAAGGTCTGGACAGTCAGGCAAGGAACAGGGGTCGAGCGCCACGTATAGGCTGAAGGAGTCCCGAGCGTTGGCAGTTAAGACTGCTGGCTGACTGATGCCTTGGTACATTCGGAGACAGATCCTCAAGTGCGCTGTGGATCTTGCCGGTCTCGCGGAGATCCTTCAGGGCGCGAGCGGTTACCCAATGGAAAGAGCTCGTCTCGAAGATGACCGCCCGCTGAGTTTCGTAGAACACGGTCCTACTTAGGCGTCTCTGTTTTGTCGCTAGTGGTAAGGCGGTAATTGCTGTAATCCGCTGCAGTGAAGCGATGAATCTCTTTGTACTGCGATTCAGCGTTCTCAGCGCCAGGAACCAATGCGGCCAACGTATCTGTTGCTAAAGGAACAATGAGGGTCCTGCCGCCTACACTCATCTCACCATAATCAATGCGTGTATCTTCGCTGTGAACGGGTGCAGCGGAAGGCAGTTCCGCCTGAGTGATCAGACGCAACACTGTCCCGGTATCGGGATCGATGTAAAACTTTCCATGGTAGGGCACGATTGCTTTGAAATCTTCGAAATTGACATCGTAACCCCTGTCCGATCGACCGATCTTACGAGCGTTCAAGATCGGGAAACAACAGTAGTTCACCTCGTACTGGGACTTCGCCTTATCCACGGCAAAGGAAAACACGGCACTCGGCTTGCCATTGAGGAATTCCCAGCGAAGCCAAGTGAGGTGCCCTCCTTCAGCGGCCTGCGCCAGGATGAAGCTCAGGACCGGCCCTGCGGCAGACTGGGACATGACCGGATTGGCAGATGCCGTTTTCCCTGCAGGCGCCGGCTGCGTTTTTTCAATGCCGTTTTCGCTTTCCACCTCAGTCGTATGGGTTACAAGTTCGCCCAGCTGCATCGGAAGGTCACGGGGATTATTAATCAAACTCAAATCAGCGAATGTCACCCCTCTGGTCGCTTCGCCATAGATCGTTGTTGTCTTCGAGGCGAGCAAATGCGGATTGCGCATGTAGACCTTCGTCACGTATTGGATCGCTTTGGCCAAGATAGCTTTCTGCGTGGCGAGGTCCGGCGCTGGAAGATTGGGTAGCTCCACAGCCGGCGGCGCCAGCACTGCGCTCTGCACCGCGAGGCATTTCATCTGACTCTGAGCCTTCGGTCCTGGAAGAAGCGCTTCGAGTTCATGCATCGTCGGCCGCGTCAGTTCCTCGCTTAGTTCCAACTGCTGGAGAGCCGTAGCCACATCGGAGTCGCTCTTTTTAGCTCGCTGCAACGAGGTAAGCGCGTTCTTTAACTGCTGCACAGTCATCTTCTTTGCGCACCAAGCGGGCAATGCCGAAAGCAAAACGATGAGAATCCATCCGACCAGCTTCATTTCAATCCTCTACCTGAAAAGAATGCACGGAGATTATAGCTGCATTTGGCAAAGCCGGACGATGATTACAGACAGCCAGCCGCGCTGTGGATTACTGGATTAAGAGGCGCCGGTGGCGGTAGGGAGGTTAATCACCAGTCCGCGCCGTGGGCGTTCTGGATGCTTCCTCGCCCGACTCTCTTCGAGCTTGCGAAGTACTCGCTTCTGAAGCTGTTTAAGTGGCTGGCCGCGAAGCGGTCAGTCTAGGAAATAGCCACGCCAGAGCCAACGCTTCTGCAACTGCGCGCGAGCGACAAAGCGAGCCTTCCTTAACCCGTTGCGCTTGGATCACCGCCAACTCGTCTTCAACCCTGTTTTTTGGCCTTCCTAGAATCTCTGGCAGGCACCGCGCAGAGTAGGGTAAGAGTCCCACGATCCAGGACTTGGCCGCGTCACGGATGGGTTGGCTGCGGCATCAGTGCGTGAACCGGAGTCTACGCGCATATAATTGGCCTTCACAATCCCCGCTTGCCAAAGGCGTTCAATGTCTCACGTGACTCTCAGGAATAGCTACCTGGCACTATCGGATCGGCTCAACCTTTTTCCGCAAGGCGCGCCGCCTTCTGAGCTTCTATTCCGGCTGCTGGAGGTCTTGTTCACCAGAGACGAAGCGGCACTGGTGGCGCTGCTTCCCATCAGACCCTTCAACGTTGCCGCGGCAGCAAGAGTATGGAAGAAGCCGGTTGCCGAATCGCGAAAGATTCTTGAGGGGCTGGCATCGAAGGGGATGCTCCTTGACATGGAGATGCAGGGGGAGCAGATCTTTGTCTTGCCTCCGCCCATGGCAGGCTTCTTCGAATTCTCAATGATGCGCCTGGGCAACGGATACGATCAGAAACTGCTGGCCGAACTGTTCTACCAGTACCTGAACGTGGAAGAGGATTTTGTGAAGAACCTCTTCGCCGGGGGCGAAACGCAACTGGGCCGCGCGTTTATCAATGAGAGGGCTCTGAATACGGACCAAACGTTGGCGGTGATGGACTACGAAAGAGCCAGCGAGGTGATCCACACGGCCTCGCATATGGGAGTTGGAGCCTGCTACTGCCGACATAAGATGCAGCACATGGGGAAATCCTGCGATGCTCCCATGAACATCTGCATGACCTTCAGCGGAACGGCCCAGTCGCTGATCAAGCACGGCATCGCGCGCAAGGTCGATGCAAAAGAAGGCATGGATCTGCTGGACGAGGCTCTTGAGCACAACCTCGTGCAATTCGGGGAGAACGTACAGCAGAAGGTGGCGTTCATCTGCAACTGCTGCGGATGCTGTTGTGAGGCTATGCTCGCTGCCAAACGCTTCGCCGTCCTCAACCCCATCGCCACCACCAACTTCCTGCCGGAAGTCAGTGAGGAGTCGTGCAACGGCTGCGGCAAATGCGTGACGGTCTGTCCTGTGGAGGCCATGGGACTTGTGTCTGCAGGCGACCCTCATAAGCCGAGGCGCAGAAAGGCGCGCCTCGACGAGTCCCTGTGCCTGGGTTGCGGCGTCTGCTTACGGGCGTGTCCCAACCGCGGGATCAGACTCAGATTCCGGACGAGGCGTGTGATCACCCCGGTCACCACTGCCCATCGTGCCGTGCTCATGGCCATTGAACGGGGCCAACTTCAGAACCTGATCTTCGACAATCAGGCGCTTTGGAATCATCGCGCCATGGCCGCCGTTCTTGGAGTGATTCTGAAACTCCCCCCGATCAAGCAGATCATGGCGAGCAAGCAAATGAAGTCACGGTACCTTGAACAGTTGATGCGACCCAGGGATTTTGTTTATCGGGAGCATTGAGAGAGAAGGCTCGAAAACCCTGATCTGGCATCTGCATCAGCCACCGGCCGGGCGCCAGTTTGAGCCTAACTCCTGGATGACCGGCCAACCGGAAGCAACGTGAGCGACATCACGTTGGAGAAGTATCGCCGACCAACCGACCGAAACAGAAAGAACTTGACCGCTTCAGGAATGCGCGCGGCAGCAGGTCACCAATTAAGCGGTTACCAATTTGACTCAAGATGAGCACCATAGAACTCTATAACCCGAAGCGATGCCTCCCGATAGCTAAGTCACCAAGGAGACCTCTCCCATGACCGTGAATATCAACACCACCTCACCTGGTTCTGTCACAGCTTTTTTGGGAACCTACGAAATCCAAGCTAGCAAAATTGCCCCGCCCGATAAGCAGTTCGTTCAGCTACCGCAGGACCAAGCCACAATCGGTTCGGTCGGAGATTTGGTCACAGCGGCCCTCAAACAGCCTGAAGTACGGGCAGACAGGGTTTCAGCGATAAGGGAAGCGATCGCGTTAGGAACGTACAAAGTCGAACCGTATACTATTGCATCGTCCATGCTTGCGGATCAATTATGAGCGCGTTGGGTCAATGGCTTAAAAGGTTTCGCAGCCTCGCACCAACGATAGCTCCGGGCGAATAACGGGCAACTCTTCCCCTCTCGTGTTTACAGCCTTTCCAAGGCCCTTGGCGGACTGCAACCGGGTCATGTCCGGTTTGGCGACCATCCTCTCAGAACCCTGCAAACGCCATCCCCAGGACGGCCACCTACGGGCTAGGAACAAACAGGGTTGCACGACATAGGTCCGCTTTGGGTCTGTGCTCTCCCGCCCTTGTGACAGAAAAAACGCAAGAACGGAGCACGGGGCTTCTGATGCGGATCTGACATCTCCGAAGCGATTCATCCATCGCGCGTCGGATACACCGGTAAGGGACTGTTAAAGACATCAGGGAATCGAGGTCTGGAGGAGTTTTCCCGCACGCTGTTCAGTATCCCCAGGACTTGGTGTCCGCACCCAGCGGTGCGGTGGCGAGCATGTGGTTCACGATTTGCGGGAGCACGCGCTGCGCCCAGTTGGCGTTGTTCTCCTGCATGGTGTATTCCGCCGGGCCGCCGGTGTAGCAGTGCGGCATTCCGGGACCGTATTGGAAGGTGGCGTCGGAGTGGGGATTGCGGGTTGCGTCCAGCTCCTTCTGCAAGAGGTGGACGGCGTTGTTGAGGAAGTAGGTGTCGCCGTCGCCCACGGCCAGGTGCAGCTTGCCTTCCAATTTTGGTCCCAGGGTGGGCCAGTCGCGCTTCAGGATGGCGGTCAGGTCGTAGTGGTCATGCCAGTAGCCGAGCACCTTCTTATCGATTTCGCCGCTGAAGGGGTCGATGATCTGCGCCGGGTAGCCATCAGGGCCAGCGGGCGAAAACACCGCCTGCCAGATATTCCACTGCTCGGTCGAGCGGCCGTGCGTTCCAAGCACATGTTCGAATCCGAACTCGCCCCCGGCCGTGGCAACGATGGTTCCATCGGGCTTGCGGTCTCCGGAGATAAGAATCTCGGCGAAATCTCCCTTGCGCACAAAGGCATTGGTGTCGTTGTAGAGATCGATGTTCTGGTAAGCGTGAAAGTCCACCGGGTCAGGACAGGCGGCCCAGGCGCCGTTGTACATGTCGGGATAAAAGACCTGCGTCGCCAGAGCCTCCCATCCGCCGGTCGAGCCGCCGAAGGTGGCCCGCGCCCATCCCTGGCCGATGCCACGATACTTCTGCTCGATGGCCGGGATCAGCTCCTCGTTGATGGCCGAACCGTAGGGTCCGACGTTGGCGGAGTCGACGTCGTATGAGTCGTCGTAATAGGGGTTGGCGTTCTGCACGTAGATGAGAATCACGCGCGGGAGGCGGCCGGAGGTCCAGTCCTGGAAGAACCGGTAGCCATTGGCGAGGCTGCGCCTGCCGGGTGATTTCGGGTCCGGCGGCGTAGTGACAAACGGCACCGGGCCAAAGCTGGCGTGATAGTGATCCTGATAGACGACCAGAGGATACCTGGCATCAGGATGCTCGTCGAAGCCGTCGGGCAGGAGAATCCCTGCACCGAGGTAGACATCGCGACCCCAGAATCTGCTCAGCTTTTCACTGCGGAAGCGCA
>Ga0224559_1001355_pt1 | contig 13627 bp, 8 predicted proteins | sample 714S33034metaG_FD_180676 | JGI IMG/M metagenome (GOLD analysis project Ga0224559, IMG submission 180676) | Peat soil microbial communities from Stordalen Mire, Sweden - 717 S3 30-34 | ecosystem: Environmental > Terrestrial > Soil > Wetlands > Peat | place: Sweden: Norrbotten County, Stordalen... | reverse complement strand
AGGATCATGGTTTTATCAGTGTATGGATCTGCTTTCAATATTGAAAGATGCCGGATGGCTTCATACATCCTGTAATCATTTGCTGATGAGAACGCCTTGCAGCCAATCTCGCCAAATCGTCTCAGAAGGAAGCATAGGCAGGATTTGCAATGATGGGCGCATGACCCGCTGCTTCATGAATAATATCGGGTGCCGAGGTATATCCAATCTGGTCCAGAGGCCTGATATCAGCGGCAATAACCAGAACATTGTAGGCCTGAAATTCCATAAAGGCAGAGGGAGGTATAAACCCATCCACAGCAACTGCTGCCCACCCTATTTCACGCAGGATGCGATTCATACCGTACATCACAGGGATCTTATCAAGGTTAATTCCGGTTCTCTTCAATCCATCAAGATAGGACCCATGTGCAACTTTACTCAGATACCTGACATTCTGTCGCATCACATAACGCCATATGGCATGATCCTGTGCTGTATAATCGTTATAAGGCTGATCGATAACCAAACTCATTAAATGTTTTGGCACCTTATCAAGCACTTCATTAAGTTCCATAATTACAAACATTTAAAGGGTCACACTTTCGCAGGTAGAATCTTTACCGACACCTCACCGAATCCAATCCGGAGTCCATTCTTTTCTGCAAATCCACGAAAAATGACCGTATCATTATCTTCAAGAAATTCTCTTTCTATTCCACCAGGGATACTCAAAGGACGTGCCCCGGCCCAGGTAAGTTCAATCATCGAACCATACGAATCCCGGGTTGTACCACTGATTGTCCCTGAGGAATAGATATCTCCCGCATTAATATTGCAACCATTTAACGTCTGGTGAGCCAGTTGCTGGGCTATGTTCCAATAGATATTTTTATAATTGGTTTTACTTATCCGGAATTCCTTATTACCGTTGGTCTTAAGGAACACTTCGAGTGTGATATCAAAATGATGATTTCCTTCAAAGTGCAAGTAAGGAAGAACGGGCGGATCCTGAACTGGTCCTGCCGTTCGGAACGGTTCGAGTGCATCTAAAGTGACGATCCAAGGGGAAACTACAGACCCGAAATCCTTACCCTGGAAAGGTCCCAGAGGAGTATATTCCCATTTCTGTATGTCCCTGGCTGAAAGGTCATTGAATAGAACAAAACCAAATATATGGTCCTCAGCTTTTGCCGTCGTGACCGACTCACCCAAGTCAGTCGGTTTACCTGTAATAAAAGCTACTTCAAGCTCAAAATCAAGCTGCTTTGTCGGTCCAAATTCAGAGGAGGTGCCGGATGAAGAAATTATTTGTCCTTTCGGCCTGTGAATCCGGGTTCCGGAGATCACGATTGATGAGGAACGTCCATGGTAAGCTACCGGCATGTGTTTCCAGTTCGGGTTAAGAGCCCGATGGGCATCCCTGAAGATGGTCCCGAGATTTTTCGCATGTTGCTCACTTGAGTAAAAATCAGTGTAATCCCCGGGTTTGACCGGCATCATCATTTCCACTTCATCAAAAGGGAAAAGTATTTCTTTGGTTGCCTTCAAATTGTCTCTTAAAAGAGGATTATCTTTTAAAAATAATTCCATAAGGCGCTCTCTCACCTTCTTTCTCGAAGACTTGCCGAGTGCAATGAAGTCATTTAATATCGGTTTGTTGAAAAATCTGGTTTCAACCCCGGTTCCTCTTAAGAATGAGAATTTTGAAAGTTCATGAAGACTTATAACTGTATCTCCGATCCTTGTACAAGCAGAAGGTTGTTTACCTGTACTTCTGAAAATACCGAAAGGAAGGTTCTGTAGAGGGAAGTCACTGTCTTTTTCAACTTCAATCCATGAAGTCAACCCGGAATCAATGATTTTGTTCATATAAAATTTCTAATGATGAAGTTGATTCCCCGGTTACAATGTCCCCCGTTTTGATTGTTCCAGCTCTATGGCCTCAAACAACGCTTTGAAATTACCTTTCCCAAATGATTTGGCCCCTTTCCGCTGGATGATCTCGAAAAATACAGTCGGGCGGTCTTCTACAGGACGCGAGAATATCTGAAGCAGATAACCGTCTTCATCGCGATCCACAAGAATCCCTAATTCCTTCAGCCCGGACATTTCTTCATCGATATTTCCGATTCGGGAAGCCAGTGTCTGATAATAGCTCTCCGGCACCTGGAGGAATTCAACACCCCGGTCACGAAGAGAGGTAACCGTTTTTATTATGTCATCGGTCGCCATGGCTACATGCTGAACACCAGCCCCATGATAAAAATCTATATATTCTTCAATCTGCGACTTTTTCTTTCCTGCAGCAGGTTCGTTGATCGGAAATTTAATGCGCATATTGCTGTTGGCCATCACCTTGCTCATTAATGCAGTATATTCTGTCGAGATATCTTTATCATCAAACGAGATCAATTGCGAGAACCCCATCACTTTCGAATAGAATTCAACCCATTTATTCATCTCACCCCAGCCAACATTACCAACCATATGATCGATGTATCTCAGTCCGGTAGGAGAAGGTTTGTAATGAGGTTCCCATTTGACGAATCCGGGAAGAAAGATCCCGCTATAATCCTTCCTTTCCACGAACAGATGTACAGTCTCACCATAGATATGGATCCCCGACATGACAACTTTCCCTGAGTTGTCTGTGAATTCTGATGGCTTTAAATATGGTTTTGCTCCTCTTTTGGTGGTTTCCTCATATGATTTCCGTGCATCATCCACCCAGAGCGCCACTACTTTAACTCCATCGCCATGTAGCTTTACATGTTCAGAAATTGGAGAATCGGGCACAAGTGAGGATGTGAAAATAAACCTGATCTTGTCCTGGACTACCACATAAGAGGTGCGGTCCTTTAATCCTGTTTCAAGTCCGGCATATGCCAGCGGCTGAAATCCGAAGGCTCCCTGGTAAAAGTGGGCAGCCTGCTTGGCATTGCTGACATAAAATTCTACATAATCTGTTCCGTTAATGGGTAGAAAATCCTGTGTTTCTGTATTTTGGTTGTTCATAGAAAATAGTCACTTAATGGTTTAGTTTGATTATAATCTTGCTTCTGATCATTCCCTCCATGATTTGAAATAATCTTTATCTTCGATACCCAGCGCTTGTTTGGTCAGGCTCAAAGGCCTGAAAGTATCGACCATGACTGCCAGCTCCTGCGTTGATTTTGCTCCGATCCCTTTTTCTACCGTGCCGGGATGAGGTCCGTGAACAATTCCTTTCGGGTGAAGTGTGATCTGCCCGATGCCGATATTCTTCCGGCTCATGAATTCACCATCCACATAATAGATAACCTCGTCAGAATCAACATTGCTGTGATTATAGGGAATGGGGATGGATTCCGGATGGTAGTCAAATAACCTTGGCACAAAATCACAGATGACAAATGAAGACGACTCAAATACCTGGTGAACAGGTGGTGGCTGATGAATACGGCCGGTAATTGGCTCAAAATCATGAATCGAAAAAGCGAAGGGATAATGACAGCCATCCCAGCCAATCAGATCAAATGGATGGGTTTCATAATGATATGGCCAGATCATGTCATCCCGTTTGATCTTCACTAAAAAATCTCCGGTTTCCTCATGGGTTTCAAGATCACGGGGCTTGCGCAGATCACGTTCACAATAAGGAGAATGTTCCAGAAGTTGTCCTGAGGAATTGAGATACTTCTTCGGGAAGCGGATCGGTGTAAAAGATTCAACGATGAAAAGCCGGTTGTTTTCATCTTTAAAATCAAGCTGGTAAGTGGTTCCTCTTGGAATAATAAGATGGTCACCATAAGAAAAGGGGATACTGCCGTACATCGTCTTCAGTGTGCCCGATCCTTCATGGATAAAGATCATTTCATCAGCACCGGAATTCTTAAAAAAATATCCGGTCATGGATTTCATGGGAGCAGCGAGACTTAGGTACACGTCATTGTTCACCAGCACCGGGACACGGCTTTCGAGATAATCATCCTTCGCCTTTATCTGTAATCCGTAAAAGCTCCGGTGTTGCATATTCTGCTTAACGGCTATGTCTGGCGCAACGGAATAGGCCTCTTCGATCTTTAAAACCTTAGTGGGCGGTTGACAATGGTACACCAGGGAATAGATATCTGAAAATCCCTCAGTGGAAACTAGTTGCTCAGCGTAAAGCCCACCATCCGGCTTTCTGAAAATGGTGTGCCGTTTTGGAGGTATCTTGCCGAGTGAAAAATAATGTGGCATTCCCGGATTTTATTTTTAGTTTAAAAATAGGATGCGAAAATACGAAACTTTCCACTTATTTAGATCAAATCAAAATAAATTTATATTAAAATATGCACGAAACAGGAAAGAGAAATTAGGAATTAGGAATTTTTTTCGCGATTTCGCGTCACGCGTTACGAGCAATCAATCCTTAATGCAGCGAACTGAGAAAGCATTCGTTCTGCTGCCTGGATAAAGAGAGACGCTGGGATCCACCTCATTCATGCCATGTGCCCAGGCCTGCGTGGGGCTGTGTGAAGTTGACGACCAGAAGAAGGTGGCAAAGCCCGAGTATTTCCAGCTTTTGTTGAAGTAGTTTTCTCCCGACAGGAGGGCATTGAACCCGGAATAGCCGGAGTACTTTAGGGGATTCCCAGCGAAGCCGTTGTTTATGTAGTTGGCAAATAAGGTGTTCCAGTCGTTTTCGGTGGGGATGTGCCAGCCGGGGGGACAAAAGCCCTGGTTAGCAGGGGTGTTGTCGTATTGCATCATTTCGTCCCACTGGTAAAGGGCCCCAAGGTTGGTACAGTTAACCGGGTTATCGTTGTAACAGTATTTCTCAAACAAACAGTTATCTCTCTGATCCTGAGTTGATACAAGGATAGTTCCGTAGTTGAGATTTGAAGCCATCCAGCACTGTGATCCCAATTGAATTGTCGGATATACTTTATTGTCGCGCATGTCTGTCAGATTATTACCGCAGGTAAATATTGGCGCAGCCTGAACGATAATATGACGACTTTGATTTGCCGTACATGAAGCAGCATTGGTGTAGGAATAAGTTACCGTTTTCGTTCCAGTGCCTGCAATCGAAGGCGTGAATATTCCTGTTAACGGGTTAACCCCCGGCCCTGAATAAATTCCATTCAATGGTATTCCTCCTTTGAGCTTGATAGGCTTGGCATTGACCGCAGTGATCGTATCAAAACAACCGTTAAATGTAACAGTTGGGTATCCATTGACAATCATGGTAATCAAATTACTCGTAGCAGGATTACCTGTATTACAAGTAAGATCAGATGTCATCAAACAGGAGATAACATCATTAGTTAAAGGGATATACGAGAAGGTGGGTAAATTCAGCCCGGTATTAATTCCATTAACGCTCCATTGAAATGCAGGTGAAATTCCCCCATTGACCGGGAGCGCAGTGAAGGTGACATTACTGCCACTGCAGACAGGGTTAGCGCTTGCTGTGATCGTCTCACTTACAGGGAGGTTTGAAGTGACGGTCATGTTAATTGTGTTACTGGTAGCAGGGTTCCCGGTAGGACAAACTGCATCAGATGTCAGGATACAGCTTATCTGATCACCATTGAGAGGAGTATAGGAATAATTCGGACTATTTATTCCTGAAAGAACCCCATTGACTTTCCATTGATAAATTGGTGTTGGTCCGCCATTGGATGGAGTTGTCATAAAGCTGACAGGTATTCCTGCACAAACCGGATTTTGCGATGGAGCTGCAGTAACACTAACCGGCAGGTTTGGATTTACGGTCATTATTATCACATTTGAAATGGCAGGGTTATTTGCGATGCAGTTTACAATTGAAGAGGTTAAAGTACAGTTCACTCCATCGCCATTAACAGGTGTGTAAGTGAATGTTGCTGAATTCGTTCCTGTGTTCACGCCATTAACTTTCCATTGAAAAATTGGGGTGAGGCCTGGATTTGAAAATATTGCGGTAAAAGTTACCTGTGTTCCTGAGCAAACATTATTTAATGAAGCTGTTATAGAATCAGTTACGCGATTTGGCGTTACTACAGTAACCGGGTAGTCAACAGTTGTACCTATACAACTTCCCACCTTCGGTGTAATGTGATAGGTAACAACGCCCGGACCAGGAAGGTTGTTGGTAAGAACCTGGTTGATCACCTGGCCTGAATCGGCACTGAAACCTGTGATGTTCCCCGAAGTAAGACTGGCTGTCCAATGAAATATCGTTCCGGGTTGACTTGAAGTGAGCAGAATATTTGTTGATTGGCCTGAACAGATTAATTCAGAGAGAGGATTATTTGTTACTGATGGAAGCATATTCACATGGATCAATATCCCTTCCCCGCTTGTTCCGGGGCCGAAAGGCCCATTTCCACAGATCGTGTCTGTTCCTCTTACATTTAACCGTTTATCCCCTGGAGGAAACAGAGAAAAGGGTATATTAATTGTATTGCCCTTGTGTGTAGAATCAAAGAGAAGAATATTGGTTGCGACATCTTTTAATACCCATTCAAATCCCATTGGATCAGCACCCCCCAGAGGAAAAGGAACGATCTGGTAGATTCCATTAGAGTTTTGGCAAACGGACAGGGGGCCGGTCAGTGTATCCGGTTTTTGGATGCCACGGGAAACAATGTATTCAATGGTATCTGTTGTACTGCTTGAAGCATACCACCATGTATTTACAGTATTTTCTGAGCCTAGTCCTATGCCGCCTGCTTCACCGTTCCATGCATGGCATCCTGTTGATGGTAGAATTGGATAACATCCTGTCAACTGCAGGGCTCCTCCCTTATTTTTAAGTAAGGTATCATTCCAATAGGTGGCCATCGGTGGACCTTTCGGCCTCTCTAACTGGATAATAAAGCCACTTATTTGTTTCTCAACATCATACAATGCAATATTTGTCAATCCGTTGATATAAGAAAGATAAATCCCAACCGTTGCCCCTGTAGGAACCGGGTTCCCAAGTCCATCTAATCCATTCCAGGTAATGGTATTGAACCCCGGCCCGGCAGTGTCCAAAATTTCCACATCTACGGGTTGATGTCCGGGTGAAGGGTCTACTTCAATATTAACTTTGACTTTTCCTGCTTTACTGACCACAAACCCAATAATTACGGAACCATCGCAGGAAGGAGACAATGTAATATCGTTCGGATCGATCGTTCCAATGATTCCGGTAGGATAAGAAATAGAATCAGGATTATTCACAAACATCTTGTACTGGGCATAATGATGATTTCCTGTTCTTGACCTCGAGCTGCTGTCCCAGGGCATAGGAGGCGGATAGCAACCATTGGCGGTGCTGGTTACATCGAAATTCCAACCCTGCATAGAATTGTAATTAACTGAAGTCACGATGGAATCATCTGTATAAATATATTGAGTGCCTATGAATGCGTTGTGAAGAAAATCGCAATTACCCGTATACAGGTCCCAATCTTGAGACCAGAGCCGGCCATCAATGGCGGTCCATGTACTTTGCGTCGTGTCAATTACAGTGACATCAAAAATACTGATATAAGTACTAAAACTGAAATTGAGGCTGAAATCACCTGCCTGACCTGGGGCAAAGGTCACCGCACTATAACCATGGGGATTCAGCACGTTTGGACCTGCATACGCCATGCTGTAAAATCCTATATAACCTGGAGAAGAAGAGTTTGTAATTGATAGTGTCGCAATGCTGTTGCCGTCAATATCTCTGACTGTAATTGTCTCGAAATGGTTGCAGCCCAAATAGACTTTTTCGCCAGGACTGTTAACATGAACGAATAATTTTTGATAATTAGGGCAACTCCCCATGGCGAAGCAGGGGTAAGAGCCACCCGTGGTTACATTGAGTGAAAAAGTATAAGTTGAATCCGGGTTTAGTTGCTTTATACCTTCTGCATGAAGAGAGGGTATTACTATATAAAACAATACAGGAATGATGAGAATTAATTTCAACAGATTTTGAGAAACAGGTCTGTTAAAAAACCAGTCTGACAATAAACAAATATTCCTATTGGTAAATTTCCTGACCATATGGAGGTGGGTGTCAGCATTTCTGTACTCTATCAAAAGTACATATTTTTTTATAATAGACCGGAAAATTCTATAAATAGTGCATAATTATTTTTAATCATGTCAGGCAGAGTGCCTGCATAATTTAATTAGGAATTAGAAATTAGAAATGAAAATAAGGCAATAGGCAATAGGCAGAAGGCAATAAAAATGAAGAACTTTATTTAATTTCGCTATTTCGCCTCCTGCCTGCCGGCAGGCAGGTGGCGCTATTTCACTATTTAATCATGTACGCATCTGACACTAAATGCATTACCCCTGCTCGCTGGGTACACCGACACACTGGGGTCCTCCTCATTCATGCCATGTGCCCAGGCCTGTGTGGGGCTGTGTGAAGTTGACGACCAGAAGAAGGTGGCAAAGCCCTGGTATTTCCAGCTTTTGTTGAAGTAGTTTTCTCCGGACAGGAGGGCATTGAACCCGGAATAGCCGGAGTACTTTAAGGGATTCCCGGCAAAGCCGTTGTTTATGTAGTTGGCAAATAAGATGTTCCAGTCGTTTTCGGTGGGGATGTGCCAGCCGGGGGGACAAAAGCCCTGGATTGCCGGGGTGTTGTCGTATTGCATCAGTTCATCCCACTGATAGAGGGCTCCCAGGTTGGTACAGTTGGCCGGATTGTCGTTATAGCAGTATTTCTCGAACAGACAGTTATCTCTCTGATCCTGTGTGGATACAAGTACATTTCCGTAATTCAGATTAGCAGCCATCCAGCATTGGGTGCCGATCTGAACCGTGGCATAGGTTTTAGTATCCCGGATGTCGGTGAGAGTATTCCCACAGGCAAAGACTGCGGTTGGCTGGACGATAATGTGAAGGTTTTTATTAGCTGAGCATAAGGCTGCGTTAGTATAAGTGTAAGTGATTGTTTTTGTTCCTGTTCCGGCTATTGAAGGGGTAAAGATGCCGGTAAGTGAGTTGACTCCCGGTCCTGAGTAAGTACCGCCAAGAGGGATTCCTCCTTTGAGCTTTATGGGCTTGGCATTCACGGTTGTTACGGTATCGAAGCAGGAGGTGAAGCTAACTTGAGGTGCCAGCGTCCCGCTCATGATGATATCTACAGAGCTTGCAGGATTGTTTGTAACACAGCTTAAATTGGAGGTAATCACACATCTCACACTGTCGCCGGTATTGGGATGGTAAGAATAAGTGGATGAGTTAGTTCCGGCATTGACTCCATTTACTTTCCACTGATAAGCGGGACTTGCCCCGCCATTGGTAGGGGTTGCCGTGAAGGTAATCAGAGATCCCGGACAGAAGGGATTTAATGAAGCTGAAATCGATACCTCGGCTGGTAGACCCGTGTTTTCTGTCATGGTTATTGAATTGGAGGTCACAGGGTTACTTAGTGGACATGAAATACTTGAATTCAGGTCGCAGGTCACAACATCGTTATTATTAGGAACATAGGTGTAGGTTGAGTTGTTTGATCCTGCATTTGTGCCGTTGACTTTCCACTGGTAGGAAGGCGAAGCTCCTCCATTTGAGGGAGTTGCAGTAAATGTAACTGCATTGCCAAGGCAGAATGGGTTCGATGAAGCTGAAATTGAATTACTTACAGTCAGGTTTGGGTTGACGGTCATTGTAACCGGGTTGCTTATGGCCGGATTTCCGGTTGGGCAAACGGCATTAGAGGTCAAAACACAGGTGATTATATCTCCGTTAATTGGTGTATATGTGTAAGTTGCGCTGTTTGTTCCGACTCCTGTCCCATTGACCTTCCACTGGTAGGAAGGATTAGCTCCTCCGTTTGTGGGGGTAGCAGTATAGGTGACTGAAGATCCGGCACATACAGGGTTCTGTGAGGGAGCTACAATCACGCTGACGGGCTGCAAAGGATTGATAGCCATGGTGATGGCATTTGAGGTTGCCGGGTTGTTTGAAATACAGCTTGAAAGTGAGGAAGTCAGCACACAGGTCACGATATCATTGTTTGCCGGAGTGTAAGTATATGTATCGGAACCCGTTCCGGTGTTTACCCCGTTTACTTTCCACTGATAAGCAGGATTAGCGCCTCCGTTGGTGGGTGTAGCTGTGTAAGTTATTGAGGTTCCGGCGCATACATTATTCTGGGAGGCCGAGACAGAGACGCTGACGACAGCTCCGGGAGTAACTGTGACCTGGTAGTCAACCGTCGACCCGGTGCAGCTACCTACCTTCGGGGTTATATGATAAGTTACGATGCCCGGCGTTGCAAGATTATCCGTAAGTACCTGGTTGATAACCAGTCCTGAATCGACACTGAAACCGGTAATATTTCCTGATGTAAGACTGGCTGTCCAGTGAAATATCGATCCGGGGACGCTGGAAGTCAATGAGATATTGGTTGAATTACCCGAGCAAATGGATTCAGATAGCGGGTTGTTGGTAACTGAGGGCACCGGGGTTGTAAACAACTGAATCGTATCTGACCCGCTGCAATTATTTGAATTTGTGACAGTAACACTATAAGAATCAGCCAAACCTGTTTTATAAGTCTGACCTGTTCCGACAATTAAACCTGTGCCAAGGTTCTTCCATTGGTAAGTACAGCCGGTGCATGCCCCGGCATTAAAGGTTGTTGAGTCGCCGGCACAAATGGTTCGGTTGCCTCCCAAATTGACTTGTGGGCTGGATAAGATATTGATTGTTTGCCAACTTGTGTCTGTTCTGTTGTCAATGTGTCTGACATATAATTCGACGGGATAAGAGCCAGGACTTGAATATGTATGCCTGCCATTTGCCTGGCTTGAAATATTTAACGACCCTGAGCCCGGATCGCCAAAATTCCAAAGAACACTATCTGCAGGTGGCCATATATCTCCGGAAAAAAGGATGGAACTGTTCTGGCAACTGCCAACATAATGGATATAAGCTTTATATTTTTGAAGAAATTGAGGAAGACCATAAAAGCAATTTCGACCGAGTAACGGTACCGATCCCCTTTGAAAACCACAACCCGGAAATTGATTATTTGGGGATGTTATCATTGCTAGTGAATCTACACCATATTCTGAGCCGTAAATATTAAAATCCGGCCCTAATGTTAATGAAAAATAGCCATAATTCATTGAATCTAACAGAACTTCACTTTGCATAAATTGAGCAGAGTCTGTTTTGGTTGCATCAAATTGATAGAGATATCTAGTCGCACTATTATTAGTAGTTACGATATATAAGAAGTTTTCATTAGGTGAGAATTCAGCACCATTACATAGTAATGGCGGAACACCGATATTAGGAGAAAATTTAAATAGAGGCGTAATTTTTCCGGTTTGCCTGTTAAATTGGCAAAACTCACCAAATTTCCCATAGAGGCAGACAAATTTACTTCCATCCTGAGAAAATTTTAACCAAACAATAATATCACTGGTATGGGTAGAATCGGTGTGTCCAAGACTATTACTTAACACGGGAATGGTGTCAAGTCCTGTTGTTGAAATTTTATAAACTGCAAAATGGTTTGCAGTCGAATGTAATCTTACAGCGAGCCAAATATCTTTGTTATTTTGGTGCCGGGTTGTCGTAATACCACCTGATGCGTAGAATGCTCCGGGAACAGGAATGTTTTTCAATGTTGGAACGATATCGCCAAACGTATTATTAAGCCTCATATTGAGTATGGAGTACCCTAAACCACATGTTTGAACTGTAAACGGCCAATCCATTTGATCAACACAAAAAATATAGTAGGTACTATCATCCTCAATAAATGGGAAGCTATTGACTACCTGATGAGTTCCATTACTGCACATAAGGCCGGACCCATTTGGCATTAGATTAAAGTTTCTATCCCATACTCTACTACCTTCTGACATGAACAGGAAATTCCCGGTTGAATCGGATATACTGACGGTACAGGGATTTGTTGATACCGTACTGTTTAATACAGGTAAAGGTACTCCCGAATTAAATGATAACCCTGCTTTATTTCCAAAATACCAATTGTTCCACTCGCCTTGTGAATAGCAGGTAAATCTTAAAAAAAGAAGCAATAATAATAAAAAATAATCCCGTAGATTCATTTTCGGGGAACTTAAATCAGTATAAAATTAGTTAAAATTTTAATTGACATTTTAAATTAGTAGAGTTTAGCTCTTACATGAAACTTTAAAATTTTTATGAGAACAGAGAATATTAAAAAGGAAGGTTGAAATTAACTGCAATCCCAACCTTCCTTTTTTGTAAAATCAGAAGGGATTGACAATTATTTTTAATAAACCATTTGCTAGGCCGTACTGATCCGTCCAAGCACTATAACCCCATTTAATTGTTCCATCACTTCTTGTCACTTTGACAAAAATTCTAAAGCAATTTAAGTCATCTTCAGGAGTGGGCAGGTAAATTGTTCTTTGGGTGTAATCATAATATATATATAACACACCATTTGGTGGATAATATAATGAAGTACCAATAGTCCACAGACCCCAGGGTGAGCCATTTGTATTATTTGTGTTTTCAATTCCATATTGTATGTTATAAGTATAATATGGTGGAGGAATTGTGCCATCTGTGTACTCGAACTGAAAACTTGGATGGAGAGAAATTTGAGCCGTGGTAAGTGAATTAAAGACAAATAAACATGTGATGAACATCAAAGTTCTAATTAAATTTTTCATTTCTTTTATCTTTTAGATAAAACCCCTTTTGTTATTCAAACTTCAAATCTGATAAGGGAGAATAAAACATCATTGAAGTCCTCCGATTCAATTGCAATAAGACTTGCAGGCAAAGTCAGATCAACCCCTGTACGTGTCTCTCCCCCCACAGTCGTACTCTGAGGAAACTGCGGGATTAAAAGACTCTAAGTTGTTCTTCCCCAATTGTTGAATGGTTATCTCAACAAAAGGACAATCCGATTCTGATAAAGTTGCCCGAAGTATATGGGGGGGGGAAATGGATTGTATATTATATGTGTTTTTACTTGTAAAAGAAGCAAATTCTACTAAGTATCTTTCATAATGAAACATCAGGCTAAGTTCGAGTTCTGCTTTATTGATAAAGAAGTTGACCACTTTGTATAGCAACAACCATAGTAATTTTATTTTACCCAACAGGCTTAACATGATTTATAAATAAAACGAAATAAATTATTGTTTATATTGTAGAAAATATATGCTAAAAAGCACAATAATGATCGTTTAGATAAAAATAAATATATATCATAACATAGAGCTGTCTTATTAATTAAATATAAATGAAATAAAGACATACTTCATATTTATTTTAGGGTATATGTTATGATAGCTTTAGCAATAATAGGTAATGGCGAATTGGTGAAACCCTCTGTTTAAGGGGCATCATTTAATAATGAATGAGGAACAGAATTATGCGGAATTACAAATTCCGCTCAGTAATGCCTCAAAGATGTTCGCATTACGCGCAATTTCTTAAGCCGCATCAGGAAATTTACGTAAAGAAAATCGAGGAGCGAACGTTAAGAATTTCGGGCTGTATAATGTTTACAATCCTGGTAACTGATTGGCCAGTTAAGTTCCCGAAATTTAGCGAAAGATGCTGATTTTTAGCAAATTTCGTGCAGCGGTGAATTTTCTTTGGTTCTTTCTTTGGATGGCAGCCAAAGAAAGAACATTAACGCCCAAATCTTTCAGAACGTTTAATATTTAGTAGTAAAACT
>Ga0224559_1001354_pt1 | contig 13631 bp, 11 predicted proteins | sample 714S33034metaG_FD_180676 | JGI IMG/M metagenome (GOLD analysis project Ga0224559, IMG submission 180676) | Peat soil microbial communities from Stordalen Mire, Sweden - 717 S3 30-34 | ecosystem: Environmental > Terrestrial > Soil > Wetlands > Peat | place: Sweden: Norrbotten County, Stordalen... | reverse complement strand
GACCTTCAGTTAGTCAATAAAAAATTAGTATTATCATGAAATAATAATTTTTTTTAGAATTTCATTAACTGCCTCTCTAAACTCATATTCAAAGCTATTTTAACCTGTTAATTTTCAATCTAACTCAGCTTAATGTTTTGTATTTTAATTTAAGTGGGGTATATTATCCCTCACTGTCTAATTTTAGAGTTGCAAGGTAATTAAGCCCCTTTGGAATGGTTTCATTTTTATTAAATGTGATAGCGGTGGTTTTTTTGAAGTGTTCTGCTGATATAGTTAGATGATAGATTGCTATACCCACATCTATAGGAATGTATTTATTAACCAACATAGCCTTTAAAAAGTTGGGCTTATTTGAACATGCGAATATTATATCCTTTGTTCCTGTAAAAAACCATGGCTGGCTGTTAATAGCTGAGGGTGCTAATCTTACAGGTTCCAATAATTCTTTTGCATCTCCTATATCTGTGATATCTTCAAGTGATTTTCTCTTAAATTCTGAGGTATCTCCCCGATATAATGGTTCTGTAGGTATTCCAAAGGCTATTAAAATTATAAAATCAAGGTCAGAACTTTTAAGCACATTGCCCTTTGGTGATGGTATGCCCTGCCAGCAAGAACCTATTCCACTTGCAGAGAATAGAAGGTCCATTTGTTGCAGCATAAATCCAAGATTAGTCAGATAACCATCTTTCTTTTCAGAAAAAATTGCAAGGTAGTGCGGGGCCTGTTTCATACCCCTTAATTTAACATCATCACATGAAATGATCTTTATATCGATTTTAATATCATCATGAAGTGGAGTTAAATTATTTAGCTCTTCGGATATTCTATTTAATAGCTCTTCATCAAGGGGTGAATTATCATATTTCCTAATAGACTTTCTTTTGAATATTACATCGTAAATATCGACTTCTTCATTGGATGTTAAAGATTTGACCATTTTGTTCCTCCAAAAACTAATCAATACAGTTTATAAATATATTTGAGATTAAGATTTATGAATATGATAGGATTTCTGATACTCCATGCATAAATATTGTACATATGATTAAAGAAATTAGTTATATTCTCGAACATGCGTTTTAATTATGATAAAATGTTCTACTGTAGACCTATATTGAGTTTCAAATGTATATAATCAACCATATTTTATTTTTTCTCAATTATAATGGAAATATATATAAAGTTTAAAATAGAAGTAATCTATAGAAAGAAGCTTTAAAGACCAAGTTAAAACAATTAAACATCAATTTAAATCTATATAGATGCTAAGTATTAGCTAAGATTTCTTATTACTCTAGATTGGATTTTAAAGGAAAATGGCAATATACATCTACAATGTTCAAAGATACCGATCTATCTATATTAAACACATCAATTTTTATCAAACAATGAATAATAGGAAACATGTTTATATTAATTTGAATCAATTTTATGATGTGCTAAAACAATATACAACGGTCAAAATTTTTTTATGCACAAAATTTAAGGCCCACACTCATTGTGTGTGTTTTACCGATAAATAGTAAATATTTTATCTATGAGCTTCAACATAATGATTTTATTATAATATAATTACCATATACACCGGGGAATGAAATGAAAGTTATTGAAACTAAGGACATCACATACGAATATCCTGACGGAACCCAGGCTCTTGATAAAGTTAACTTCAATGTGGACGAGGGAAAAATAGTTGCACTTTTAGGACCCAATGGAGCCGGGAAATCCACACTTTTCCTTCACTTTAACGGCATACTCAGCCCCTCAACTGGTAGTGTAATAATAGATGGAGTAACTGTTAAATACAACAAGAAGGATCTGATGCAGATTCGTCAGAAGGTTGGGATAGTATTCCAAAATCCTGATGACCAGCTTTTTGCACCTACAGTACTTGAAGATGTTGCATTTGGTCCAATGAACATGGGACTACCTAAAGAAGAAGTTGAAGCCAGGGTTAAAGAAGCTCTTTTAAGAGTTGGAATGGAAGGATTTGAGAATAAGCCACCACACCATCTGAGCGGAGGCCAGAAGAAACGGGTTGCAATAGCCGGAATACTTGCAATGAAACCAAAAATAATGGTACTTGATGAACCAACAAGTGGTTTAGACCCTAAAGGAGCATCACAAATACTCAGACTTCTATACAAACTCAATAATGAAGGGATAACCATTGTAATATCAACGCATGATGTTGATCTTGTACCACTTTACGCTTCAAAAGTTTATATAATAAGCGAAGGCAAAATAATAAAAGAAGGAACAGCTCCTGAAGTATTTGAAGATGTTAAAACAATTCGCGGAGCAAATTTAAGACTTCCAAGGATAGCACATCTAATGGAAATACTTGAAAAGGAAGATAAACTTCCATTTGAAAAACCATATCCCCTTACAATAGGCGAAGCTAGGAAAAGAATTATAAAAGAATTTGATGACTAATTTAATATTTATTTGATCAATATACTATGCATATCTATCAAATTCTATTAATAGGCATTTATATCAATTTTTTTTAACTATAGATCAAATATTGCTTTTAGAGTATAAAAAAAATTAGTAGAATTTATGTGATTAAATGTTATATCTAAAAAACTTCTTTTGAATAACTAATCTAATATTCATAAACCCCCAATGCACTGCCATGAATTATAGAATGGACATTGATCAATATGACAAAGCCAACCCGCTTGTTTTGCTTAATTAGTCCCAGCCATACATCCTAATGGTGTGCTAACTACTTCAACATTCAACTTTTTCCTATTCCATTTAGATCTTTCATCCTATCACTCCTCTATTAATTCCTAATTATATCTCAATTAGTATTACTATGGTGAGTTTTATATATAAATATAAATTTTTACATAACTTCTAAATTACCATTATGGTTAAACTTATATAAATAAACTTTTAAATTTTAACTTAAAACTGAAATTAAGCATATAAAAAATTAATTCACCAACATTTTTTTAATGATAAGAACCAATATGATATTAATAAAAACTATATCTGAGGTTTAAAATGGAAAAAATTCCAGTTTCAATAACAAAATGTTCATCTTATCAAATTGAAGAAGTACAAAAGGCAGTACTTGAATGTGTAGAATCAATAGGTGGAGTATCTTCAATTATTAAATCTGGAGATAAGGTACTGATCAAACCCAACATGCTCCAAGGCAGATTACCAGAAGAGGCTATAACTACCCATCCCGTAGTAGTGGAAGCTGTGGTAAATATGGTTAAAGATGCTGGAGCTGTTCCCATGATTGGTGATAGTCCTGGTGGACCAGCCAGGGGTATGGAAAGATTTTGGGATATAACTGGATTTTCTGAAGTTTCCAAAAGAACAGGTGCTAAACTGGTTAACTTTGAAAAAACAGGTTCTTATCAAATGACAAGAAACAATAATGACTACAGGATCGCAAAAAAAGTTTTAGACGCAGATATTATCATAAACCTTCCTAAGATCAAAACACACGGTCTCACAATATTTACTTGTGCAATTAAAAATATGTATGGTGTTGTTCCAGGCCTTATAAAAACAGAATACCATAAAAATGCACCTAATCCATCTAAATTTGCTGAATATGTGGTAGATATCTATGCATTATCCAAGCCACAGTTAAACATAGTTGATGGTATAATTGGAATGGATGGAACAGGTCCTTCAGCAGGAAATCCTAAGGAATTAGGTATGGTACTTGCATCAACCGATGGGTTAGCTGTTGATGTTTTATTATGTAATATGCTTGGTAAAAGTCCTATGAAAATACCAACAAATATAATAGCATATGAACAAGATTTAGGAGAGGGAGATCTAAACAATATCGAAGTAATAGGAGAAGCACCAATAATAAATGACTTCAAATGGCCTCCTAATATCTCAGGTTCTCTTGATAGGATACCACCATCAATTGCGAGGGGGTTAATGAAACTGTTCTGGTCAAGACCAGCTATAGATTCAAAAACATGTACCAACTGCAAAACATGTGTAAAAAGCTGTCCAGTAGATGCTTTAATTGAAAACACTCCAATTCCTGAATTTGAATATGGTGAATGTATTAACTGTTTATGTTGTATGGAGATGTGCCCTGAAAAAGCTGTCTATGAAGAGAAAAGTCTTTTAGCCCGTTTAATACGATAACATAAATTAAATTACAGTATATTTTCAATAATTAAATCAGAAAAAGGAAATGAAAGAGGAAAACGGATAAATGGTTAAAAATTTTATTCTACAACTTTGATGGCCTTTGTTGGACAGGAATATGTACATAATTTACATCCAACACATTCTTTATCGTTAACATCAACTGTCCAGTTTTCTTCAACAATTATGGCCTTTACTGGACATAGGGATACACATGCTCCACAATCGATACACAGATCAGTATCTTTTTTCACAACCTTTTTAATAGGGCTTACATCAACGCCTGCTTTTTCAATGTAATCGATACCTTTTTCGGCTTCAGAACCCTTTATCTCTATGAGCATCTTACCGCCCTTAGGGTTTATATCTGCCCTGAGTATGTTGAAACTAACATCATAGTTCTTTATAAGATCGGTTATCACAGCTTTATTAACCATTTTTGGTGAAAATTTAAGCCACGCTTTCATTTAAACACCGTCCTTAATATTTCTTGCACACATAAGCCTTGAAATATCCTCTGCAGTTATCATACCCATAACCCTATTATTTTTACTGATTATAGGTAATCCGGATATTTCATGTTTATCTATACGTCTTGCAATAACATCTACTGGTTCATCTTCACGGGCTATAACAACCTTTTTTGTCATAACATCTTTTAACATGGTTTTTCCCTTTGCAACTGCATTTGCAATGTCCCAGGATGTAACAATTCCCAGTAATTTTTGATCTGCATCAACCACTGGTAGATGGTTTATACTATTTTGTACCATCCTCTTAGCAACATCACGTATATCATCGTTGGGATTAGCTGTTATCAGTGGTTTACTTTTGATCTCATTTACAAGAACTGTTTGTCTTCTGATTTCCAATGGTCTGGGACTGCAACCTTCTGATTTCAATAATTTAACTGGATTCGTAAGTAAGAAATCTCCTTTGTTGATCCATGATTTAAGCTCTAAAGCAATTTCTAAAGCTTTTTTATAGGATGACAATGGTGATGTTTCAATTTCAATACCATCAATCTCTACACTTCCACTTCTAAGTTGTTTATAATTGCTTTCGATCACAACTGGTTTGCTGCGTTTAGGAGTTCCATAATCCATGATCTGGCAAACAATTTCCTCATCACTTATAGCTGTCCTTTGAGCTATGTCACTGTTAAGAATTGGTATTGGAATTCCAAGACCAACATAGAGTGTTGAACCGTATTTGGGCATGGTTGCACCCCTAACATATTCAGGGTCCATCTGTTTCATATCACCCTTAAGCATTAATGTTCCTGCACCATTAATAGGAACTCCATTTTCCCGTTGAACTTCGGTATTGTGCTGTGTACCTTCTCCAATAACATATCCTTCTGCCCCGCACATGAATATTTTAGTCCCCATACCTATGGTCTGGAAATAGGGATCATTTAGAAGTGGGCTAAGTGCACCTGCACTTGAAAAGCTTACATTGCCCATGTTTGGAAGTAATGTTCCCATATATGTGTAGATAATTTCATCTGTTGTGTTTATTGCAGCTGCATAGTTCTGATAACAGTTACGAGGATTCACCATTATGGCTTCGTTAAGATTTTCAATATTTATATGAGTTTTAAGTTCTGTAAGGGGATAACAATCGGTTCCATATGAACTGGCAATTAATTCAATATCCTTACCCCTTATTAAATCCTCGATTACATGGGCTCCACCATAATCAATACCAATCTCTGGAATTCTGCTTGGTTGTGTGGCACCAATATAAGAATCTACAGCTGCAATTCCAGAATAAGCTTCAACCCCATTTAAATAGGTTTTGGTCATTTTTATAGGGGGATCAGTATGTCCAAAGTTTAAAAAAGCTCCTGAAGAACACATAGCACCGAATGTACCTGTTGTAACCACATCAATATCGTCTGCTGCTTTGTCTGAACCATTTTCCTTCACAATTTGGGTCATCTCTGCAGCTGTGACAACAACTGCATCTCCATCTTTTATTCTCTGATTTATCTCTTGAATGGTCTTCATTATCGTCACATCCGTACCATCATAATCATATTAATAAACATTAAAAAATAATAATAAAAAAATAAAGTTGTAAAACTTAATAAAATTTAATCTTCTGCATCCATCATTTCACCATAAACAATTTCTATTTCACAACCTTTAGGGCCGCAACAGAAGTGTTGTAGATCGAATTGTGCTTGCACTTTTTCACCTCCGGTGTTTTATTCAAGTGACAATTTAATTATAAACTTTATATTTAACTACTTTTACTATATTAATACTATATATTTCAATATGTAATAAAATTATAGACTAAATGATAAATAATTAAATGTTTATTTTTAATTGACAAACTAAATTAATATTAAATATATCCCGTTACAATTAATATGATCAAAATCAATTTTAAATTCTATTTAAAAACCAATAACTACTAAATAGATTTAGTTAATAATTTTGGTTCGGATATAAAATAGGGGAAAATATTTCTTTTTGTACACCAAAATATTAATAAAGCAAAAAATAACTTTCATAAAAAAAATATTAGAATAATATAGATTATTAAAAAGGAGTTCTAAATATGCCATCTTCAACAGAAAATAGATTGGATCCAGATTTATTCAGAAAAACAATTGATTCCATGGATAATAAAGCAGATTATGTTGATATTAGGGTTAATGAAAGTACCAACAATATAATAGTTATGAAGGATGGTAAGATCCAGGAGATACGCTCGGGATCAGATTTCGGCGGATCTGTACGTGTCTTAAAAAATGGATCATGGGGATTTGGATATACAACACAAATATCAAAACTTGATGAAATGGCTGAATCAGCGCTTAAACTTGCAAAATCACTTACAAGTGATGTTGAAATTACAAAGGTTGAACCTTCTAATGATAATGTAAAATTCAAAGCCAAACTATTACCCTCTAGAGTATCGCTGGATGAAAAAAAGGAAGTCATGAAGGATGCAGAGGCAGCAGCCAACATCGAAAAAATTGTGAGTACCACAGTAAATTATGTTGATGGTGAAGGAACTACCATCTACTTAAATTCTGAAGGTTCTTCATTAAGTGTTGAAGAATCAAGAGTTGCAATGTTCTTAAACGCAGTAGCATCAGAACAAGGTAACATACAATTTGGACACAAGAGTATAGGGGGGTCCAGGGGTTACGAGGTAATAAAAAATTACGATATTGAAGAATTTGGTAGGACAGCTGCATCAAAGGCAGTTAGATTACTAAGTGCAACATCACCACCATCAGGTAGTTTTCCTGTAGTTCTTGACCCTGAATTAACAGGTGTTTTTATACATGAAGCTCTGGGACATGCATCTGAAGCGGATTTAATACTTCAAAATGATTCTATCTTGAAAGGTAAAATGGGGACTCAAATAGGTTCAAAACTTGTTACAATAGTAGATGATGCAAGTATGGATGCATTTGGGTATTATCCCTACGATGCTGAAGGTGTAAAAACATCTGAAAATATTCTTGTGAAGGATGGTGTTTTATCATCACTCCTAAGTTCAAGGGAAACAGCATCAAAACTCGGTATAAAATCCTCTGGAAATGCAAGATCCTCAGTTGGAGAACAGCCAATTGTTAGGATGAGTAACACCTATCTAAAACCTGGTGATCAAACTTTTGAAGAATTATTAGAAGGCATGAAAGATGGAATATACCTCAAGGGTTCTAGGGGAGGACAGGTTGATACAGGAAAGGGAATATTCCAATTCAATGCTGCGGAATCATTTATAATTGAAAATGGAGAAATTAAAGACCCTCTTAGAGATGTATCTCTTTCAGGTAGTATAATGGAAATTCTTAACAATGTAGAAGCTGTGGGATCAGACTTTAAGATGGGTGTTGGATTCTGTGGAAAAGCAGGACAAACAGTTCCTGTTGGAGATGGCGGTCCCCATGTAAGGGTATCCCAAGCAACTGTGGGAGGAACATAAATTAACCTATTCAATAAATTTTTAAATTTGGAGGATAAATATCTATGTTATCTGAAGAAGATGGAAAATTTTTGGTTAAACTTGCAAGAAAGGCAATTGTCACGTATCTAAATGAAAAAAAAGTAATAGAAATTCCTAAAGATGCTGATCCAAAATTAATGGAAGACATGGGAGTATTTGTAACTTTAAATATTGAAAATGAGCTTCGTGGATGTATAGGATATCCTGAACCGGTTATGTCATTGTTGAACGCTTTGATTGATGCAGCAATATCTGCAGCTATTAGAGATCCACGTTTTAGTCCTTTAAATCCAACTGAACTGGATAAAGTCCATGTTGAGGTGAGTGTACTCACTAAACCAGCTTTAATCAAAGTTGATAAACCGGTAGATTATGTAAATAATGTTGAAATTGGTTATGACGGTCTAATAGTTGAGAGTGGACCATATCGAGGATTATTATTACCTCAAGTGGCAACGGAGTGGGGTTGGAATATTGAAGAATTCCTATCAAACACATGTATGAAGGCGGGATTAGAATCTAACTGTTGGCTCACAACAGATGTTAAAATATATAAATTTTCCTCCCAAATATTTGGGGAATAAAAATTTAACAAGAAGGTTACAAATCCAATGCCTTTCAATTTTTTATTACCAGTTAACCAGAATCAAATCTTTGTTTAAAATAAACGGATATTCTGTTATCTGTAGTTATAAATTTAGCTAAAATTTCAATGCAATAAATCTCAATGTGATCTGTTGATTATATTTTTTTCATTTTTTTAATAATTTTAGGGGAAGGTTAAATATCATAGGACATACTAACCTTAATGTACTATAGAGTTTCTAATTATGCATTCACTAATTCATGTGAAATTTAAATTCATTAAAACTCGTTATAATAAATTTACTTAGTAATATAATAGTCAATTAACTAAAAAAAAGGAATAACTTAATTAATTCATAAAAAAAGTGATCAAATGTTTATACCAACCGTTCCAACCCCAGAAGAGGTTCTGGATAAAAGTTTCAGCAGAGCTAAGAAAGCTGCTAACAAGGTAAGGAGTTCTAAAATTCCCCGATACCAAAAATCAAAACAGACTGAAGAGGCAAGAATTAAAACAGCATGTCAGGTAACTCAAGAAACTTTCAACAGTATACTTGAAAAGGTGCCTAAGATCTCTACGTTGAACATGTTTTACCAGGATTATATAGATGTGGTAGTGGGTGTTGACCAGTTTAAAAAATCTTTAGGAGCACTCAAATGGGCTGTAGATATAATAGCCAAATTTGAAAATCAGTACGTCTTTAAAATAAGAAGATCAAGTCCTGTTGATGCTTCAAAAGTTAGAAAAGAAGCTTTTGGAAGATTAGCTTCTGTTGTATACAGGATAGAAGATGAACTTAACTTTCTGGACTTTGCAAAACAAAAACTCAGAAACATGCCTACCATAGATTTTAAGGCAACCACAGCAGTAATAGCAGGATTTCCAAATGTGGGAAAATCAACACTTCTGCGTCAGTTAACAACAGCAGAACCTAAAGTTGCAGATTATCCCTTCACAACTACAGGAATCCAAATAGGACACCTTGAACATAAATGGGCCCATTTCCAATTTATTGACACTCCAGGTCTATTAGACAGACCTGTACAGGATATGAATGAGATAGAATTGAATGCAATGGTTGCACTTGAACATCTAGCTAATTTGGTGTTTTATATATTCGATGCATCAGAAACATCAGGATATCCTTTAGAAAGTCAATTAAATCTTTATAATGAAATAAAACATGTTTTCAAAACTCCTGTGCAATGTATTTTTAATAAAATGGATCTGGTTGAAGATCAGGAGCATGTTAACAAATATATTGAACAGGTTGAGAATCCCCTTATGCTATCCGCATCTAAAGGAACAGGAGTTCCTGAAATAATTGCTAAAATGGAGGAATTTGATAATGAATCGAAGAAGCCGAGCTGAAGAGGTATTTAACGATATATTTGAAACAATCAAAGATAAGCAGAAGGATATTGGTGGTGTTGTCAATGAATATGCTTCAAACTCAACTCAGAAACCTGCCATGGACCTTATCGAAGACTCTGAATATATAAGTGTGATAACGGACCTTCCAGGTGTAAATAAGGAAGATATAACAATTGACCTGACTGAAGGTACACTGGAGATCACAGCCAAGTTCAATGAAGAACCCGATGGAAAAAATTTCATTAGAAAAGAAAGAAGGTATGGGCAGATAAACAGAAGCATATCATTACCTGCAAAAATCAAACTCAATGAAACATCAGCAGTATTCGAAAATGGTGTATTGACTCTGGTATTAACAAAACAAACTGAAAAAAAGAGTTATGAAGTTAAACTCGATTGATATTTGATAGAATCGAAGAATATGAATTTTATGCGATTATTGATATGATCCATAAATAAATCATTTATTTTAGAACTAAATATTCAAATATATATTTTATTTTTAGTATAAAAAAAATATTTTTAGTACCTGACCTTACCAATATGTCTCGTACTGCCTGGATCTTCGCCACTGTAGTGTGAAAGATAATATATAAACCATTCCATTGGTACAACAAGTATAAACGGTGCGAGTAATGGATGTATGTCAGAATAATCTTCCATATGGAATATAATGGTTTTTGCACCTATGCTCTCCGAAAATTCAATTGATTTATTGGTGTGTTCATCTCCAGGAAATCCTGCTTCAAGGAATATTATGGGAACATCCTTCTCTGCTCTTTCGATTAAACCATGTCTAAACTCGCCAGAGTAGAGTGGACATGCATGTTTTAATGCTCCTTCCATTAGCATGGTCATTGCGACTTTATAGGCCAGTCCAAAGTTCGGGCCGCTTCCCATGCAATAAAAGATATCTTCATCCTTAAAACTTTCTGCAAGAATCTTATTCTCATCCTCGGTGGTTTTAATTAATTCTGCTGTTATGGCAGGAATTCTTTCAAGATCATTTAAAATCTTTTTAGATTCCTCAGATCCTTCCATTGTAAATAAAATTTCATATAAACATAAAAGCTGGGTCATATAGGTTTTTGTGCCCAATATTGCAGTTTCTCGACCGCAGCGGGTCAGTACAGCATCTTCAGCTTCTTTCATCATACTACTTTCAGGTTCGTTGGTGATTGAAACAGTATAAATACCATTTTCACGTGCTTTTCTTAGTGCGGCTACAGTATCTGCTGTTTCACCAGATTGTGAGGTTACAATTAATGCTGAATTTATTTTTTGAATTTTTTTGTGATATACAAATTCGTATCCTGTGTGTACTTCAATATTGATATCTGACAGGAATTCTAGAGCATCCCTAGTAGAGTAACATGTTGAAAGGGAACTTCCACAACCAACCAAATATATCTTCTCTATTCCTTTTAATTTCTTTGCAATCTCATTCATATGAGATTTTTCTGCTTTTAAAGTCTTTTCAAGTGATATTGGTTGTTCTAAAACTTCATCGTACATATCATACTTCATGATCGTCCCTCAAAATATCAAGCTTTTCACTAAATTTAGCATAAGTAACATTAATATCTTCATCAATTATCCGTGTATTTGCTGTTGTTTCCATAAATCCTGATTCCAATTCGAATCTGGGAACAATGTGAATATGAATATGTTCTATGCTTGCACCGGCACTTTTTCCTAAGTTTAAACCGACATTAATACCATCTGGTTTGATAACTTCCTTGATTAGTGATATTGTCCTTTGAACTAGGCAGAATAATTTTTTAATTTCTTCTGAACCTATTTCATTGATGTCTGTGTAATGTTTAACAGGTACAACTTCAAGATGGCCCCTGGTATATGGAAATATATTCATTAGCACCATATTTATTTTATCATTGTATAATACCTTTTCTTCTATATTTGGATTGCCCTCAGCTATAGCACAAAATATGCATGGTACATCTGATTTATGCGCCTTCCACAAACCCCTTCTTGGTGAAAATATAACATCATGACATTTATCTGTTGGTTCAAACTCGGATGTGGATGGTTCAATCATATTATTTTCCTGGACATCATATAGTTTGGCAATACAAACACTCATTTCAGCCACTTCAACTGCACTGGTCCCGACTAGACATATCATTGGTTCTTTACCCCATGCACCCAGGTGATATATTACATCTGGAATTGTACCTATTTTATTTATTGCAGTTTCAACTCCCCATGGAATTGTACTTCCCTCAACTTCCTTCACATCTTCGGGTTCATTGGCCCTATTATAGGAAGATACCTTTAAACCCAGTTTTTTACATATTTCCAGTATTTTTGGATCATACTTCATGTTAAGGGCGCTTATTATTGTCTGGTTGTGTTTCATCATATTGAGTACAAGTCGTGCCATGTGGGATGAACTCATAAAATCTGGTTCCGTCACACTTTTAGGTCTGCCATTTACAATGGTTATTCTTCCAGGAATTCCAACAACTTGTTCAACTCTATCAGCACCTTCAACTGCCATTACAATATTGCTTCGAACTTCGGGAATGAGTGCAGTAAATTCTGAACAATTCTCTAGGATATTAACTGCTTTTTTAACGTTATCTATTTCCGTGATATATTCCATGCCACAATATTTCCATTTGATCAAATAATAACTTGTTGGTAAAAATAGGGAATTAAACAAAATATCCTCCAATATTTATGAAAAACATAATAAATAAATCTCAGATCTAAAAATTATGAGTATACAACATAACATGTCTGTACAATATCTATGTAAAAAAAATATCACCCCAATTAAAATTTAATTTTTTTTTATGAAATTATATTCAGGGTATTATACTAATGAACTTTAGTTAATACCATGTAAACAAATCGTGTTCCTGATTAGGGGATATAATTTAGACCACTTATTATTATGAATATTAAAATCGGGTTTTTATTGGATAACAACCAATTTTCTCCTGTGGAATATTGAATTGAATTCTAATTCTAAGGCCTTTAAATCAAATAATGGACCATATAATCCAGTTTTTGCTGAATTATATCAAAAGATTTATATGTTCTTAACAACTATCTTATTAATTGTCAGAACCCAAACGGTGTTCATCTGACATTGCTGAAACATAGGGAGGCAGTATAGTGAAGCGACATTTGTTGCTTGCAATGCTCGTGCTATTTAGCATGTCATTGCTTGGTACGAATTATATATATGCCACCACACCAAACCAGCAGAACTCAGAAATGACCTCGAATACCATAACTATCGGTGAATTAACAACGGGCGTCCAACAAGACGTCAATAACACAACGAATATTCAAAATACAACTGTAAGAAATCTTAATGAAGTTCAAGCAGTTAATAATACTAATAAAAACCAGTCAACTTCGACCACAGTAAATGCAACAAATAGTAGTAAAAACTTGAATAACAGCAGTAACAGTACAGTCAAAATTCAGAGTGCAACACAGGCAGCAGGAGATGAAATTTATAATAATGTCCACGGGCTCTGGTTAAGCGTTGATGATGTAAAAAACGTCAATGCTG
>Ga0224559_1001351_pt1 | contig 13646 bp, 10 predicted proteins | sample 714S33034metaG_FD_180676 | JGI IMG/M metagenome (GOLD analysis project Ga0224559, IMG submission 180676) | Peat soil microbial communities from Stordalen Mire, Sweden - 717 S3 30-34 | ecosystem: Environmental > Terrestrial > Soil > Wetlands > Peat | place: Sweden: Norrbotten County, Stordalen... | reverse complement strand
CTAGAAAAGGTGCTACGAGAACGGCGCCAAGAAAAAGTGGAAGTAACCAATAGAAGACATGTTTTCTTGATGTGTTAAACGTTTTTGGAGAAATCATTACAAGCAATACTGTTGCAACTGTAGTTGCCCCAAATACGGCTGCACTCAAAGAGTGTGTTAGGTATATTGACCCTACTAAAATAGAGGTGGAAACAAGAAAAGGAGTTAGCTTGAATCGGTCTTTTTGAAGGTACAAATAGAAGGTGACAGGAATCAGAAGCAAAGTTATTACGTTGGGGTAGCCTCCCCAGAGGAGTATTTCAAGGTCGGGTCGTGAAATTGCCACTAAAAAGGCAACAATTAAGGCTCCTGATTCTATCCATACGCTTTTAGTTATTAAGTAGGCGCAGAGGACAATTAGCGATGAGAATAGGGCTGCAATCACCGCTTGGGCTATATAATCTGACATTCCAGTCATCATGATTATTCCTGAAGCGAAAATGTGGTATCCTGGGAAAGTCAATGATAAGCCGCCGCCCATTTGATAATTATTCCATAAAAAATTAGTGTTGCCTGATTGAGTAATTGAGTTAATTACGCTATTATGCAATCCAATATCGGCGCCTGGAGGATAAGAAGACCACAGCATCAGAATGATGCGGTACGCAAATGCAAAAACAAAAATTAGAAGTAGCAAGATATGCGTTCTAGTTGCTTTAAACATATGCTCCCCTCCCTTCTCTATTTACACTTACGATTGGTGAAATTATTAGTCAAACTTTAAATATGAAATTCGAGTATAAAAAGCCCAGAGTAACTAAAAAGGAAAAAGGTGTTTAAATGTCATGGCTTAAATCTATGATGGAAAAAGAGCCTCCAGAACCAGAGAATCCATTAGGCGTTATCGTAATAGGAAACATTGAACCAGACATGCATGACACTGCAAAAGAAGCAGTCAGAAGATCGCTAAAACGCGCAGGATTCAAGACAATTGACGTTGGCAAAAGTGTAGCTCCGCAAGTGTTTGTTGATAAAGCAAAAGAAAACAATGCAAACATTATTGCAATTTCAGTAAATACAGTACCTGCAAAAAACAATCTCGCAAAACTTGACGAATTATTGAAAGCAGCCGGATTAAAAGACAAAGTCGTAATAATCATGGGTGGCGCTGCAGTCAAAAAAGAAGATGCTGACGCACTTGGTGCACTCTTTGGTAAAAATAAGGAAGAGGCCCCAGAATTAGCTAAGAAAGCAATGGGCAAGAAATAAATCCATCAGACGTGGAAAAATGTCCTTTAAATTCAATACAAAACAAAATATCTACACTATTGGAAGAGCGAAAGTCGGCGGTCAACCAGGAGAACTACCTACTTTTCTGATTGGCTCCATCTTTTGGCTAGGCCAGAAAATGGTTAAAGATGCAAACAAAGGAATTTTTGATGCAGCCGAAGCAGAAAAAATAATCAACACAATGCAAACTCAAAGTGACATTACAGGTGTACAGTTTGCCTTTGACATTGTCGGAACGACTGAATTAGCATTCGAAAAATACATTGACTTCGTTTCAAAACACAGCGATGCGCCACTAATGCTCGACGCAATGAGCCCAAAGACACGTATGGCAGCCGCTGATATGGCAAAGAAGATGGGTCTTTCAGACAGATGTCTCTACAATTCTGTTTACAAAGGCGTCACCGACGTAGAATTAGCAAAGCTCAAAGAAAGCGGAATCAAAATGTCCATAGTACTTGCCGACGATCCAAAAGATACTACTCTCGAAGGCAAAATGAAAGTCATCCAAGAAGCATTAGCCTTGGCCGACAAAGCCGGAATCACAAAACCTCTGATTGACACAGCAATCCCCGCATTTGCTCCAGACATGGGCACTGCAGTAAGAACCATACCCATCATGAAAGAGAAGTATGGCCACCCTGTAGGCTTAGGCAGCGGAAACGTTGTCACAACCATGGGTTGGGTCAAAGCAAACTTCGCCAAAGAATTCCGCCCCGGATGCAGAACTGCAACAAACGCAATCATGCAAGTATCAGGCGCAAACTGGCTAATGATCGGACCAGCAGAACAGGCAGAATGGGTATTCCCAGCAGTCGCAGTAACAGATACATACATTGCTTCAGCCGCAGGCGACCTTGGAACAAGACCAGTAGACGAAACTCATCCAATCTACAAGGCCTTCATGTAAACTTCCTTCCTTTATTTTTTATTGTTTTGGTCTTTTGAAGTGCTAAAAACTGAAACCACTTAAATGGTTTGAAATTATCCTTGGTTTTACAGTCCTGACGTTAATTGTAACCTATCTTATTCCAAGCAATTCATTGCTTGTTGTTTTTCGTTACTTTTTTGCTTTTGTTTTCGTATCTTTTTTGCCAGGGTATTGTCTAATTAACATTTTATTTGTGGCCAAAAGTAAGCTTGAGTTCATCGAACAATTAGTTTTATCAGTAGCTTTAAGCTTTGGCTTAGATGGGCTTGTAGGCTTATTCTTAGGTCTCTCACCCATCGGTATTAATTTTACTTCAATTACAGTTTCGCTCAGCGCAGTGGTGCTGATTTTTGCTGTAGTTGCTCTAATAAGAAAGTTAAGAGAGCTTCACATGCAAAGCCCTGAGCAAGTAAGCACCTGAAGTTTTCACTGCGGATATGCCGTATGTTCCGCCTTTACGCATCATATGAAACACGTATCCTGGTCGAAGATAGAATTGTTGGTATGCTTTGTAGCGGATTTCTGCAAGTTTTTCCATGCTTAACTGTGGGGTTTCGAAGGTTGGTCCTGCAGTGTCATATTTATCAAAGTCTGTAATTCGTAACCAGCCATTGTTTTTGACTTGTTCATACATAGGTGTTCCAGGATATGGTGTTGCGACATAGAAGCCGACGTCATCAGGGTTTAGTTCTTTGACGAAGCGGATGGTTTCTTTCGCCGTTTGTTCTGTTTCGCCGGGGAAGCCAAGAACTACGTTAGCAATCGTCATTAATCCGACAGCCTGTGCTGTTTTGTAGGCTAAACGTGTTTGGTCAAGCTTTATCTTTTTATTCATTTTGCCCAGCATCGCTTCTGAACCTGATTCTACGCCTAGCCAAACCGCTATGCAACCTGCATCACGCATGGTTTTGAGCAGTTCCCGATCAACCATGTCAACTCGTGTTCCACAATCCCAAGTCATGTTCAGTTTTCGAGCGTGAAGTTCCTCGCAGATTTTCAGTACACGATCACGGTTTACTGTGAAGGCATCATCATAAAACGTGACTTGATCGATTCCATATTTATCATGAACAAGTTGCATTTCATCTACGACGTTTTTGGGGCTTCTCCAGCGGTATCCTCTACCAAACATACGTACTGTGCTGCAAAAATCACACCAATAAACGCATCCGCGGCTGGTGATTAGTGGGAAAAGGATTTTGCCCATTCGTTTTAGCGATTCAAGTGGGAGAAGGTCGTGTGCTGGGAAAGGCAATGCATCTAGGTCTTCAATGAATGGGCGGTCTTCGTTGCGCACTATTGTACCATCTTTTTTGCGGAAGGTTATACCCAAAATATCTGCTAAGCTGCTGTTTTGGAGTTTGTTCAGCACTTCTATAAAAGTGATTTCGCCTTCTCTTCGAACCACGATGTCTAGGCTTGGATACTCTTTAAGGGCATTTTCATCCCAGAAGGTGCCGTGGCTTCCGCCAAGCATTGTTACGGCTTTCGGATGTACCTCTTTGGCTATATTGATCATTTGCATGGCTGATTTGTAAAGTAATGTTGTTGCAGTTACACCGATGACATCGGGGTTTACTTGGCTGATTCTGCCTCTGAAAGTATCATTTGTTAATCTTTCTGCTTGGCAGTCAATTACGTTTACATCATGCCCCTCTTTTTGAGCTACGGCTCCAAGGTAGGCTAAGCCGAGTGGAATAAAGGGTGGGTGTGAATGAACATTTGGCGGGTAAGGTGGATTGATAAGAGTAATTTTCACTGTTGTATTCGCCCTTTGGTAGTGAGTGGTTAGACGTTAAGACGTATTATATAGTTTTCTAAATAAGATTGTAAAAGGCGGGAAAGGTAGTTAAAGCAAGAACAAAAAACTAGTTGGCCTGGATTCTGAAACCCGTTCTAAAAGCAATCTCGGGAAATATTATTGTAGAAAAAATATCCATTTTTGATCTGACTTGAATAAAAAAATAAAATAAGTTGAAGAGGGAAAATGTTATGCTTTTAGCATCTTTTCCCAGCGATTGAAGAGTTCTAGGACTTCGTCGCCGTTGTGGTTTTTGAGGAACTCTCGTGTTTCTTTGTCTGCGACTGCGTTCTTTTGGAATTCGCGGATATAGTCAGCTTTTTCTGCTAGGAAGATTATGCCGTCAACGCCTTGTCTTGCAACGCGCGTGGCTACGGTCATGATTTGTTTTGTCGGTGCTACGGTGTCCCATGTTTCATTTGGACCGCGGACATAGAAGTTCACGTATACGGGTTTCTTTAGGAAGCTCTTGTAGCCTCTTGCAATGGTTTCCCAGTACCATGGAGTTGGGTATGCTTTGCTGAACATTGGGATGACAAAGTAGTCAGCGTATTGTGCCATGGCTTCAAAGTCGTAGCCGAAGCGTTCTTTGCCCAGTAAGGGGTCAGGTAGACAGTTAACGAAGAGTGGTTTGCCTGAGACGACTTCTTTAACTTCTGCTAAAAAGTCAGTTACTGTTTTTGCACGCCATGCAACCCAGCTTAAGCCGCTTTTGCTTTGTTGCTCTATGCATCTTGGGCAGGTACAAAAGCCTTGGTCTGCAAAATGTTGGCTGCTTATGCTGATACCTGGGGTGGCTTTGGCTGATTCAGCTATTATTTTTAGGTTATATTCTCTGGCTTCTGGATTGGTCATGCATACGACGTCCCAGCGGAGGTTATACCGTTTGTTAGTACGGAGTGCAGGGCCAAATGAGCTTACGGATACCCAGTCTGGACGTTTCGCTGCCATGAAATTGTCGCCGAAGCATGCGATGTTAGTGTACATTTCTGGGTTGGGTTTTCCAACTATTCCTGATTCTGACTTTAACCGATAAAAGTTGTAGTCGACGCCTTCAACAGGCTCTGGTTTATAGAGAAATACGCCGAATTTCAAATTTAATACACCATTTTATCTCTTGTTTTTACAACCGAATAAATTTGCAAGTTATTTAAGTCTTTTTGGTGAAATCTCATACTGTAACTAAAGTCTTGAAAACTAACGCTACAAAATTAATCCTATGAAAACAACTCTGCTGTTGAGATTTTTAGGGAAAACTGCTAACAAGTTAACAAAACCTTTTGTGACCTAATGCGCGAATGTTTTAGGTAAAACCTATCCAATGCCAAACCTGTCTATTACAAACTTCTTTCTTTAATGCTTCGAATAAGCTTCTTGTACAATGCTGATTAACGCGTTTTTAACAAACGGTGGCAAATCAACTGAATCATAACCAGCTGGTTTGGAGGAATTGCGGGTTAAGGTTGCAAGATTATCAAAGCATTTAGTCATCATTTCGGAATTACCATCGATATCAGGCAACAAATTCTTCTTGTAATCATCATCCATTTTAGCCGCCGCTAATAAGAAAGCTGAAGCAGCGGGCATGTCTTCCAAAATAGTCTCCAAACTTTTCGTATCAATAGCTAAGCCTTCAACTTTGGATATTTCAGTTGCTAGCTGCTCAATATGAAGATGCCTCTCTTTCAGCCTATCAATTACGGTTCGGTTTTTCCAAAAAGGTTCTTGCTTAACTAGTGCTTCAGCCACAGCTTTTCTAGTGCAGTGCCCGACCAACTTTCCCAATTTTGATGCTGGACCACCGTAACTGATTGTTTTGCCTTGATTAGTTGAAGCTATAGTTACACTGTCAGTTATTGAGCCAGTTGCTGAGTCACCCGTGTAGAGGCTTCTAACGTCTAAGTCTCTTAGCGCAGCCGATTTAGCTTCGGTTGCGGTGATTACGGAAGCCACCATGCAGCTTTCCGTGGGCATGCCGTCAATTAAAACAATTATGTTTATTGTGCCACCGGAGATTTCTTGAACGTCCATTTCTTCGCCAGATGATTCACCATGTTTGCAACCGGCTGTTGCAGCGACGGTGACTGAAAAATTATCAGCTTTCTTTGTTACTAAGCTGTAGTTACTTATTTTTGCAGCTGTAACCATTGCAAGATAATCTTTAGTAAATCCGAGCTTTGCAGCGGATGAAGTGATTAGTGCGAGCGGGTCAAGGTGCAAGGAACGGTCATTATACCCTTCCGGCACGCCTACATTGAGGACAGCTTTAATCTGTTTGGTCCCGCCATTATAAAATGCTGAACTCACAGCCATTAAAGTGTTATCACAAATTACGGCTAGCACATTTTCTTTTATAACAAGTTTGACGCTGCCGGTAAGGTTAAACTCTTCCAAAGGCAAGTCACCAATGCAGAGTTATTTTTTAGGATTAATTGAATCAATACTGATTGCTTTGGTTGGGCACAGATTTACGCACACTCCACACCTAGTGCACTCCACAACATTGATGACCTGAGGTTTCCTATTTTTACCCTCTTCCAGAGCACCTTGTGGACAAACACCAATACAAATCTGGCCAGTACAGGGAGCACATTTGGCAGTATCAATAAGAACGGCGGATTTCTGCTGCTTGCCCATTTGAATCACCAATTAATTAAGCGCCAAGAATATATTGTTTGCGAACACTGGTGAAGAACATGCAAATTGGGTTAGTCACCTATAAACCTGAAAAAGTAGAGGGTTTTGACCTTCACGTTTACTATTCAAAATGGGCAGACGGGCAAATGTTTCCAGCCGCAAAATGTATGCAAAATGACGTAACGGTTTTTTGTGACGCTAAAGCCATCCGCGGAAACCCAAACATAGTTGCAATGTCAGACATGGGGCCTGCCTTGCGAAAAAATAGAAGAAGCAATCTGGCTTTTGATTTTGTCTGCCCAACAGAGCCTATCTACAGAGCAAAAGTGTATGACTATCTAGACTGCTTAAGTAAGGAAAACATCACGGGCATAACATTAAATCTTTATCATTTTCCCGACCAAGAATTCTGCGTGTGCCCCAGGTGCTTAGGACAATGGAAAGAAAGCGGCATGAGCTGGATACAGTGGCGAGCTCAAACAATAACAAAATTCCTCCAAGAAGCCAAATCCCACACGAAAGGAACGTTCGCGGTTGAAATTTACCCCGACCCACTGCTTGCAAAACAAAGATTTGGCTTAGACTTAGATGCGATTGCTGAATTGGTTGATTATTTTCATGTGCCACTTTCCTCACGAGACTACTTTACAATGTATTGGGTTGATATGCTCGCACGAGACTTCGCAGAGTCACTAAAGAAACCTGTTGTTTTAGAGTTAAGTGCTGAAATGCCAACCGACGAGAAACTGAATGCACTACTTAAAACGGTGGCTTATGTTTCAAGACACAAATTGGACGCGGTGCTTCTTTTAGTGCATGATTCAGAAAATGCCCGACAAATCTGCAGGTTTGCTGTTCACAATAGTGATTTTCGAGAATGGCTGGGAAAGTACAAATTTGAAGAAATGAGTCGAATAGTTGATCAGTGGGCTAAAATTTACTGAGTTTTTTTCTGTATTCACCTAGTCGTTTCATGTCAAGTTCTCTGGTTAAGATCGAATCTTCAGGTGCATCTGTTACTTCACCAAGTATCCCCCATGGAGCAATAATTGCGCTTCTTCCACCTCTCATACTTGAGCAGACGTTTCCAACTTTAAGCACAAACAAACCATAATCCGAAGCGATCTTTTCAGTTAACGGATGACCTTGAACAACTGGATGAGTACCCATTGCTGCTACAGGCAAAGAAAGTATCTCTGCACCCAATTTGGCAGTGCGCTTTACAAGCTCAGGATCAAACGAGTCTGCACATACTAGAAGCCCGATTTTCCCAATTTCTGTATTAACTACAAGGGGTTGGTTGCCTCTGGCAACGCCGGCTTTAATTTCGGCTGCAATTGGGTTTATTTTTTTGTATTTAGCTAAAAGAGAACCATTTTTCCACAGCGTACTTGTGTTGTAGTATTTGCAGTCATTTTCTTCAAGAACTGAGCCACCTAGAAGGTAAGTATCACCGATTTCTGCAGAAATTTTCTCAAGAAAATCCAGCGTCCTTTCACAGGTTTCCTGCGAAATTTTTTGTGCGTTAGTAAAGTCTCCCATGCAGTTGGGTACTGTGAAGTATTCTGGAAGAGCAATTAGCGCTGGTTTTTGTTTGGCAGCTTTTTGGATTGCTGATTTAGCGGCTTCTATGTTGCCTTCTATGGAATTTCGTATTTTCATATGGAGTATGCAAGTTTTCAATTTGTATCCTCTGATGTGTTAAGGCTGTTTATTGATTTTCAGTTTTGCACTTTTAAATGTGCTGTTTTAGATGTGGCATAACTCGTCTGTTCAGTATTTTGCTAACTTTCAACACATCTGTTTACTATTTTTTTGCTTTTATTTGCATACGAATAAGGCTTAAATACTGGATGGAAGACAAACAATGTAATTGCGAGGGAAAAAAATGACACTAAATCCATCAGAATACACAAAACTCTTGCCCGAAGTAAGAACCTTAGTAAACAAAGTTGTAAAGAAAAACATGGCAGATGGCTTTCTATTTTCAGCAGGAACGGACACACAAATAATTGCTTACGAAGCAGTTAAGTACAAACCCGACATTCCATGCTTAACCTTAGCTTTCAAACATGGAAAACCAAAAGACACCGAATACGTAAAGAAAATGGTTGACCTTCTGCATCTAAAACAAGAAACCTACGAATTTGGCAAAGAAGACGTGTTCAAATTTTACCCCAAAGTTGTGGAAGCGCTCAAGAAATTTGACCCCATGGAAATCAGAAACAGCTTACCAGTTTTCATTGGCTTAACTCTATTGAAACCAAAAGGAATCAAAAGCGTATTTACAGGTGATGCACTCGACGAACTATTTGGTTACCCATGGCAGTTCCATTTAACAGAATCTGAATTTGCTAAGAAACAAGAAGAAATGTGGGCAGAAATGGGCTTCTCCTCATTCCCCATGGCAGAATCGCTTGGAATGACAATCAAGGCACCCTATAGGGACCCCGAATTCATGAAGTGGGCAATGGCATTACCAATCAAATTCAAGATAAACATGTACAATGGCGTAAAATACAGCAAATGGATACTAAGAAAAGCATACGAAGACGTAATACCTAAAGATATCATTTGGAGACCAAAAGCACCACTTGAACAAGGAACAGGCACAGAAACTCTAAGAACCTATTTCAATGACATAATAAGTGACAAAGATTTTGAGGAAAAAAAGAAGGCAATAAAAGCCGAAGATGACGTAGAAATCCAAGACAAAGAACAACTGCTCTATTACGAAACATTCCGAAAGAAATTTGGCAAACCCAAAGACGTTTTCCCCAAGATTGAAGGCGCCGTCCAATGCCCCAAGTGCAAGAGCTACATTAAAACAAAGATTCAGTTCTGCAAAACCTGCGGAGCATACCCAATCTAATCTTTCTTTTTATTTTTTCACTCTTAAGTTTGTGACAACAAATCTCCAGAATTTATTTTGTTCAAACTGTTTTGATAATTGTCTCGAAGTCTATGAATGACCGCAGAATTTCAGTGTAATTTTTTTTCTTTGTGTTTTAAGTTGGTTTTTTGAATCAAAGCTTAAATTGTTTGCAGGTTGTGTGCTGGAATGTGTGGATTTGTGCTGAAATGTGTGGAAATGTGCGATTTTGTGTGGAAATGTGAAAGAAAGAAGCGGGTAATTTGCCGTTAACTCAAAGAGTAACTTTTAAAGCGATGTTAAAAAAAAGAGATCTATTGTACTTCCTAAGTTAATCCGTTGGCAGTATAAGTTGGAGTCGTCGGAGGTCTTGCGAATCACCGTTAGCGTGGTTGGCGCGATGGGGGTATGAGAAAGTTTTCTTGGAAAAATGCACATGGACGGACGAATAGTTGTTCCAAAGCTACAGATAGCTTACTTAGACGTGACGAACCAAGTCTTGCAGGCTTCCCCTTAGAGGTCACAATTGAACTAGCATAAAAAAGTTCAAACCAAAATCACTTTTCACGTAGCCCTTACAGCATAATTATGTTGGTTGCCCAACGGCTTCTATTAACTTTGAGAGTTCATCTTTAGCTTTTAGAAGCTTCATCTTAGGGTGTTCTTTGGCTTTGGCGCTTGCGGTTAAGTGAACCTCAATATGAGGTTTATTTTCCACACTCATAGAATAATCTCCTGTGAAAACATGAGATTTAATATAAACACCCTCATTAGCCGCCATAACTTTGTCGATTAATGGAGCCAAATATGATTCCGCCATGTTGTCCACAAACATACTTTCCTCGACAAAAACTCTATCACCCACTGCTTGACTAAGCAGCGACGATATTGAATCCATAAAAATCGCTTCCATCTCTGAAGGCACACCGGGCAACGCAAACAAAACTGTACCGTCAATATCCGCTCGCACTCCAGGTGCCGATCCGATGGGGTTGCAAATTGGCTCTGCCTTATCTGGCAACATCGCCATTTTCACTCTAGCCGGCGTCAATTCAACAGGGATTTGAAGATGCCTTTTTCTAACGTATTCTTCACATTTTTCTTTAACCATAGCTAACGCTTTCTGGTTAACCTGTAATTTGCAGTTCAGAGCTTTTGCAATACCCTCTAACGTTTTGTCGTCAAAAGTTGGACCTAATCCGCCAGTGACGATTATATATTGTGGCTTTCGACGTATGACTTCGCAAATAATACCAGCTATCTCATCAACAATATCCTGTACCACAGTAATGCGTTTCACATTTGCCCCAAGAATAGTCGCTTGTCTTCCAAGCCAATGTGCATTTGTATTTAGCGTTTTGCCTATCAACAATTCGTTGCCTATACAGATTATTTCCACATCTATAATCATAGTGCTTCGCATCTTTCTACAGATGGCTAAACTAGAAGGTTGTTTTCTTTTATACCGTTTCCTTGCAATAAACTCAAAAGCATGTCTCAGGAACCATTTTATTGCTAACCACTAAACTTGTTGAAAATTCAAGATTAGAAAAAGAGTCAAAACTAACAAAAAGGTTCCTTTCTTTTTGTTTCGGTTTTATTTCTTGCTTAGATACCACTTGAGGTATTCTTTTTTGCGGGTCTGTTTTGCTTCTTCTTCGGTTTCATAAGCTGGTCTGTTTTTGTCGTGCAAGTCGTTGAGTTCTTGCCCAGTGCATGATAAACCGCAGCTTTTGCAAACATAATGCTTGGTTAACGAGATATATTGAATTTCTCCGCCGCATTCAGGACAGTAATTTACCATTTTTTTGTTCTCTCCTGATCAATTTTATAATAAATCGATACAGCAAAGATATTAGTCTTCGCATGGTTTTGAGCTGGTTTAAATCAAAAAAGTTGTTATTCTAGACGTGAGAATAGATTTTGTCGCTACTGTATTTGCCTGTGTCCATTTCCTGTTCGATTTCCCGCAAAAGTAAAATGCGTTTAAATGTGGGCGGGTGGGTTGCGAATAAACTGTTCATTTGTGACCAAGTGCTTTTTGATTCTTTCTCCATGGCTAACTCTAATTCACGCTCGTCTAAGACACCGTCATGGTCCAAATCATATTCGTCTTTATGTTCCATGATATGCTGAACTTCCTGCTTCGCCGTTGCGGGGTCTTCAATGTAGAATGCTCTAACTCCCTCGGGCGCTTTAGGCGAAATCGATAAACCATATGTAATTTTTGCCAAAGCACTTTCTAATTCTCTGGGCGACCCAGTCACGTAGGCAGAATATGCATCGGCATAATGTTCGCGAAGCCTGCTAAGTCTCATAACAATGAGGAATGTTAAAATGTAAATTACAAAAGCGATTACGCCTATTGCAATTAAGGCTGCACCAGAGTTATCTTTACTGTTTCTTCTCCCTCCGCTAAAGGCTCCCGCATACAATGTTGCCTGTGCGATGAAGTATGCGATTAATGGCAACGCTGAGAGTACAGTCATAACAATGTAATCTTTATGTTTAACATGACCTAACTCATGAGCTATAACGCCTTTAATTTCATCTTCATTTAACTGCCTAAGTAAACCTTCATGCACAGCCAAGGTTGAGCTGCTTGTGTTTCTACCAAAAGTAAACGCGTTAGGAGTATTATTTGGGACTGTTGCCAATTTTGGCATGGGTAAACCGCTTTTATCAGCTAATTCTTTAACGGTTTTTTCAAGCCACGGATTTTCGCCAGGCTTGAGATAATGCAAATGCGTTGACGCTACGACAATCGCTGGACCTACTGCCCATTGGAATAGTATGAAAAGTGCTGAACCGCCTAAGGCGACAGCTAAACCAACAAAGACATCTAATTGTAAAAAGAAGACTATTACAAATACAAGAAGGCCAAATATGAAAGCTGATAAGAAAATCGAAAGCCACATTGCAAATTTTAATTGCGAAAGACTAGCCAAATATAATGCCTCTTGTTATTTTTCAAACAAATATTAAAATAAGGAATTAAGTCTTTCCCACAATTATAACTAATACCAAATTCATTTAACCTGAAACACAATAATCCGGCTTAATCCAGAGCCATACTTAATAAAAGTTTTTTAGAAGATTATTATTCTCTGACTTGATGAACGAGGTTTGTGAATTATTTAGAATTTGAACAGAATTTTTTTGAGCTTGTTTTGTTTATGTTCAAGAAGAACAACAACGGATAGAATTGCAATTTTTGTTCAAACGGGTTTAGATTGCTTTTTTAAAATCCAGTTTAATTCATCTGCAAGTAGGGACATTATTAGACTAAATTAGACAATTTTAGACATTATTAGACAATGGAGATGTCAAAATTAAAAAGGCTCAAAATTACTTTTTTGAGTAAACCTTGAAACAGGATTTCTCGGAACGAAAGTTGTCTAATTAATTGTTGGCATAAAAAGATGCGAAAAAATTAAGAAATTATGGTTTTTTGGCTTTTTCTAATTCTTTTTTAAGCAGTTCTGCTTTGTCGGTTTTTTCCCAGGTGAATTCTGGTTCTTCTCTTCCAAAATGGCCGAAAACCGCTGTTTTCTTGTAGATTGGTCTTAGCAAGTCAAGTTGATCAATGATTGCCTTTGGTCTCATATCAAAATATTTTTGCACCAACTCAAGGATTTGCGAGTCAGGCAGTTTTCCAGTTTCATAAGTATTCACTAGCACTGAGATTGGTTGAGCAACTCCGATCGCGTAGGAGATTTGGATTTCGCATTGATCCGCCAAGCCAGAAGCAACAATGTTTTTGGCGATGTATCTTGCCATGTAACAGCCTGATCTGTCGACTTTTGAGGGGTCTTTTCCGCTGAAGCATCCGCCGCCGTGGCTACCAACACCACCATATGTGTCAACGATGATTTTTCTACCGGTTAATCCTGAATCTGCAAGAGTTCCGCCGATAACGAATCTGCCTGTTCCGTTAATAACATATTTTATATCCTCAGCAAGCGTATTTGCGGGTATTACATTTTTGATAACTTTTTCAATGATTTCCTTCTTTAAGGTTGCGTCGTCTACTGTTCCGTTGTTTTGTGCAGCAATAACGACGGTTTTTACACATTTTGGTATACCGTTCTCGTATTCCACAGTGACCTGAGATTTGCAGTCCGGACGGAGGCAAG
>Ga0224559_1001348_pt1 | contig 13664 bp, 9 predicted proteins | sample 714S33034metaG_FD_180676 | JGI IMG/M metagenome (GOLD analysis project Ga0224559, IMG submission 180676) | Peat soil microbial communities from Stordalen Mire, Sweden - 717 S3 30-34 | ecosystem: Environmental > Terrestrial > Soil > Wetlands > Peat | place: Sweden: Norrbotten County, Stordalen... | reverse complement strand
AATACCTGGCTGATCGTCAGCCCGAGGAGAACCTTCGCGCCTGGTTCAGCCGCCATTCGAACGACGAACTCCGCGCCCATCTCGCGGGTGAGGTTCTCGCCGCCGTTGAACGCGACGTGCCCGCGGCCCGTGTGCCGCACGGAGTGGCCGATTGAGGATTGAGTCATGAGCATGTTGCCGATCTTTCTGAAACTCGACGGCCGCCGCTGCCTCCTGGTAGGCGCGGGGGACGTCGCGTTGGACAAGGTTGGCAGTTTGCTCAAGACAGGACTCCGGCTGCGCGTGGTTGCCCCTGAAGCGCGTCCTGAGATCCAGCAGTTAGCCGCTGAAGGCAAGCTCGAATGGATTCAACGCGCATTTGAACCTGCGGACCTCGACGGCAACTTTCTGGTAGTCACGGCCACCAATTCGCCTGAGACCAATGCATTGGTTTATCGCGAATCGGTCGAGCGAGGCATTCTTTGCAATAGCGTCGACGACATTCCCAACTGCGATTTCTATTTTGGTTCAATCGTGAGCCGCGGCGACCTGCAGATCGCCATCTCCACCACGGGACAAAGCCCCGCTGTTGCCCAGCACCTGCGCCGCGAGATCGACGAACAATTGCCCGAAGACCTCGGCCTGTGGCTTGAGAGCCTCGGCCAACTGCGCCGCGAGGTTCTCGAAATTCATCCTGCTGGCGATGCGCGCAAATCCCTGTTGCATCAATTGGCGCAGCGCCAGATTTGCGAGTCTGAATCCTGCCCATCGCGGCAATTGGCTCACGCGCCGCTTGAGCCCGAGCAGACTGACGAGGACAACATCGCGTTCTCCGATGAGGATCTGGATCTTGCCGAAGCGTTGTCCCCGCAGATTGAGAGCGACGCGAACGATTCTCCAGAAACGGTTCATCTGGTGGGCGCAGGTCCCGGCGACCCCGACCTGCTCACTGTGAAGGCCGTGCGCCTCATCCAGACCGCCGACGTCATTCTCCACGACGACCTGGTTCCGCAGGCGATTCTCGATCTTGCCTCACCCTCGGCCGAGGTTCTCAACGTTGGCAAGCGCTGCGGCAACAAGACCATCACACAAGCCGAAATCAATTCGACGATGATCGAACATGCGCGAGGGCGTCGCTGCCCCGCTCGCAGTGTCGTCCGGCTCAAGAGCGGCGACCCACTCATCTTCAGCCGGGCCGCCGAAGAGATTGCCGCATTGACGGAAGCCGGCGTGCCGTTTCAAATTGTTCCTGGAATCACTGCCGCCTTTGCCGCCGCCGCGGCCATCGGCTGCTCGCTGACCAGCCGGGACGCCGCATCGAATGTGATCTTCTCTACGGGTCATCACGCGCAGTCGCACAACCAATCTCAGTTGCCGGAGTTGGAAGACGCAACCCGCGTTGTGTATATGCCGGGCCGCGATCTGCATTTGCTGGCGCAGGAATGGCTCGCGCAAGGCCTGCCGGCGGAGTTTCCCTGTGTTGTGGTTTCACGCGCCGCTCAGCCCGGCCAGCAGATTCGATGTACCACTCTCGCCGCCCTCGGCGACGCCGAACCGACTCTCGCTCCCAGCCTGTTGATTGCCGGATGGGCCATTCGAGAGATTGCTGCCGCCCATCAACTGGCAGCGAACGGCGTTCCTGTTACAGCCGGTTAATTCGATGATGGATTCCCAGGTCTCAGAAGCGAGGCCTGGGGCACCCGGCACTAATCTGCGCGAGCTTGGCAAACAAGGTTGGAGGCCGTTTGCGGTTGGCGCCATCGGCGAAGTTTTCATTGCCCTTGTTACGCTGGGATTGGTGTTTGGGGCGGATCGGTTTCTTCACCTATAGCGCATAACATCGACTAAAGCTACTTCTTCCGAGCGATGTTACATGAAGTTAGTTCGACACTTATAACTATGTCCATGAGAAAGGCCATTTGCGCGAAGGTTAAGTCGCGCAAATGGCCTTTGTTGTGACGCCTTCAACACAAAGGCATCTGAGGTCACGCGAGGTCAAAGCGGTCGAGGTTCATCACCTTGCTCCATGCCGCCACGAAGTCATGCACGAATTTCTCTTGCGAATCGCCGCTGGCATAAACTTCCGCGAGCGCCCGCAACTGAGAGTTCGAACCGAAGACGAGATCGACTACAGTCCCCGTCCATTTGAGCTCGCCGGTTGCCCGATCGCGCCCTTCCAGCACGCCTTCAGATGCAGCGGACTTCTGCCACTGCGTGTTCATGTCGAGAAGATTCACAAAGAAGTCGTTGGTCAAGGTTCCGGGCCGCTTGGTGAAGACGCCATGTTCGGACTGCGCGAAGTTTGCATTCAGGGCACGCAGGCCGCCGATCAAAACCGTCATCTCGGGTGCGGTCAGCGTGAGCAGATTCGCCCGATCCACCAGCAGCTCCGCCGCCGATGCCTCTTGTCCCTTGCGGAGGTAGTTGCGGAACCCGTCCGCGGTCGGCTCCAGTACGGCGAAGGAGGCCACGTCGGTCTGCTCCTGCGACGCATCCCTGCGCCCTGGCGAGAAGGCCGCCTTCACGTCGTGGCCGGCCTTCTTCGCAGCTTCCTCGACGGCTGCCGAGCCGCCCAGAACAATCAGGTCGGCAAGCGAGACTTGCTTCCCACCCTTTTGCGCTCCATTGAATTCCTTCTGGATCGTCTCCAGGATTGCAAGAACCTTTGCCAGTTCGGCCCGCTGGTTGACCTCCCAATCCTTTTGCGGCGCAAGGCGAATGCGCGCCCCATTGGCCCCGCCGCGCTTGTCGGTGCCGCGGAACGTTGCCGCAGACGCCCAGGCCGTCGTGACCAGTTGCGAGATGGAAAGCCCCGACGCCAGTATCTTGGCCTTCAGGGCTTCGATGTCCTGGTCATTGACCAACTCATGATCGACTGCGGGAATGGGATCCTGCCAAATCAGCGGCTCCTTGGGAACGAGCGGGCCGAGATACCGCGCGATCGGCCCCATGTCGCGGTGCGTAAGCTTGAACCAGGCCTTGGAGAAGGCGTCTGCCAATTCCTGCGGATTCTCGAGATAGTGCCTCGAAATCTTCTCATAGATCGGGTCCAGTTTCAGAGACAGGTCCGTGGTGAACATGATCGGCGCGTGCCTCTTCTTGGGGTCGTGAGCATCGGGCACGGTGTCCGCTGCAGATGCGTTTTTGGGCACCCATTGTTGAGCGCCGGCAGGGCTCTTGGTGAGCTCCCATTCATACTTGAACAGGTTTTCGAAATAATTGTCGTCCCACTTCACCGGGTTCGTAGTCCACGCGCCCTCGAGGCCACTGCTGATCGTATCGACGCCTTTTCCGCTGCCAAAGCTGTTTTTCCAGCCCAGGCCCTGCTCTTCGATGCCGGCGCCCTCGGGTTCGCGACCGACGTACTTGAGGGGGTCGGCAGCGCCATGAGCTTTGCCGAACGTGTGTCCGCCGGCGATCAGGGCAACGGTCTCCTCGTCGTTCATCGCCATGCGAGCAAACGTCTCGCGTATATCCCGCGCCGCGGCAATTGGATCCGGCTTGCCGTTTGGCCCTTCCGGATTCACATAGATCAGGCCCATCTGAACGGCGCCGAGAGGATTCTCGAGCTGACGGTCGCCCTTGTAGCGTTCGTCTCCCAGCCACTTGGTTTCCGATCCCCAGTAAATCTCTTCTTCCGGCTCCCAGATGTCCTCGCGTCCACCGCCGAAACCGAAGGTCTTCAATCCCATCGACTCCAGCGCCACGGTACCGGTGAGAACGATCAGGTCGGCCCAGGAGATTTTCCGGCCGTACTTCTGCTTGATCGGCCAGATCAACCGGCGGGCCTTGTCAAGGCTCACGTTGTCCGGCCAACTGTTGAGGGGAGCAAACCGCTGCGCTCCGGAGCCCGCGCCGCCGCGCCCATCGGCGATGCGATAGGTGCCTGCGCTATGCCACGCCATGCGGATGAAGAACGGCCCATAGTGGCCGTAGTCCGCGGGCCACCAGTCCTGCGACGCCGTCATCAAGGCATGGAGGTCCTTGATCACGGCATCCAAGTCGAGGCTCTTGAACTCCTCTGCGTAATTGAAAGCCTCGCCCAAGGGATTGGACAGTTGCGAGTGCTGGTGCAGGATCTTCAGGTTCAGCTGATTGGGCCACCAGTTTGCGTTGGTTGGGGTTCCAGCCACCGTGTGTTTGCGAGCGCCATTCGAGAACGGGCATTTTGCATCGCCTGACATGGCGTTCTGATCGTCGACTATCGGTGGTCCGGGGGTCTTTGTCTCGCGTTCTGACATGGGCTGCTCCTCATGATTGCTTGTTGAATTGCGTTTTCTTGGATGCTCTGCGGAGGGGAACGATTCCGTTTACGCTCTCAAAAATATCCTCTCGCGTGGGATAAATCAACCTGGCGAAGTCAAAGGGAGGAAAGTGGCGAACTTGGCCGGAATCTGCCTGCGGGTTCCTACCCAGAGCGCGTCACGGCTGCGGTAAAACCGCGCTGTGCAAAACCTGCGTACAATTGGTTAAGTGACCCTGGTTTTGCACCGCCATCTCAGGATTCTTCAAGAAGTGGAATTCGGGCCTGCCTTATCCACATATACCCCGCCTCGCGCCGTTGACCCTGTCCCCAAGTCTCCTTAGAGTTTGTAATCGAGAGTTTGTAATCGAGCAGCAATATTTTGCCCGCTTGAGCGGCGTCGAACTATTGCGGCCGCTTTGACCCTGTGATCGCGCGCAGCCCTATTCATTCGGAGTGAAGATGCTGAAACTAAAGAAGATCCACATCCTCGGCTTCAAGAGCTTTTGTGACCGGACGGAATTGACCGTTCCGGGAACAGGCATTGCCGTGGTGGTGGGGCCCAATGGATGCGGCAAGTCGAACATTCTGGATGGGGTGAGCTGGGTGCTGGGCGAACAGAGCGCCAAGTCATTGCGCGGCACGCACATGCAGGACGTGATCTTCTCCGGAACCCGCGACCGCAAAGCCCTGGGAATGGCCGAAGTGACGCTGACCCTGGTCGATCCGGAGGCCTTCGCGGGGCCGATACCGGTTGAGCCGGAGGTGTCGATAGACCACGATGGTCCCGCCGACTGGGACGAAGACGAGGTGCGCCGACAGCGAGCCGTCGAGGCCGAGGAGATTATCGCCGCCGAACAGCCGGGCCAAATAGATGGTCCGGAAGAACCGGAGTTATGGGACGCAGCCCAAGGTCCGCAGGCGGTGGTGCTCAAGATTCGACGCCGCAAGTTCCAGCGCACACCGCAGAAGGGCGAGATCGTTGTTACGCGGCGGCTATTCCGGACCGGGGAGAGCGAGTACCTGCTGAACGGCAAACTCTGCCGGCTGCGCGACATTCAGGACATCTTCATGGGCACGGGCCTGGGGCCGGAGAGCTACGCCATCATCGGGCAGGAGCGGATCACGCAACTGCTCAGCTCCAAGCCGCACGATCGCCGCGCCATCATCGAGGAAGCAGCGGGGATTACACGGTTCAAGAACAAGAAGCGGCTGGCCGAGTTGCGCCTCGAGAGCGCCAAGCAGAACCTGGCCCGCGTGGACGACATTTTTGAAGAGGTCACGCGGCAAATGAACAGCCTGAAGCGGCAGGCCGCCAAGGCGGAGCGGTATGCGGCCGTGCGCGACGAGCTGCGCGGGCGGCTGCGCGTGGTGCTGGCCAGCCGCATGGCGCTGATGGATGCCGAGCAAGCCCGGCTGGAACAGGAGATCGCCGGCCTGACAGAGCGGATCAACGGTTCGGCGGCGGAGATCGGCGCTCTGGAAGCCAGCCAGCACGCGTTCACCGAGCGCGGCTACGAGTTGGACCGGGAAGGCAAGGAAGCGCAAAACCGGGCCAACGAAGCAGCCGTCGAGCTGGAACGGGCCACGGCAAAAGAGCGCAGCAATGCTGAACGCGTGAACGAACTCGAGGCGCGAATCACCGCAGCCGGCGCGGAGCTGGAGCAAACACAGACGCAGTTGGGCGGCATAGCCGAAGAGCGAGCGCAGCAGCACACGTTTCTTGACACGGCAGCCGGGGAAGCAAGGGCTTTTCGCCAGCAGGTGGAGGCGCGGCAGCAGGAAGCGCGCACGGCAGCCGAGGAAGTATTTACGGCGGAGCGGGAGTTGGAAGCCAGCCGCCGCCACGCCATGCATCTGCTGACGCTGGCCGGCAACGCCCGCAACCACACCGCGCAGGGGGAAGAGAGCCTGGCTGCCCTGGAGCGCGAGGCGGAGCGATTGGCGAGCGAGATTGGCCAGGCGCACAATGAGCAGGAGAACCTGGGCGTCGAAAGTGGGCAGGCCCGTCAGCGTTTTGAGTCCGCGGCCGAGGCGCTCAAGCGTCTGGAGAGCGAGATTCAGGCTTTTCGCGAAGCATTGCTGGCGCGACGCGCTGAAGAGAATACGCAACGCGCCCTCGCCAACCAATTGCGCAGCGAACTGGCCACCGTTGCCGGCCGGCAGAGTTCGCTCGAGGCGGTGATTCGCAATCACAGCTACTCCACCGACACGGTGCGGCGGCTGCTCAAGCCCGGCGCGCTGGGGCAAAACATGGCGCCGGTGGGCACACTGGCGGACTTCATTGAGGTCAGCAGCGCGCACGAAGGCGTGGTGGACGAGTTTCTGCGCGAGGAGCTGAACTATGTCGTAGTCGAGAGCTGGGTGGCTGCGGAAGAGGGCGTCCGGCTGCTCAAATCCGGCGTCGATGGCCGTGCAACGTTTCTGATTCACCCTGCCGGCGAGACACACGGCAGCGTTGCGGATGATAGTGACGCGCCGGTCAGAGGGCCTGGCTTGACGCCGCTCAAGGACTCAATCCGGGTTCTGAATGGTTTTGGGGGTTCGCTCGAGTCGATTCTGCCCAAGTTGCGGAACGGGTACTTGGTTGAGGATTCAGGCGAAGCACTGAGGCTGGCCTCGCGGTACTTGCAAGGCTATTTTCTGACGCCGGAGGGCGAATGCTTTCACAATGCGACGGTGACAGGCGGAAAACCTTCGAGTGAAGGCCCGTTGGCGCTGAAGCGCGAGTTGCGCGAGACAGCGAAGCGTCTGGCCGTGCTGGAGACAAATCTGGCGCAGGCGGAAGCCGAAGCAGCAGCACTCACACGAATCATCGAAGAGATGACGGCGCAACTCGAGGCGCGCAGCGGAGATAGGCGGCAGGCTGAGACCGATGCCGCCAATCAGGGCGCAGCGCTGAAACAGATGGAAGGCGAAGTTCAACGCATCGACAGGCGCCTGCAAGACTGGACGGCGCAGGCGGCGCGGAACAAGGACGCGCGCGAGGCCAAACAGACGGTCATCGCCCAGCAGCGCGAGGAATCCCTGCGCCTGGAGGCCGAGCACGCAAAGGCCGAAGCCGGCCTCGATGCATTGCAAACAGAATTGACGACGTTGCGCCGCAACCGCGAGGGTTTGCAGCAGGAGGCGGCGCAGGTCACCGCCGAGCTTGCCGGCCTTGAAGAGCGGAGGCGCGGCGCCGAGGCGGCCTTCCAGCGCATCGATCGGCTCCACAGCGACCTGGAGCGACGTGTACTGGCCATAGAAAACCAGCGGACAGCCGCCGAAACGGAACGGAAACAGCGCATCCGCGAGAGCGCCGAGCTGGCGGTGCGAGAAAAGGAAATGGCGGATGCGCGCGCCGAGGCATTGGCTTTGGCGCAGACGCTGGTCATACAATCGCAGGCATTGCGCCAGCAGTTGGCGGCCATGGAGACACAACTCAAGGCCGGCCGCGCGGCGCTCGACCAGCTACGCGAGGATCGCGCCGGCCGCTCCAGCCAGGTGGCCAAGTTGCGCTCCGACCTGGAACACCTGGAGGGAAGCTGCCTGACCGAAGTCAGCATCGAGGCACAGGCTCTCCGCGCCGACCTGTTGATCGAGCGCCTGGTTGACGAGGCGCTGACGGCGGAGGAGGAAACCTGCCGCGCGCTGCGCGAACGCATTGAACAGATGGGTCCTGTGAACATGATGGCTCTCGAGGAGTACAAGGAGACGGCCGAGCGGCACGGATTCCTCGCGACACAGCGCATGGACCTGATCGATTCGATCGAGAACACGCAGGAAACGATCAAGGAAATCGATCAGATCTCGCGCACCAAATTCGACGAGGCTTTTGCCCGGATCAACGAGAATTTCGCCCACGTCTTTTCGCGGCTGTTTCAGGGCGGCCACGCCTTCCTGCGCCTCACCGATCAGGAGAATCAGGCGGAGAGCGGGCTGGAGATTGTCGCCTCGCCGCCGGGCAAGAAATTACAGAACGTGCTGCTTCTCTCCGGCGGTGAAAAGGCGCTCACGGCTCTGGCGCTGCTGGTGGGCATCTTCCAATTTCAGCCCAGCCCGTTCTGCGTGCTCGACGAAGTGGACGCGCCGCTCGACGAAACGAACGTAGGCCGCCTGGCCGACTTGCTGCACTCGCTCAGCAAGGACACACAGTTCCTGTTAGTCACCCACTCCAAGCGCATGATGCAGGCCGCCGACATGATTTACGGAGTAACGATGCAGGAACTGGGCGTCTCCAAGGTCGTGAGTGTGCGCCTTGGAAGCAACGAGCAGAAGCGGGCGACCGCGTAAGGCGTATTGTCGATACGGGACATAAATGGCCGAAGAGTCACGAATCGTCTGTTTTTCAAAAGTTGTAAGGTGAAAGGCCGGCTCAAAGGAGGTTGGGCTGTTCCTCAATTGGTAACTTCCGGATGGCCGGTGATTCAGCCGCAACCCACGAAAGGCAAGGACAGCTGAATCTAAGCGCCTCGGGCCGTCGGTTTACTCCTTGGGAATCCACAATTGAAGCATTCAGCTTCGCGACCGAATCCCTTCGAGCACTGAGGGCACTCAAAGCCCAAGAAACGTGCATTCAGTATCAAACCGTAGACCGCGACGCACGCAGCCCACGATAACGTAACGACAATGAAAGCTATTGAGTTCTCGAATAGGGTTTTCGCAAATACGAGCCCAAGAACAAATGGCCCCATGGCGACCAGATACCAGTACCGGCCAAAGGTCTTCTTGCGCTGAACCAGGTTCCGATATTCGTCGTAGTCTTCCAAGGACTCGACGCGCTCCTCTGAGCCCGGCTGTCGAGTCCACTGAGGAGGCTCCGGCATTACGAAATGGCGTCTCTGAAGTTCCTGCTCCAACGCATCCACAGCATCCGGCACGAGGTCCTGTTTGTCGGCGAGAACTTGGGCCAACTGGTCGTCTGTCAATTCCTCGTAGTGCTCCCGAAAGGTCTCTTTGCTCATCGCCAATTCCTCTAGCTAGGTCCTTTATTTGCTTGATGAGGATTCTAATCCACTGGCGTGAATCGACAGCGCGGACCTATTCCGCCCGGATTGTCGCCCACTCGGAAGTTACCCTTTCGCCAACATCTGTACGTCCAAAGATGGTAAAACGCGGCCAAGTGTCGAGTGAAATAACAAATCTAGTAGGAAGAGCATCTTGCAAAATTCCATTGAGAGTGCTCGCCGCAGCGAGTGTCAGGGCACGACTTTAGTCGTGCCGAAAGAGTAACAAAATCATGTTGGGCTTTAGCCCCTGCGGGTTTTGTTTTCAGCTATTTGCGATTCCGCAGCGGCTAAAGCCGGAATCCAAATTGGCCATTTGCGGCACGACTAAAGTCGTGCCCTGACACAATCATTCATTGGCCCGAAGGCAGTTTTGCAAGAAGCTCGGAATAGCATCTCACTGAAAACGTCACATCGTTAAACGGTGATTTTCTGACGGGTCCGGCCAGGTTTTCGTTGTTCGACACATACCGGCCCAGTTTTCGTTTGATTCTCGTGATTGTGAGCCGGGCGGAATTTGGGCATAAAAATCGCCCCCGAAGGATCTCGTCTCTTCGGAGGCGCTTGTATTGCACAAGTAAATAACGGGGACCAGTAGCCGGCGCTGGAGGTCGGTAGCGCGCGGCTACTGGTGATCCCTGCACTAACGAAGCTAGCTGCGGCTTCCCCTTTCCACGGCTACTTCGTGTCGCCCGGCTCTAAGAGAGCATTCTTGCGCGCCCTCCGAACCATGTTGACAAGAGGAGTGTCTCCTATGTCGAACCGGCGTTCCGTGACGGCCGTCACAGGGGTGCGTGTCGAATATTCACAGGAAATCACCATCGGTATTTTCCCACTTCGCTGAGCCGTCATGCTGGTCAATTCTGAACAGAATCTGAACAGAACTGCGTTTATTCACGCATATTGACAAACCGAGGCTTCCGCTGGAAAATCGGAGATTCAACTCCCTCCTACGGAAGGTCATCCCATGACAGCTCTCCTGACAACGAATCTGGGCGCAACCCCCTTGATTGGCCGCGGCAAGGTGCGCGACTTATATGCGGTTTCGAGCGCAGGCCAAGACGCGTTGCTGCTGGTAGCAACCGACCGCATCTCGGCCTTCGATCACGTCCTGGGGACAGGCATTCCGGGCAAGGGCAAGGTTCTTACCCAGATTTCCCTGTTCTGGTTCGACCTGTTGGCGGACCTGGTTCCCAACCATCTGATCACGGCCGATGTGCGCAGGTTTCCCGCCGCGTTGCAGCCCTTCGCGGACCAGTTGGAAGGCCGGTCGATGCTGGTCAAGCGGGCCAACATGTTTCCCGTGGAGTGCGTGGTGCGCGGCTACCTGGCCGGTTCGGGCTGGAAGGAGTATCGGACGAGCGGAACCGTTTGCGGCATTCCGCTGCCCAGCGGGTTGCTCGACGGATCGAGGCTGCCGGAGCCGTTGTTTACTCCCTCGACCAAGAGCCAGGACGGCGCACACGACGAGAACATCTCCTTTGCCGCCGTCGAGGCGGAGGTGGGCGCGGCCGACGCGGCTCAGTTGCGCACATTGACGCTGGAGATCTACCGGAAAGCCGCGCGGCACGCCGAGTCTTGCGGGCTGATTCTAGCCGACACAAAATTCGAGTTTGGCAGAACGGCGGAAGGCATTATCCTTGCCGATGAGGTTTTGACGCCGGACTCCTCGCGCTTCTGGGAGGGCGCGGCGTGGAAGCCCGGCGGCGCACAGCCTTCATTCGACAAACAGTTCGTGCGCGATTATCTTGAATCGATCCAGTGGAACAAGCAGGCGCCTGCGCCGAGTCTGCCGGACGAGGTCGTGGAGCGCACGCAGGCCAAGTATCTAGAAGCTTTCCGCCGTTTGACGGGGCGGGAACTGAACCTGTAGAGCAAGGACGGAGCAAACAGTGACGTGGGTTGATTGGGCCATCGTGATTTTCTTGGTCGTGTCAGTGCTGGGGGGGCTTCAGCAGGGGTTCTTCCGCTCTGTGTGCTCGCTGGGCGGCCTGGTGCTGGGCCTGGTGCTGGCGGCGTGGAACTACGCCCGCGTCGCGGCGCTGCTGAGGCCGCTTGTGCACATCGAGGCGGTGGCGGATACGATTGGCTTCCTGCTGATTGCGCTGGTGGTGATGGCGCTGGCCGGCATTCTCGGATCGATTTTGGCAAAGACCCTGCACCAGCTGGGGTTGGGCTGCCTGGACAGGCTGGCTGGCGGGGTCTTCGGTCTTTTGCAAGGCGCGTTGTTGGTCACGTTGTGTATCTTAGTGGCTGTGGCTTTCTTCCCCACCGCGCACTGGCTGACGGAAGGCAAGCTGCCCAAGCAGTTTTTCGGAGCCTGCCATCTAAGCACGCGCGTGAGCCCGGAGTATCTGGCCGAGCGCGTGCGCGAGGGACTGAGGACGCTGGAAGAAGAATCGCCTGAGTGGATGCATCCCGGCCGCGATTGAAGATGAAATCAAAGTGCGGACCGCAGCAAGAAACAGGTTAAGCTATTTAAGGAGCAAGGGGCGGACGTGAAACGAGAACTGGACAGCCTGGTAACGCAAATGCACTCCAGCGGTATGCGCTATGAGGACGCGGTGCGCGATTTCAAAAAACAGTATCTACGCGAAGTACTGATCGCACACCGGGGAAACCAGTGTAAGGCGGCCGAGGAGTTGGGGATGCACCGCAACACGCTGAGCCGCGCCATGGCGGAGTTGGGACTCGATCTTGCCGAAGTCCGCGCCGGGCTCAAGCGTCCGCCGCGCAGCGAACGTCCTTTGTACAGCGCGGCACGACCGATTTACCGCCAAGGCTGATTCTTCACCTGAGGACATGCTGACAATTTCATCCACCCCTGAAGCGCGCGTCGCAATCGAGCCGGGTTTTGCCTGGGATGCGCAGGACGCCTACTTGTTCGATATCGACGGCACATTGTTGCGCGATCCCGACCGGGTCCATTTCGATTCTTTCGCCTCCAGCGTGCAGCGTGTAACCGGATTCGAGATTACGCTGGCGGGCATCCTGCTGCACGGCAGCACAGATACCGCCATTCTCACCGAGGCCTGCCAACAGGCAGGAATTCCTGCCGCGGTCTTCGAGGCGCACCTCGAGGCCATTCTGGAAGCGATGCGGAATACAGTTGCAGAGCGGCGCCACGAAATGAACGTGGTGCGCATGCCAGGCGTCGAAGAGACTCTGGACTATCTGGCGCGGCGCGGCGCACTGCTGGGCATCGCGACCGGCAATCTGGAGATGATCGGCTGGATCAAGGTTGAACGAGCCGGGCTGCGCGAGTGGTTTCGCTTTGGCGGATTCAGCGATCAGTTTTCCATCCGCTCTGAGGTGATTGGGCAAGCAGCACTAAAAGCCAGAGAGATCGCCGGCAAGGGAGCCAGCATTTGCGTGGTGGGCGACACGCCACAGGACATAGAGGCGGCTCGCGCCAATTTTCTTTCGGTGATCGCCGTGGCCACCGGCAAATACAGCTTCGATGAGCTGCTTGAGCATCAGCCCGAGGTCTGCGCTTCGTCGCTCGCTGGCCTGATGACGCTGACACGGACCGCACAGTGAGGCCGCACCGAAACCAGATGGGCGCATGGATGAATTCTCTGTCGAATTCCCTGTCGAAACCGCGAGCGAAGTTCTGGGTAGCCGGACTGCTGTTTGCGCTTTTCCCGGGCCTGATTCTGGGACAAGCGGCGATCGCTCTATCCGCGGACAAGCCGGCGGCGGCGCAGGCCTCGGCCGGGCCAGTCTCAAATGATGGAAAGGCAACCAAACAGCCAAGCGGCAGCGACAGGCGACGCGCCGTCAAGCTCTACCTCGATGCGGGCAAGCTCTTCGAGAAGGAGAAGTTTGAAGAGGCTATGCACAGCTACGAGCAGGCTGCCAAGCTCGACCCCTCCAATGCCAACTACACACTGGCAGCCAATGTGGCCCGCAGTCATGCCGTGACGGCGCTGATTCAGGCCGCCGCGAAAGACCGGTTCCGTAGAGATGCGGCAGCCGAGCGCGCAGCCCTGACGCATGCTCTCGAACTCGATCCCAGAAATATCCAAGTCACCGAGCATCTTCACGAATTGGGCGACGACGCTGTGCGGGGCCAGGCAACTCCCCCCTACGAGCAAGCCGCAAACACAGTGGCGGCAGCGGTGCCCTTTACGCACCCTGCCGGAGTGCACAGCTTCCATTTGCGCGCTAGCCAGCGCCAGGAGATCTCGGAAGTCTTCAAGGCCTACGGGCTGGACGCTACTTTGGACGACAGCGTTCGCGGCGCGATGATCCGGCTGGATCTGGACGATGCCAGCTTCGACCAGGCCATGGAGGTGCTGGCCCTGGTGACCCATTCGTTCTACGTTCCGCTGGATGCTCACCGCGTGCTGGTGGCCCAGGACACGAGAGCGAATCGCGACCAGTTTCAGCGCCTGGATCTGGAGACTGTCTACCTGCCGGGCCTGACCTCGACCGAATTGACCGAGATGGGC
>Ga0224559_1001347_pt1 | contig 13666 bp, 11 predicted proteins | sample 714S33034metaG_FD_180676 | JGI IMG/M metagenome (GOLD analysis project Ga0224559, IMG submission 180676) | Peat soil microbial communities from Stordalen Mire, Sweden - 717 S3 30-34 | ecosystem: Environmental > Terrestrial > Soil > Wetlands > Peat | place: Sweden: Norrbotten County, Stordalen... | reverse complement strand
GTAGCTCCTGTCATGCCACTCGTTCCACCTGCCATTTGAAAAGGAACAGTAATATACGTTTTACGAGAAGGACTACTATAATCAAATCCCACATCTACTGGAGAACTTGAAGTGGTTGTAAAACTATACCTTACTTCTAAGCGATAGATTGGAGAAAAAGCATAATCAGAAGCGAGATTTCCTTGGAAAGAAACGTCTGTAGGAACAGATCCCATTGTAAGAGGAGGAGAGGTCCCAGTTAAAATAGTTGTTAAGCCATTATCAACATCAATAAGATAGGCCGTAATTGTAGTAATAGACCCAGGATCTCCAGCAATACAAGTTACTTTTTCAAGATTAAACCCATATAGCCCTTTTGACAGAACACTAACTCCGGGAGTGCCCAAAATAGTAACAAAGGTAGGTGTTAATCCTACAGTTCCAGTCCCTACATCGCCAATGACCAATATAGATACGTTGTCAGCACCTTGAGTTATTATCTGAGATGCTGTAAGCAATTCATAAGTTACAGTTGGCGTGTAGCTGCCAGAAGATGTAAAGGCTAATGGAGTAGTGTCAACTACAATTGGATCTGCAGTAGAAAGGGTATAATAAGACCCACCAAGCAGATTTTGAAAAGTCATCCCGTGACACAAACCTGCAGGAGTGTTCGCATCGGTCGTTCTAGCAATTATTGCTTTAGTTGTGGGACTACCAGGGTCTATGATACTGTAGATACCATAGTGCTTAGGGTCGTCAGTGTGATATCCCGCAACATAGCCCACCCTATCTAGATGGCTAAGTGAAACCGTGTCATGTCCTAGAGAGTCTATCCCTTTAAGTTCTCCATTTTGTGTAGCCTGCCAGGTTGAAATACCAGAAACCTGTTGCCAAAGAATACCCGGATCGGATCTAAGACTTACAGCGATTGCAATAAATCCGCCACTATCAAAAATAGGTTGCGCTCCACCATAGGCCAACCCGATTTTTCCATCCATGTTAGTAATCGGATTTTCAGTGTCAGTGCTTAGAAGTTCTTCATCAGAAAAACCAGGCTCTCTATAGTATAAAATTATTTGAGATTCATATGAGAGAGTTTGGTCCCCATGCGTAGCTGTAAAATTAACAGATCCATCACCCGATCCATAATAGTCTGTTCCCCAAATAGTCTTTCCCACCATTGGAGAAAGATCCCAACCCAAATCATAAGATAAAATAGTCCCAGAACTTGTTCCGCCAAGGGCTGTTGCTATATCAGCATACGATAAATTAAAATCAATAGTAGCACTTCCAGCAGGACCATACGCTATTTCAAATTTTAAATCCCCAGCAGTTAAATCAGTTGCTACAATAGATTCTGTTTCACCAAAAGATATATCTAAAAGACACTTAACAGGATCTCTTAAAAGAGGATCTGGTATCTCTGACGGGTAAAGAGTCGTCCCTGCAATAATAGGATTTGGTGCAGCCCCAGTTGCCCCTATAGGCCCCGTTGCCCCAGTTAACCCAGTTAACCCAGTAGAACCAGTTGCCCCAGTAGTACCTACTCCAGTAGCCCCAGTAGTTCCTTGAGCCCCTGCACCACCTGCAGGACCTGTAGCCCCTGTTACTCCTACTCCAGTAGCCCCAGTTACACCAGGGGTGCCAGATGTACCATCTGCAGCTACAATAAAACCATTCTCAGACTTTAAATACTTGCCGTCTACAAGCTCTTTTATCGGCTTTCTTGTGCCAGGTAAAGATGTAAGTGCAATTACATCTGGAGATGGCAGCAATCCTCTTAAATCGCCACCTAAATTACCAGTATGAAAGTTTACTGCCATTATTAAAAGATTGCCTAAAAACGATATTAGGCCCATAAGGGCCTAATATCGTAAGCTAATTATTGTTAAAAGTTATTGTTATTATTAAGGACCAACTACATCGGGCAAAGTCATTGCACCTACAGCCTCATCGTTATCCAATGCAGTTTCATCGCTGTACAAAATACCAATGTAAGTGTGGGTTACAGCAGATAAGGCTCTTGGACTAAAACCAACTGAAGCAGTAGCAGGACGCAACTTTGAAATCTTTCCAATGGTAGCCCCAGACTGCCTATCCTCAAGCTGCATAGTTAAATACCCAGCAGTAGCTAGATTGTACAACTTAGGAAATTGTGCATCCGAATACCAAGAGTGATTTACGATTCTATAACCAGTAGCATTGACATGCACCAAATCTTGTGCTACATACTCAGTAGCAGCAGCAGTGTACCTACCTAAAATCCAAGCCCCTTGAACATCATAAGCTACAGACCAGGAGACATCCGAAAAGATACCCACTGGGTTAAAATTGGTACCATCGTAAAATCCCAGTTTTGCCCTTGCACCGTGTAATACGCCAAATGCCATTTTATTATTCCTTTATTAACCAGTTGAGTCAGTAATTGGAGTTACCAAGAAGGAAATTGGAATAAATTTAATTCCAGTGGTTACTTTAACTTCCACCGAACAAACCATTGCATTTCCATTTTTAATATTAACTACAGGTTCTTTATAGCCCTTTGGAGCATCTGCAGAAGGTGCAATCCATTTTGCATCTTTAAGATCGTCCAAAATCGTCTTCAAAACAGTCTTACCCGTTGCAGCAGTAACATCAGCAAGTGATTGCCCCTTAAATGCCCTCTGCATCCTCTTTTTAGCAGTCATAGCAACCACATCACCTGCATAAACTGCTTGAGTGCTATTAAAGAAGAAATTGGAATCTGCAGTATAGGTAGTCTGGTCAGAAACCCAAGTGAATCCACCATCTTCTTCATGAACGGCAGGCATAATCCCTGCTAATAATGCAGTTTCAGTATTGCTATCATTTTGATTGCTATAGCCAACAGGATCAACAAGACCAGAAATATTAATATACTTACCAGTCATATCCCTATAACCCCCAGCAGCTTGCATAGCAGCGGCCAGTACAGCGTGGCCCCAAGGAGCAAAATTGGTAATGTTGCCACTTGCGTTAGTGCTGATTGGACCTTGCATAAAGAAGGTACAACGAGGTTGAGAGATGTTGCTGCTTGAGTTAGTATCGTTTGCAAAAGTATCTAAACCACTCAAGAAAGCCTGACGGGGCTTCGATCTCTTAAGGGTAGACATTTGCAGACAATGACTCTTGCACAAAGCATTAATCCCTGCAATTTGATAAGAGCTGCTGGGATCAGTAGTCCCATTGGCAATATCAACAGCTGCATCAGAACTAAACAGAGGCACCAAGAAGTTCCCTCTAACATTCTGAAGTGCATCAACAGCCCCTTGAACATCAGATTGTGCAGTTCCACCCTTAGATCCACCAGCAAGAAAAGCATTGCTGCTAAGAGCGGGCAAACCATCAAGTTTAGTTGCAACTCCAGGAGGTAGAATATTAACAAGGCTTGAGTTGTTAGTAATGTTAAGAGCTGCAAAATAACCATCAGCTTTAATAATACCAGTATTCACTCCGTAATCGGTAGCAAAATTGTAAGTACCATCATCAAGGTTGACAGAAGCTACATAACCTTTATTTGCAAGTGCAGGTGCTGCAGCAATTCCTATAGTATTTAGATATTGACAGAGATCTGCAACCGTATTGTAATTAGAAAGGTTGATTGTAATTGGAGAAAGAGCAGACGAAGCCCCACCAACTAAAGTCAAGGTCATTGTAGTTCCAGAAATGACAGCTTGAGCAGTTGTACCAACATAACCTAAGGTAAGGATTGGACTTCCACCCAAGGGAATGGGTTGATTCGTATTATCCACTTGACGAACAAGGTTAACTTGTGCTACATACTCAGAACTAGAAACAACAAGTTCAGGAGAGGCTGTGGTAGAATTAAACCCTGCAGGAGATGGAACCGAGCCGACTTTATCATTAGGTCCAGGAGCAACAAAGCAGAGAGTAGAAAAAGCCCCAGTAGAAGTATCTGCAATTTCAAGAGACTTACCTAAACCAGCAAGAGGAAGTCCACCGCCAGTAACATTACTAATAGTAACCGGGCTATAAGCCATTAAGTCTGTAGTGGTAGCAGTAACCGGTTCTGTAGTTGGATTAGTAAGAGTGCTAGCAGCTGCATCAATCAGCTTATAAACATCAATTCGGCCAGCAGAAACTGCACTACACCAATAAGTGCCTTCATTCGCAGTAGCAAATGCGGAGCCATTGGGAATTAAAATGATATCGCCAACTGTAGGAACAGTAGTAAAAGTCCCAGTAATATGAGCAGCGGGGCCAGTATCGTGGGTAACCGTAACAGATGTAGAAGTGAAAATGTGCCCTCTAGAAATGCCACCTGTTGCAGTCACACCAGATGCAGAAAGTGCAGCAATTGCAGCAACCATTCCCGTTGGAGTTTCATATTGAGTAAAACTTGCAGTAGCTGCAGCCCCACCATTAACCCTAAAGTTAACAGTAGTAGCAGCAGAAGGACTTGCTAGAATAAATGGCCCAGTGGTAGGAGCAACTTCTGATGTCTGTGCAGTAACAGAACTTACAATTAAATTGCCAGAAGCCCCTGCAATCGCTGCAGTTAATGTACCATAAGCAGCCCCAGCAGTTCCACCAGCAACAGTTCCATTAGCGTTTCCTAAAGCAAGTAAAGCAGTAGAAGCTTTAACACCTTGATTTGTCTTAGCTACAATAACACTAGAAAAAGTACCTTGAATCTGAGGGTCAGCAGATGCAGAAGTTGCAAGACAGTAAGCGTCTACGATTGGACCACTTTGATACTTTGCGATAATTGCATCTTTCTGATCAGGACCAAAAGCGTTCTTGTAAAGGTTGCTTCCTTCATCGACATAAGAAGGTCCCGAGTCAGCTTCACCAACTAGCATTAAAACGCCAGTAGTACCAAGACCTGCATTTTGAGGGGAAACCTCTAATTGAACATAAGCACCAGGGATAATTAAAGTGCCATCAGTTGTGACATAAGAAAAAGCCATTATTCTATCTCCATGTTTAATCGTTAGTAACGTATTGGAACGTCGTGCTTCTCCTATTAGCTACCAGGCTTTCCTCTGCAGGAGGCTGAGCACTCAGCCCGATCATAAGAATGTTCCTGGCCGCGTTCACATCACGGTCATGGCTTGCGCCACAGTCAGAACAAACCCAAGATCTTATTCCAAGCCCTGCGATACCTTTCGGCCTCGACTCAGGGAGAGATCCACAAGTCGAACAGGTTTGGGTTGTGAAAGCTTCATTGACAACTTTGAAGATCGCTTGATGCCTGCTGGCTTTATATTCAAGCATTCTTTTGAACGAATACCAACTTACATCATAGATAGACTTTGCCATCTTCCCTTTTATAAGATTGGAACTATTCACGTTACCAACTACTATTAATCTATTAGCATTTGCCAACTTCGTCGATTCTTTGTGCAAATAATCTTTCCTCGAATTTTTTATTTTTGCAAGAATCGCTTTAAGCCTCTTTTTATTGTGAGATCTGCTTGCAACTTTTAGCTTTCCTTCTAGTTTTCTATAAATAGTTGGATTTGTTATCTTTTCTCCGTTGCTAAGAACTGCAAGATCTTTTAGTCCTAAATCAATACCAACTTGACCCTTGCCTGTAGGCAGTTTTGTCGCTTCTGCCCAAAAACAGACGTACCACCTTCCTCTAGAATCTTCTACAAAACACCCCCCTTTGACCCCATTTTCTGGTAGTGGACGACGTTTTGCTCCAAAAAACTTGTAGGTTTTACCCAGATAGGTTACACGGTTGCCATAAGCTCTTCTTGACTGTTCCTGAAACGGAACCCACCCTAACGATTTTTTACAAGATCTGAATTTGGGACATTTTTTATGAGAATCTCGTCCTTTTACAAATTCTCGACAAATCTCTTGAATAGTTTGGCCATGAAGACCAAGATCTTTACTAGTTCCAGAAGTCAACTTTTGAAGACTAAACTGGCTTAACCAATTTTGATTTTCGCCCCTTAAATATCTAGATTTACAGGTTTTCTGAGTCTCTACGCAAAAATTCCAAACAAAATTAACAGAACGAGCCAGGTCCTTTAAGGTTTTTATCCCCTTCTTTGAAACCATAAGGCGATATTTATAAGAGATAACCATGTTTATAGTTTAGAGGGAGCTTTAATTGTAGGAGTACCACCTGCTACGGCTGGAGCCTTTGCAGGAACACCAGACGCCGCCTTTGCACCAGGGGGCTTGGGAGCTGCAGGAATTCCTTCAGCTTTACCCATTGCCTGTGCTTTTTGATCAACTTGTTTAAAACTGCCAGGAGCAGCAGGATTGCTTCCAACTCGATATTGATTTCTACCTACAGAAGTAATAGGACCTTTGGGAACTCCACCTTTACCACCCTCACCTAAAACAGAAGCAAGTTTATCAATACTTGCATGTAAATGAGGTAGATTTTGCAGAACTGGCTTCAATTTAGAAGCAATATCATTTGCATCCATTTTGCCAGCCCCATGCCATTTTTGTCTAATTGTAGCTAGCGAAGTTACACCTTTTTTGGCATTCCCTTGCTCTCTAGCAGTAGGGATAATTCCAGGGGTTGGTTGTTTAGTCTGCAATTGTTCGTCCTTGGCTAATTTAGTCTTTTTAATATCTCCACCAGATCCTTTTGCATCAATTTCTTTACCAGCAGCAGGAGGAATGGTATTAGGTCTAGCTGCATCAACTGCAACATCAGATCCGGGAATCACCTTATGAGGTTTCCCAGTAGTTCCAGCCCCATCATTAAATGGAGTCTTTTCAGCTTTACCCATAGGCATTGGATTGGGCTTGCCACCAGTATTAAAAGCATCTTTAATAGGCTTAGTAGCAGTAGTATTAGAAACAGTAGGTTTATTAACAGAAGCTACCTTGGGGCCACTACCAGCCACACCAACGGCCTGACGGGCAGATTCAACGTTAGCAATTTCTCGCTTCTCTACTTTATCTTCTTTAGAATCTTTCTTGCCTTTATTGCGAATAGATCTGTTATGAATCTCCCAGGCAGTTGCATAGGCTTTTTCTTTGCCCTTTTTATCTTCGCCATATTCATCTTTTAACTTATGGACAAGTTTCTCTTCACCAGGAGGGGTTTCTTTTTCAATCTCTTCTTTCTTCATTTCAGCAGCTTGATTTTCCTCCCTTGGGGTTGCACCTACTTCACCACAGTCTTTACAAATATAATGCTCATGACCGCGATGAACACCAAGAGGCTCAACATTACTAGAAGTGCAGCCAATGCAAATCTGCTTGCCTTCACTCATAGCCATTGGAGTACCTTGAGCTTGGTTTTGAGGAGCTACTTCAGAAATATCTTGTTTCCCTAAATCAGGTAAAACACCATTATCATTGCAAAGTTCGTTCTTTTTAACTTTCTTATCACTAGGATGTAATACTTTAGGCTCTCCCCCAAAAAGTGTTGCCGTTTTTGAATCCTTTGTCCCATCATAACCAGGCAACATTTTTCCTTTTGTTGGACGGCCATAGCTAAAGTCATTGACGGTAGACTTCTCAAGCTTTGCCATCCCCCTGGCTTCTTTTTCAGCCATCAGCTTGATATCAGCTTCTCTTTTAGCTAAAACAGCTTTAAGAGAGGTTAGCAACGTATTTTTAATCTCAGTCCTAGTTACAAAATCAGCCATGTTATTCCTTAGTTAACTAATCGGAGGCCCTATAAGAAAGATTTCCCTACATAAGATACAAAATTTGTATTTCTCATTATTTACTTGCACCAATGCCATCTGACTCTAAAAGTGCAGCCCATGCAGGATCTGCATTTTCCTGTTCAGGTATAAAAGTAGAATTACCATTTGTTGCAGTACCAATTGGACCGACATTAAGTCCCACAGTAACTCCGCCAACCCTCTCACTTTGCAACGATGACCAGTTATCTCTAGCCTTACCTGTAATTGTAATCATCCTACTAGTAATATTTTCAGTAGGGAACACTGGATCTTTATCATAAGGTCCGTAGCTTATAGAAAGACATTCAAACCCACGCTGTTCTAATAAAACCCTGTTATATTTCAGTACGATATACTTAACAATAGAGAACAACCAAATTGCAGTAACAGGATCGTTGGTAGAATGGATACCAACCCTGATGGTTTCTTTGAAGTTTACACTTTCTATATTAGAAATAAGTCGGCTAGACATATTTTTAATAATAGAATTTCTAAGGTCAACTGTTAAATTCTTACCAATATTAAAAGTTCCTTCATTATAATCGGTTAGAGGGTATTCAACACCATCTTTAGTTACCATTGCCATGGTATTATTGATAGAAACCAACGATAAGATGGAATCGGGAATCGTAACTATACCAGTGGTAAAATTATAAAGAGGATCAAAAGCGGGGGTTATTGGTTCCCACTCAGCTAGCTTGTTTTCTTTAGTATCATAATGCAGATAACCTAAAGTTTCTTCTGTTTGCTCCCCACCCATTAAAGTATAAGAAACGGAAGGAAAAGTATCAGGCCTTAACTGCATATTCCATAGAACGGGAATGTCAGTATTGATAAACCAATTAGAAGCTCTCTGGCGCTCTTTTTCTCCTAGTTTAGGATCATCAAGCATATAAGCAAAAATTAACTCAAGCTCCCATTTATTTAGTCTTAAGTCTGCAATTCCAGTATCAAGTAGATTTTTAATAACAATATCAGGCGAAAAGACCCCTTTAATAATACTTCCAGTACTAGAAGTATCTAATGGTTTTATTGTTAAATCGGGGTTAGTTAAAGCCATGTTTTATAAAGATTCCTACTAAATTAAATCCTTGAAAAGTTTGGGTAATATCTCTTTTTCAAGTTCATTAATCGCCCAATCCCAAGTACTCTCAATAATATTCGTAGCTTCTAATCCAGGATGGGTGAATTTCTCTGGATGGTTTTCTGAAGCTGTCCTAAAAGTAATTGCCCCTCTTTGAGTGAAAGGCTTTCCTTCCTTGTCTTGTGCCTCATTTTGATAGAGATAAGCTCCCTTAAGAAAAGAGATGCCAGTATGTCCCTGTCTTGGATCCCCGATTGCCCCCTTACCCATTCCTGGCCCTTCTTGTGTTTTAATAGGAGTGTTTATCCCCTTTACTTGCTGAATCAAACCATGAATGGGTCTTCCTTGATCATCCTTTTGGATTTTTTGCCAAGGGATGTTTTGCTTTTTAAATTCTTTCTTAACTGCATCAACTAACTCTAAGTTGTATGGAGTAGTATTTGTAGGCCCAGAACCTACATTTTGTTTAAAAGGGACTACTACTATTTTATTGCCATTTTGAGTAGTTTTAGCTTTAGGAGAATCCATAAGTGCTTGAAAAAGATAGTTAGCAGGTAAGCCTTCATCAATCCAAACAGCCTTTCCGGCTAATACTAAATAAAATGCATCATCCTTGGGATCCATTTTCCAAGCGTCTACAAACATTTCTCTTCTAGAGTGCAACCTCTCTGAAGCTAATTGCAGTCCTTTTGCATGGGACTGCACCCCCAGTTCATACTGCGCCTGTTCTGCAATTTTCTTTAAATTACTGTCAAGCTCCCCACCAATATCAGTGAGATCTGAAAAATCTATCGTAACGTTGAACATGGCTACTTTGCTGTTGGATTCTTTGCAGATACTGCATGACCCTCGCCAGCCACCCCAGGATCTAACCCAAGAATTGCACCAGACTTAACAGACTTCCAGCTTTCACTGCCATCCCAGTGTCTTACTAAAGTCTTACCAAAAATAGTAGCACCTACAGGAGGGTCTATGTGGGCTCTCATCTTACCAAACTCAGGCCTTTCGGCCTTCTGCAGCCCCCTATTAAAAAGTGCAGTGAATAGATGATTTATGTTTCTCTTTCTTAGCAATAGTAGCTTAGCAAAGTCAATTTGAGCCTGTTCATCTTCAGGCCACATAGATTGCGCATATCTACCTACATTTTCTAGAAAATCATCATCAGGTATCTGTAAAATAGCGTTATAGAATTGCTCTAAAGTATTGATATCAAAAACAATAGTGCCATTTTTAACGCTATCTAAGAAATTACTGTAATAATCACCAATATCTTGAAAATCTTTAAAAGAATCCTTTTTACAAACCCCCATAATTCTACCATTGGGAGTTCTCAGCAGTTTCCTTCCAGGGACATTAGAATTACCATTAAGCCAATCAACAAGAAACTCTGTCATAACATCAAGTTTCTCTTGACTTGTCAGTTGCTGAGGTTTAATATCCCTTAAATCCTGACTTGAAGTAAGCTTGGGCTCCATTATTCCGAGAGAGCCTGCCATATTATAAGCTATTACATCATGGTTTTGATAAAGGTCTTTAACAACTTTGAATAAATTATTTGCAGCTTCTGCAGCATAAGCTTCAGAAGGGGCTGTCTGTCTAAAAACCCACTGTTGTTTTGTATCTTTATTAGTAAAAAAGTGTTTACTATTACCTTCTAAAGGCGAAGGTCCGTCGTATTGAATCTCTCTTAAAATAGAGTCACGGTCTTCACTTTTATCAAAATCTTCTTCATCAGGCTTCTCTTCTGAAATCCCCTTCTTTTTATAATAATCAGGATCTTCTACTAAATGGTCCATTGCAATTTTCTGAGCAACCTTAACATCATTGGTATGTTCTAATTCATGCTGAGTACCTATAGCAAGCTGTTCAGCATCAAACTCTTCTGGACTCTTACCATCGGCCTTACCGCCTGTAGGAATGTCTGTTTTGCCAAAATCATCTGCAATTCCTAAAGAAGTATCAAAATCATGTTCCCGCCCTGCATTAGGCATATAACCAATAGGACTAGGGATTCCTTTTAATAAAACTTCAATTTTTTCAAGCTTTTTATCAGATTCACCAATTTGCCTACCTATTAAAATAAGACCTTGAACAACACTAATAATAGCTTGATAGGCGTCAGGTGCAGAATCTCTTAAAGAAGCAATTTGAGGTAACTGTTGTTGCATATTTACAAGGGCATCAGCTACTTTAGCTTTTATAGCTTTATAGGAATCAGAAGTCTTTAATTTTTCAGCTTTTTGTTTTAGTTCATGTTTATCTGCATGATCCCTAAACTGTTGTTCAAAATGAGAAACAGGTAAAAAAGGTTGACTTTGAACAGCAGGTTGTGCTATAGGATCGGCCTGTTGAGGGATAGGTCGACCAGGGATGGGGAGAGCCCCTTCCTTCATTGCACCATTAACAGTTTCTTGAGTTTGGGGAGCACCAGGAACAGAAAGAGTATTAGAAGAAATAACATCTTGAACTGCATTAGAAAGTTGAGCCCCGCCTTCGCCTGCTTTTTCTAGATATTCTGCAATTATTTTATTCTTTTCATCTTCGGGGTTTTTAGAAATCTCGTTGATTTCTTTTTCAACGTCATCATCGTAAAAAACTGAACGATTTCGCCCATTTAGCTTAGCAACAACAAGAGCTTTTGACGCTTCTGAAGGTTTCTTACCTATTCCTACCGAAATAGTAGCATTGGTTGCAGTAAAATATTGAAGTCTGACAGATTCTAGGTCTTTAAGGGCAGCTGCCTCAACTTCTATTAAAATTTCATCTCCACCAGCTTCAATTACAGAACCACCATTAGCAATAGCGTAGGATTCAAAGATTTTATTACCTTTATCAATAGCAGAGGAAACTCTACGGATCTCCTCAATGTTATCTTGGAGTCTTGCTCTTCCTACTAATTTACCTATACTATCGCCATCTGCGGCAATGAAAACTTTCATAGATTAAAGATTGAATTTTAATGAGAAACGGATAATTAAAGCAAAAAATGCTTGACAAACATGATAAAAAGGAGTACAAAATAGACATGACAAGAATAGGCTATAACATGACAAGAACGGGCTACAAACTGACAGACGAGAAGATGAAGACCTATAATGGCTACCAATGGGAACTGCATGAGTGGAAGGAAACTGATGGGGAAGGTGACTTGTGCAGCCCAGGGTGGTTGCATTATTATAGTGATCCTCTCCTTGCAGCATTCTTAAATCCAATTCATGCAAAATTTGCCGCCCCCAGGTTGTTTCAAGTAGAAGTAGCAGGAAAAGTCAAGGAAGATCATGGACTTAAGTTGGGCTGCACGCGGATGCGGTTAGTTAAAGAGCTTGAAATGCCTGCAGTTACCACAGAACAACGTATCAAGTTTGGCATCCTTTGTGCATTAGAAGTATGCAAGGACCCGCAGTTTGTTGCATGGGCTGCAAACTGGCTTGATGGGACTGATAGATCTAAGGAGGCTACTGCTGCTGCTGCTGATGCTGCTTGGGCTGCTGCTGATGCTGCTGATGCTGCTGCTGCTGCTGCTGCTGCTGATGCTGCTGCTGCTGCTAGGGCTGCTGCTAGGGCTGCTGATGCTGCTGCTGATGCTGCTGGTGCTGCTGATGCTGCTTGGGCTGCTGCTGATGCTTATGCTGCTTGGGCTGCTGCTGATGCTGCTGCTGGAATTAAAGATATTGACTTGATTGCAATTGCTAAAAAGGCTATGGAGTAAACCCAATAAACCCTTGACAAACACACATGAACACTAAACAAATTCTTGAAAAGCTTCCAAGTCGCGCAGTTATCATTCTTCAAGGCGTTCCAGGGGCAGGTAAAAGCACCTTTGTAGATGCCCTAGCTGACTATTTAGGCAACCCTGTTACAGAGGATGTCCAAGTTTGCAGCGCTGATCACTATTTCGTTGATGAAAAGACGGGCGATTACATCTTTAACAGGCATCTATTGGGCCAAGCCCATGCTGCCTGTTTTGAAAACTTTCAATACTTCGTTTCTAAAAAGGGATCTAAGCGCCCTCTTTATGTCGTAGTTGATAACACTAATACAACTGAAAAGGAAATTAAGAAGTATGTAGATGAGGCTAATAAACATGGCTGGGACATTGTAACTATTACGTTTAATGTAGATGCAGAAATTGCAGCTAAGAGGAATATTCATGGTGTTCCACTTGAGAAGGTAAAGGAAATGGATGAACGAATTAAAGACTGCAAACTACCCAAGGGAACAACGAGACTATTTTTGGAGGAATAAATATGGCAAAATCATCTTTAAAGACATTTCTAAGAGGAGAGAATCCTTACCAAGCCACAGAGAAAAATCAACTCTGCACGTTTCGACTTAAAGATAGTCATACATTACACGTTTTAGTTGATTCTCCAAAAACTGATCGTCTTGACAGTTTTTATATTGGACCAACTTTATATTTGGTTGATGTATTAGATGACGGAACTGCAATTACTTACTGCCCACTTGACTGAGATTAACAATGAAACAACACATTTTACATTTTAATAATTACAATCACGTTACCCTTACAGTTGCATCACAGGAGGTCCCCAATATTCCTGGTTGGTATGTCCTGGGGATGTCACTAGCTCACAAGAACGATAATGGGTCTAGATTTATTGGGAGAAATTATGCCACTGAATCTTTAATTGAAGAACTAAACGATCCTTACCTTCAAGAACATATTGGAGCAACGATGTCACCTGTTTTTGGAGAAAAAGGACACTATATTATTCATAATCTTGAAATTGTCAAGTCTATTATGTCCCATCTTCGTTATATTGAATGGAACTATAATAGTTCTAAAAAGAATAGCGTTTTTCATAAAGCTTTCTTCAACTTAAAAGATCTTTGGGAAAATCACATTAAAGAGACCTATATCGCTGGATGTTAATTCCTAAAGTTCATAAAATAGAGCCCCTTACTGACGAAGACTGGGAAAGAGTCTTTGAAC
>Ga0224559_1001346_pt1 | contig 13667 bp, 8 predicted proteins | sample 714S33034metaG_FD_180676 | JGI IMG/M metagenome (GOLD analysis project Ga0224559, IMG submission 180676) | Peat soil microbial communities from Stordalen Mire, Sweden - 717 S3 30-34 | ecosystem: Environmental > Terrestrial > Soil > Wetlands > Peat | place: Sweden: Norrbotten County, Stordalen... | reverse complement strand
CCGCCACCGCCCACCGCGGCCCCACCGCCCTCGCCGCCACCACCACCCGCGGCGCCACCGCCACCACCGCCACCGCCACCCTCGCCGCCGCCCTACATTCCCTAATACCGGACAGGGCTGTCGCGACTTCCAACGAAGTGCCAGGCTCTCTCGACTGGCCGTCGTGGACCGCGCCGACTCGGGGCGGGTCTACTTGAATACCCGCAGCACGGCTTGCCGGGTACGTGCCAGGAATCCTGGCCGTGACTTGCGCGCGGACGTCGAAGCAGCAGCCTTGGCGGGCGCAGGCCGAGTGGCCTCGCGGCTCTTCGATGCCTTGTCGTCCTCCTCTGGAGTGCGCATGCTCTCTTCCACGGCCGAGGTCTTGTGTTTGAGGGTTTCGTCGACGCGCTTGAGGACTTGCCGCGCTTCCGGCTCAAGACTCGCCATCGCCTCTGGACTCAACTTCAACTTCGCGCATGCAGCTGCGAAGGATTCGGGATCGCATCCGTCCGACGGACCAACCCCGAAATCGACGGAGAACTTGAACTTCGCCGTCAGCGTGTCGGCGACGACCACCACGGATGAGAGCACGGGTGCGGTGTCTACTGCGGCCCTGCCGTGATGCCGTGCCACCACGTCCACCACGTCGGCCGGCAGCTTCCACAGCCGCACCAGCATGCCCGACACATCCTCGTGTGTCTGGCGAACCACCTCGTCAAGAACCGTGGCATCGAGCTCCGGTTCGCTTTTGTGCTTCTCTCCAAGCACGATGAGGATGGCGGCGATACCAATGTCGTGCAGAAGGCCGCATAGAAACGCGTTCTCGGGGTCTTGCCCCGCGCGCGTGGCGAACAGTCGGCACAAGTTGGCGCACGCCGTGCTGTGGCGACGCAGCTGCTCCATGATCCCCGAATATTCCGCCGAACGGAAGACCCGCATGTACAGGGCTAGCTCGAAGACGATCTCGCCCAGATTCTTGAGGCCGAGCCGCAGGAGCGCGCTTCGCAATGAAGTCTCGGCGTCGCGCCCGCGAAAGATGGGCGAGTTGGCGACCTTGAGCACATGTCCGGCCAGCATGGGGTCGCGCTCGAGCACGTGAATCAGCTTGTCGATGTCGATGTCTGGCCGGCAGGAAAGCTCGTGGATTTCCATCGCAACGCTGGGCAGCATCGGCGGCTTGTACCCTTGCGATCCGAAAACGCGACGCAGTCCCTCGGAAACCCGAAGAACCGTGGCAAGCGGAGGCGGCCGCACACTTCCCGATGCATCCGGGCTGGCGCGGAAAGTCGGGTCACTAGACGGGTCGCTAAAGTCGATAGGACGCATGCACCCTCGGCCTCCATGACATCGTAAGTCCTGGTGCATAACTTGAGTCCGCCGCGCCGCGATCCGAGGGGTTTCCATCTGGCCCGAAGGGTCAAGTTCGCCTCCGGGACATCCCGCATCGGTACGCTATGCTTCGCACAGGAGACAGCACCATGGACAACACCGAAAGACTCTCCCTCATCGCCCGCTACGAGTCATCCATCGACTCACTCCTGGATTTCGTCAAAAGCGTTCCCGCCCCAGCCATCGATTTCCGGCCCAGCCTGCCAGGCGCGTGGACCATTCACGAACACGCCGTCCATTTTCTCGACGCGGACGCCTTTGCCTACTGTCGCTTGCGCTTGACCGTGACCCAGCCGGGCGTCGAGGTCTTTGCATGGAACGAGGATGCCTGGCAGGAAAAGGCCAGGTACGAGACCGCGGACGCGATTGCCTCCCTGGAAATCGCGCGCGAACTCCGGCGCGTCGTCGGAGCCATGCTTCGCTCGCTGGTCGATTCGGATTGGGAGGCCTTCTACGTCCGCCATCCGCAGCGCGGCCGGTTGACCGTGGCCGATATCTTGAAGCTCTACACGGATCATGTGCAGTTCCATATGAGCTACATCCGCCGCAACCTGGACGCCTTCAAGGGGGAGGCAAAGTAGCCGTTGCCCGGCGAGCAAGCAGCCCAAGCGCCCCTGGCATCCCTGCCTCTGGCTTCCCTGATCGATGTCACCATTCGCGCCAACGGAGGATGCTCGCTTTCGGGGGTACATTGGGACATCTATCCTGGGCAGCGCTGGGCCATTCTTGGACCAAACGGCTCGGGAAAGTCCCTGCTTGCCGCGGCTTTGGCCGGACGCATTCCGGTCGCGCGCGGCACGGTCCTGCACCAGCTGCGAGAAGGCGCCGTCGAAGCGCACGACCTTCGCGGTCACCACCGCAGACGCGGGCAGGTGGTGTGCGTGTCCCTCGCCGACCAGCAAGGGCTGGCGGCGAAGTACGCTGGCTATCATCAGGCACGCTGGAATGCGAGCGAGGCGGAGGCTGGTCCCACCGTCGAAGCATTGCTCACCCGCCACAGCGTCGAAGCCATCAACCCTTTCGAGATCCTACCCGAGCCCTCCGACGCCCAGGCCTTCGTGGCGAGGAGAGCGCGCGCCATCTCGCTGCTCGGCCTCGCCCATTTGCTCCATCGGCCGGTCAAACAGCTTTCCAACGGCGAAACCCGCAAACTGCTCCTGGCGCGGGCCCTCGCGGGCGGTCCGCGGCTCTTGGTGCTCGACGATCCCTTCGCCGGCCTCGATGTCGCCTCACGGGCGGACCTGCACCGCATTCTCGACCAACTGGGCCGTGGCGAAACAACCCTCGTCATCGCCACCTCGCGCGCCGACGAGATCCCATCGTGTGTTACCCACCTCCTGGCGCTCGACCGATGCCGCGTCTTCGCGCAGGGCCCGCGCGCCACGGTATCCTCGATGGCGATGCCGGCGACGCCGGACCGCCCCACCTTGCCACGCGCGCGAAGGGTGGCCGGCACTGGCGCGCCCCTTGTCGACATGCGCTCGGTCACCGTGCGCTACGGCGAGACCACGATTCTCGATGGCGTGGATTTCACGGTACGAGAATCCGAACACTGGGCGCTTCTGGGTCCGAATGGCGCCGGTAAATCCACCCTACTCAGTCTCATTCTCGCCGACAATCCACAGGCCTACGCTAACGACGTACGCATCCTCGGGCGACGCCGTGGTAGCGGCGAAAGCATCTGGGATATCAAGGCGCGCATTGGCTGGGTTGCACCCGAGTTGCACCTGCACTATCCACCGAGCATGCGCTGCCTGGATGTCGTGCTCTCGGGCTTCTTCGCATCGGTGGGCCTCTATCGCGAGACCGCCGCCGCGGAAACAGAGCGCGCCCGTCGCTGTCTTGCCGCGCTGGCGCTGGAGCACACCCAGGAACGCACGCTGGGTGAACTTTCGCAGGGCATGCAGCGCCTCGTGCTGCTGGCGCGAGCCATGGTACGCAACCCGAGGCTCCTCATTCTCGACGAGCCCTGCCAGGGCCTCGACTCCACCCACACGCGCGAGGTGAATCTCGCCGTGGATGGGACCGCACGTGAGGGCGGGTCCAGCATCATCTACGTGACCCACCGAGAAGACGATCTCCCGTCTTGCATCACGCACGTTCTTCGCCTGGAAGAAGGCCGCGTGAAACCTGAACCGACTTGAAGCGACTCTCCCGGCCCGCCGCCGAGGCGGGCCGGGAAAATGCTCCTATCGCAGAGGCAACACTCGGGTATTCTTGCGCCCATGTCGACCACGGCACCCACGACGCCCAAGAAGCGCCTGCTGATCTTCGTCATCGCCTACCGCGCCGAGAAGACCCTGACCTGGGTGCTGTCTCGCATTCCCGGCCGCATCTTCGGGCTGTTCGATTGCGAGATCCTGGTGGTCGACGATGCCTCCACGGATCGCACCTTCGAAATCGGACACGAGTGGAAGGCCGCCCACCCCGACATTCGCATGACGGTTCTGCGCAACGAGTACAACCAGGGCTACGGCGGCAACCAGAAGGTCGGCTACACCTACGCAATCGAGAACAGCTTCGACTTCGTGGCCATGGTACACGGCGACGGCCAGTACGCACCCGAGGAACTGCCACGGCTGGTTGAGCCACTGGACAAGGGGCACGCCGACGTGGTCCTGGGCAGCCGCATGCTCGCCCAAGGAGCCGCTCTCGAGGGCGGCATGCCGCTCTACAAATACGTCGGCAACCGCGTCCTCACACGTCTGCAGAACCTCCTTCTGCGTGGAAACCTGTCCGAGTACCACAGCGGCTACCGCCTGTTCTCGGTTTCCACCCTCATGGCCCTGCCCTTCCGCCTGAACTCCAACGATTTCCACTTCGATACAGAAATCATCATCCAGCTGCTCAACGGCGGCTTTCGCATCGCCGAGTTGCCCATCCCAACCTACTACGGCGACGAGATCTGCTACGTCGACGGCTTGAAGTACGCTAGGAATGTCTTGCACGCCACGCTTCGCAACACCGCCCACCGCATGGGTCTACTGTACCAGCGCAGGTTCGACGTCACCTCGCCCGACAACCGGCACTACCAACTCAAGCTTGGCTACGCCAGCAGCCACAGTTGGGCCTTGGCCGCAGTTCCCAATCGTAGCACGGTCATCGACATCGGCGCCGGCCCTGGCGGCATGGCGACCGAGCTGGTGAAAAAGGGGTGCAAGGTGGCGGTCGTAGACCAGTTCTCCCCGGGCCTACCATCCGAGAGTGTCAGGATCTTCCGCCAGAATCTCGACGATCCGCTGGCCTTCGACGTCCGCCCCTACAAGTACATCCTGCTTCTCGACGTAATCGAGCACCTGCACTCGCCCGAGCGCTTTCTTGAACGCTTGCGCAGCCAATTCACCCACGAACCCAAGACCCTCGTTCTCACAACCGCCAATGTTGCCTTTCTGGTCGAGCGAATCATGCTGCTGCTTGGCCAATTCAACTACGGCAAGAACGGAATCCTCGACCGAACCCACACCCGGCTGCTCACCTTCCGCAGCACCCGCCACTTGCTGCGTGACTGTGGCTTCCGCGTCAAATGCATGCGGGGCGTACCCGCGCCCTTTCCAAAGATCCTCGGTGACGGTGTGCTAGGACGCACGGCCGTGAAGGCGAACCTTGCCCTCATTCGCGCGAGCAAGACGCTGTTCTCATATCAGATCTACGTGGAGGCCGAAACCACGCCAGACGTAAGCTTCGTCCTCCAGGACACGCAAGAGAAGAGCGCGGCGCGCGCACCGCGGCCGTTTTTGGTGGAAGAGGCAGGCAAGGGCTAGATCGGTTCCAGTGACGATAGCGGAAGCTCCACGCGATGCGGAAATCCCACTTCTCGTGTGGTGCTAGCCTACAATGTATTGGCAGTTCTGGTCGCAGGGCTGGCTGGGCTGGCCGTTCAAGGGCCCTAGATCGCACTGCTCGCCCAAGTTGGTGTCCACGTTACCGTCACCACAGTATGCGGGCTTCATGCAGCTGGCCGAGCACTGGGCATCCTTGGTACCGTTGAGATTGCCCTTATCACACTGCTCCGTCCCCCCGCCCGTGTTCTGAACGATGCCATCGCCACAATAGGGTCCCCACTTGCACTGCGTCGTACAACCACCATAGAGATTGTCGTCGTTCTTGCTCGTGCAGCCAGCCGGGAGCGATCCGGTTCCATCGCCACAGTCGCACTCTTCGCCGCCGGACACCACACCGTCGCCACAGCGAGGCTGGCAGGCCGATTTGCTCGTGGAGAAGCCGCTGAGGGTGAGTTGGAAATTCGATTCCGATGGGTGGCCGTCCCGCGAGAAGACGGCGATCTCGTAGGTGTTGCCCTTCTGCAGGCCGAGCTGCGCGGCAGTCAGGGTGCGCTGCCGGCAGTCGCAGGTGGTGCCAGCCGCGCATGTTGAGTTAAACGCCACCTTGGTCACTGGATCCTTGGCATTTGCGCTACCATCGCACGGCACCAGATCGCCGACCGCGTAGCCGGTTGGGACAACGGTCGGGCAGTTGGCGCCAGTACACGGCATGTAGATATTGCCACCCTCCTGGATAGTCGCATTTCCGCTAGCATCGACTTTCACGCTGCCCGGTATGCGCTGGTGAACGCCGCCCAAGTCGATGACCAACACGCCATTAATGAACACGAAGGTGTCGTCGTCACCGAAGAACTGGAGTTGGAAGGCGTCGTTGAATGCGAACAGGTAGCGCGCTTCGATTGAAAACCACGAGTCGTGGAACCAGCCCTGGGCATTCGGGATCCAGTCGCCGTTCGGGTGCTGGCCGAACCATGTGGCCGGATCCACACCTGGAGCGAAGCTGGGTGGGAAGACGTATTGGTTGCCCTTGCAGCCATTGCCCGCGCCGAAGGACGACGAGCTGTACCAGTACGGCCAGATATTGCACAACAGGGGTTCGCTGTTGCCGGTGGTCGAGGTTTGCACTGTGCCCGGACCGGTGGTGCTGCCCGTTGGACTGTACATCGGGAAGTTGTTGGCCGCCGGGTCGAGGGGGAAGAAGCCGCCGTACACGCTGTGGGGTGGACTTGTGAAGCGGTATAGATTCGTCGCCGAGGCAACGGGGCCGAGTTCCAAGAAGGACACCTTGTGGGTGTTGTTGGTGTAGGTACTGTCGGTGAACCATTGGCCGAAGGAAGTCGCGCTGGTGGCGAGGGGCGCGGGTCCTTTGTACATGGGATGTCCGCTCGCTCCGCTGACGTAGGTCAGACCATTGAGCGGGCTGTTGGTCATAGCGTAGCCCGGAACGTTGCCTCCGTTCGTGTCGTGGCTCCAGTCGGTAAACTGGCAGTCGCACAAGGTGGCTGTGGTGCCGCCGCCGTTGCGGGTTGTGTTGAAGGCGGGCCGGCCAGCCGAGTCAAGATTGGCTTGCGCCATATCCCAGCAACGGGCGGTCGAGTCATTCTGGCGTGCGGGGCCCGCCGAATTCGGCACGCAGTAGCGCTTGTTGTAGTTGAGCGGATTGGTCTGCCCCTGCACGCCACTGATGTTGATGGCGCTGTCGGATGCCAAGGTGTTGCCGTAGTAGAAGAAGTCCGGGTGGCCGCCGGTCTCGTGCTCGCTCTTGAAGTCGCGGTACTTGATTGGCAATTCCAGACACTTGCCGCTGTAGATCGATTGCGTGCATGTCACGGTATCCGGGGTCGCTTGTGGGGTACAACTGAAACCGCCTTCAAGCTTGCACTTCGACGAGCAGCCGTCGCCGTCCACCAAATTGCCATCGTCGCATTCTTCTCCTGTCTCGATATTGCCGTTTCCGCAGCTGGTGGTGCAGGCATGCGTGGTTCCCGAACCGGTGTCTCCACGGCATACCGGCTCCTTGGTGCAGGTACTCGAGCAACCCGAGCCATCTCCGTTGAAGAGGCCATTGGGCCCGGTGCAGCCGGTCGGCAGCTTGGCCGGGTCGGTGCCGCAGTCGCAGGACTCCCCGGTTTCCACCACACCGTTACCGCAAACAGCCTTCGTACAGGGCTGGCCTGGCGTGGGGCAGGTGGCGCCTGGTTCGATCTGGCAGGTGCTAGAACAACCATCGCCGCTTACCGTATTGCCGTCGTCGCAGGTCTCTTTGCCTATGATTTGTCCGTCACCGCACTTGGGAGTGCAAGGCTTGCCTGGCACGCGGCATTCGTACCCAGGATCCACGCTCTTGCAGTCAGCCGCGCAGCCATCGCCGCCGACAGTGTTGCCATCGTCGCATTGCTCATCCGTGGTCAGCTTGCCGTTGCCACACTGGCGCAGATTCGTGCAAGGCTGCCCCGGGGTGGCGCAAAGAAAGTCCGCTTCAGCCTGGCAGAAGCTGTTGCAACCGTCACCTGAAACGGTATTGCCATCGTCGCAGGTCTCGCCCGGATCCAGCTGGCCGTTGCCGCACTTCGTCTTGTCGATGGTAACCCCGGTAGACGGCACTGTCTGAGTCGTAAGGGTGAACCCGCCACCCGCGCCTCCGCCGGGATTCCCCGAGGTCCCGCCGCCTGGATTGTTGCTTCCGGGGTTAAGCTGGCCACCCGACTGGCATCCGATCCCGCCGAGGGCGAAGACGATGCCGAACAGAATGGTGGAAAGAGAGACCGCCAGCAGAAAGCGCGTGCCACATACCTTCGTGACTTTGGTTCGCATTGGACCTTACCTCTCGTAGGAGTGAACAAAACTCGAACCCGATCACGACAGGTAGTCGAGTACCCAGAGGCGGCGTCGATCAGGTGTAAAGCGGAGTATAGCGAACGCCTTGATGAATGTGGCCAAGAAAATTGCAGATATGTAACGGACCAGAAACCCCGATCACGTTTTCGAGCAAGTGGAGGATTGAACTCCCTCGCACAAGTGCGAAGCGCGCCAGCTTGGCTGGCGCATTATCAGCCACTTGCACGCCAAATTCGAGACAATAGGCCGCAAGCGTCCCGTTCGTCCCTCGGTGCGGAGTTAGACTGCGCGCTCCTGGGAAGCAACGACCCACATCAATTGGTCCCATGCGCTATGAAGCAGCGCCGCGCGTCCCATCGGATTGCGCGGTCCTACTTCCGGCCATGTCCAATATCACTGCTGCGAGTCGCGGTGGCGTGCACGCCCTCGTTCACGTACCCGGTCATCCCCAGCTCGGGCACATCCAAGCCAGCAATCTCATCGTCGGCGGAAGCACGATTGCCCACCGTTCGCCCCACGACCCACGCCAGAATGGCCGTCGCGAGCCCCACCCACAATACATTGGCAAGGATCCCGACGAGCGATGCGGCCAGCTGCCCTCCACCGCCAAGGAGAAGCCCCTTCACGGCACCCGCGACACCGTTTAGGCCCTCGCCCGCGCGACCGTCGGCGAACAGGCCAACCGCCAGCAAACCCCAGGCCCCGCCCAAACCATGCACCGCCCCGGCGCCGACGGGATCGTCGATGTGCAGCTTGCGTTCGACGAAGAGAGCTCCCTCGATGGCGAGCAAGCTCGCAACAAGGCCAATCGCAATCGCCGCCACTGGACCGACGAAGATCCCAGGCGCACCGATCGAAACCACGCCGGCCAGAAGCCCGTTGCACATCAGGCTGAGATCGGGTTTGCCGAAGCGAATTCGGGTGTGCACGAAAGCCGATATGCCGCCGACCGCGGATGCCAGTACCAGGTTTGCGGCCATCGCTCCCGCCCACGCCTGCTTTCCAGCAAGCGTCGAGGCGACCGCGATGGCCGACCAGCCCGCAGCCAGAAGGAACGTGCCAAGCACCACCAAGGGCATGTTGTGGGCCGGAATCGGGCGAACCTCGCCGCGCGGAGTGTACTTGCCCAGCCTCGGCCCGATCATCTTCGCCGCCACTAGCGCGACCATGCCTCCGGTCATGTGCACGACGGAGCTTCCGGCGCAGTCGACCACTCCATGACCAAGCCCGAAATTCACACCCAGCGCGCCCAGCCAGCCGCCGCCCCAAACCCAATGAGCAAACACGGGATAGACCACGGCCGCCGCCACGAAGCCGAAAAGCGCCACGGAGCGCAGCTTCCAACGCTCCGCCAGCACGCCGCTGGGGATCGCGGCCGCGATGCTGGCCAGAACGACGCATGAAACGAATGCCCCTGCCGCGCTGGTCGACATCCCTGACGACGCGAACAGCATCCCGTGGCCGGTCTGCAAGCGAAATCCTAGCAAGGCAAAGCCAAGAATCCCCGCGCAGTAGGAAAGAAGCACCATGGCCACCGCGTGCGCCGCGTTCTTCGTACGCACCATGCCGGTTCCGAGCAGCGCGAATCCCGCCTGCGCCATGAGCGCGAAGAAGCCAAGCAGCAGGATCCAAATCGCGTCGATGGCGACGCGGAGATCCGCAGCCCCAACAACCATACCTGCAAATGTGTGCGTTTCCATATCTCCCTCTAAGCCTGTATCCAAGGTGGTTGCCGGGAAGTTTCCCAGCGGTGAAACATCCGTAACACTAGCGCTAACGCGGCAGCTTCTGCCCGCGGAACACCAGAATAAAAAGCAGGAACACGATGGAAATAGCCACAGCCCAAATCGCGACTTGCCGAACCGTCTTCCAGCGCGACTTCCAGTGCGCGGGCGCCTGCAGCCGCTCGTGCCGGCCGGTGAGCTCAACTTTCTCCGGCACCTCCAGCTCGGCTTTCATGTCGCTGGCGCTCGCATAGCGGTCCACCGGGTCGCGCTCCATGGCGTGCAGAATGATTTCTTCAACCTGCGGCGAAAGGTCGGGGTTGATCTTGCGCGGCGCCCGGGGATCGCCGAGCAAGCGCGCATTCATGACCATGTAGGTATTCGGGGCCTCGAAGGGCACGCGCCCGGTGACCATCTCGTAGAGCATTGCCCCCAAGCTGTAGAGATCGGTTCGCCCGTCGCCGCGTTTGCCCTTCACCTGCTCGGGCGCCATGTAATCTGGCGTCCCCATGGTCGGCGAAAAGCCGCCGAAGGTGATCCGACGCATAGCCTGGGCCTTGGCGATGCCGAAGTCCATGATGCGAATGGACCCGTCGTCGCATACCATGACGTTGGCGGGTTTGAGGTCGCGGTGAACGATGTCCCGCTTGTGCAAGTAATCGAGCGCCTCGCAGATCCGGCTGGCGAAGCCGAGAGCCTGCGCAACCGGCAGCTTGCCTTCCTCGCGAATCAGCTCGTCGAGCGTGCGGCCTTTCAGGTACTCCATGGCGAAGTAGGGCCGGCTCCGCTTCGTCTTCACGGGGATGATCTTGAGAATGCCCGGATGGTCCAGCGACCTGCCGATCTCCTCTTCACGTTCGAAGCGCGCGTAGAAGGCGGGATCGCTTTCGAAGCGCATGAACGGCACCTTGAGCGCCACGGTGTCGCCGTTCTGTAGGTCGACGGCCTTGAAGATCGAACCCATGCCGCTGCGGCTGATGAGCTCCGTGATCTCGAAGCGTGCGTCGAGAACTTGGCCAACCTGGGGCTCGCCGGTCATCTTGGCCGTGGATTCCTCGTAGTAAACGGGTGCTCCACGGTAATAGCCGACCTGATTTACCTTGTCGACGCGGATCGCCTGCACCGTCACGTTGTCGTCCGAGCCGCGCTTCATGGCCAACGCGATGAGATGCTCGCAGGCTGCTTGCGGCGCCTGGCCGAGAAACGCCTCGCAGATTTCCGTTTCGGTCACGCAGCCGTGAATCCCGTCGCAGCACTGCACGACGAAGTCGCCTTCGTGGACGAGCGCCTTGTTAAAGTCGACCTGGACCGTCGGATTCTGCCCCACCAGGCGAGTGAGCATGGTGCGCATATCGCTGGTCGCCGCCTCGCGCTCGGAGAGCAAGCCCATCTTGACCTGCATGCCGACGTAGGAGTGATCGGTGGTGAGCCGTTCGATCGTCCCCTGATGGATGAGATAGGCGCGGCAGTCGCCCACATGCCCGACGAACACCTCGTTGTAGCGAAAAAGCAGGGCGGTCAGCGTCGTCGCCATCCGCCGTTCGCCCTCCGCCTGCTGCCGCATGCCCTGGTCGTACACCGCCAGATTCGCGTCGTTCACCGCGCGCCAGAGCACTTGGTTGGGAGTCGTTTCGAGCGAACTCTCGCGAAAGCAACGCACGACGGTTTCCACGGCCAGCTTGCTTGCGACCTCGCCGAACCCATGCCCGCCAGCGCCGTCCGCGATGACGGCAAGCACGCCGCGTCCACGGCGCTCGTCGAGATCCTCGGGAGAAACGAAGGCCAAACTGTCTTCGTTGTTGCTGCGCACGGCGCCTGCCGAAGTGGCCGATCCATAGGTGACTTCCATGTTGATTCCGTGTCAGCGTAAAACAAAACGGCGCGAAGGTGGAGAACCTCCGCGCCGCTCGTGGATTAGTCTAGCCCACTTTCTGCACTGCGTGAACCTGAGATAGGAGGATATCCTTGCCTTTGCGTTTGCTGCCTCGAACGAAATACACGCCGCCGTAGATGCCCCAGACAGCCACCACTCCCAAGGCGAAAAGCGGCTCCTTCGAACTCATGCCTGGAACAAACATCGGTCCGATGATGAAGAACAGCATACAGATCAAGTTCGACGCCAAGCCGAACAATGGGACGAACATGTGCTTGAACCCGCTGAAGGTGTGGTGCTCGCGGAAGGCCACGATAGCCACGATGTTCGTCATCATGTAGAGCAAGAACGTCCCGAAGTTGCTGACCAGGGTGACGACCAGTAAGCTCTGTGGAATCTTGGCCGCCAAGTCGTGGCCAAACACCAAGATACTGTACCAGGCGTTCTGCGGTAGCCCTTTGATGACGTCATCCGCCAACGCCGCCGGGCCGCAGAAGTTGAAGGCCACCGAGATAATGCCGATGATGGCCGATAAGAACGCCAGGGTCCAAATGGCCCGATGAGGTGTCAGCTTGGTGCCGTGCAGAAGGCCAAAGTGCGAGCCGACTTCTTCGTCGCGCCCCATGGCGTAGGTGACGCGCGCGCCCGTGCTCATGCAGGAAAGTGTCGTCCCGATGAGGGCCAAGAACACCGTGAGAGCCTGCACCAACATGAACGCCTTGCCGGCGGCGGGGCTGCCGAAGAGCCAGGTTCCGGCAATAATCATCATGTCGCCCAACGGCGCGGCCGACGCCGTCGCATTGCTGATGCCATACCCATTGTGTAAGAAGTAATTGGCCGCGAAGTACTCGATGAGGTAGCAGAACACACCTTGGATAAGCAACGATAAGATAACTGCTTTGGGTATGTCGCGTTTGGCGTTCTTTGCCTCCTCTCCCATGGAGGTCACGGACTCAAATCCGACCAAGATCAAGATCGCGATACATGCCTGAATGATGACGTAGCTGAATTTGTGTGGCGACACGACCGACTTGGCGCTGGTGTGGAATTGGAAAGCGGAAACCTGCTTGGTCGCATCCGACGGATCGGGAACCGTGGTGTAGGCGGCTTCCGGGGCATAGGACACGATAAAGGGCTTGTCGGTGCCATCGGCCGCCTTGGCATAGACGAAGTTGCCTTCCGGATCCTTGACCGGCTGCCCCTTGTCGTCCATGGCAATCACCTTATTGATGGCATTGCCATTCGGATCCAGGGTGTAGCCAACCGAGCCTTCTGTGTGGTTCATGCGATAGCCGATGGCAATCGCCGAGAAGACGAGCAAGGCGGAGATTTGGATGACGTTGATGGCGGTATTCACGGCCGTGGTGCCGGTAACCCCGCGGAAAGCGATGTAGGCGACGCCAAATGCGAAGGCCGCGCAGAACAAGATCATAAACAGGGGACTTGGCACGGCGGCATTGAAGACGCTCGGCCAAACCTGGCCTGCCACGTAACCCACGACCAGGGCGGTGGTGCCCACCATCAAGCCAGGATAGACCCAGTAGTAGAGGTGGCTGGCCCAACCCACCACGAATTTCGCCACACGTGCGTAGCGAAACACCTTCGACTTGGAAAGAAATGCTTGCTCAGCGAAGAAATAGGACGAACCCGCGCCCGGATACAGTTTCGACAGCTCGGCATAGGCGATGGCGGTGGCCAGGCACAACAGCAGCGCGGCCAGAATGCCGAACCACATGCCGGAAGCCGCCATGGGCGCGCCGTAGACCGACTGGATGAAGAAGGTAAGCCAAAGGAAGGCCCCTGGCGCAATCAGGGCCATTGCGTTGACGGTTAGCCCCGTAAGACCCAATGTGGCTCTCGATGGGGAGGTTGGGTTTGGCGTTTCAGTGGATGCCATGGTCGGTCACCTGCTCCTTTCGTTGTTCATGTCTCTCAATTGCACTCCGATGTTCATAGGACAGGTGTACCAAGAGACCGATGGCGGACGAATATCCCCGCGATAAAACGTTTGTTAAAGCGAGTGGGCATTTATGAAATATTGCAAGCACCACAATGAACTGTGCGTATACCCTCTTGTCG
>Ga0224559_1001345_pt1 | contig 13669 bp, 9 predicted proteins | sample 714S33034metaG_FD_180676 | JGI IMG/M metagenome (GOLD analysis project Ga0224559, IMG submission 180676) | Peat soil microbial communities from Stordalen Mire, Sweden - 717 S3 30-34 | ecosystem: Environmental > Terrestrial > Soil > Wetlands > Peat | place: Sweden: Norrbotten County, Stordalen... | reverse complement strand
ACTTCAGATGTAGTTAAACAGATTTTTATTTCCATATATCCACAATTATCAAATAAAGAATTTAGAATCATAGAACATGGCAGGGATTTTAAAACTAATGAAAATCATTCTAATTCGTATGAAATCCCTTCAAAAGATAAAGTAACAAAAATCTTAATCCCCGGAGATATCAATACCCACAAAGGTGCAGATTTAATCAAAAAAATAAAGAAAGAAGATAAAAACTCTAATTTAGAATTTCATTTTATAGGAATTATAAGAGATGATCTAATTGATTATGGAATTTATCATGGTAAATATAAAAGAGAAAATTTTTGTGAATTAGTCACTAGTATCCAACCATCATTCATTGGTATATTCTCTATTTGGCCTGAAACCTACTGCCATACATTATCTGAAGCATGGAGTTGTGGAGTTCCAGTTTTAACAACAAAAATTGGTGTTTTAGAAGCTCGCGTGAATGAAAATGGTGGAGGATGGTTATTAGATTATCAAAATCCTGCAAATGCATACAACAAAATAATGGAAATAATTGATTCACCAAAAGAGTATGCTAAAGTGGCTGAACAAGCTAAAAACATAACTTTTAAGAATACAAAAGAAATGGGTCAGGAATATCTGGAATTATACAAACAGTATTTAAAAATAGAAATGTAGATAATCCACTTTCAATTTTTAACAATCGAAACTCCTAAAAATTTGTACCTACATGTACACAGAAACAACGGCAACCACCCATGTCTCACCCACACCTACGATCATGGAAGTCTTGGCAATCTAAAACAAAAGAAAAATAATATTATGGTATTTGATAGAATGTTCCTTGATTTTGATGTAGACAATGAAAAGGCCAATAAAATAAAAAAACAACTCATAAAACTCAGAAGACAATACTAAATTATAAAAAATCCACTCAAAAAAAGCTCAGAGAAAAACTTCATAACCTGATTATAGAAGAGAAAATATCAAAACCTGCAATAGATGATGCCAAAGACTTTGCAATAAAATTTAAGGAAACCTTTGGTAAATATCCTCTGCTCTTTTTCAGTGGATGTAAAGGCTGCTACGCATATACCTTTTTTAAACAGACAGAATTTAAAAATATTAACAATGCTATTTCATGGTTTGGAGAACATGTTAAAAAATCCTACAACTATCAAACAATAGATTTATCAGTTACACATGACGCCCAAACCAGACTTTCTAGAATACCTTATAGTAAACATCAATTAACTGAACTTACGGTAGTACCATTCATTTTAACTGATAAATATGATGATATCATGGACAAAACTTTGAATCCTATAGTTGAAAACTTTTAAAGGGATGAATATTCAACAGATTTTGGTAAACATCTCAAAAAGATAGATCTACTTGAAAATCATAACACACAAGTGAATGAATACAATCAGAAGATAAGAATAAACCATTTAAAAAATCCAAAGAAATTTATTAACTATCACTGAATCATTTTTAAATCTATCCTTGGAGAACCAGAACGTGAATTTCTTGAAAAGGAATATATAATGTACAAATGCCCCTTCAAAGATCAAGATGATAAAAAACCATCCTTCCGAGTACATAAAAATGGATCTTACTACTATGGGTTCCAAAGGAAGGGTAATTATTGGCAGTTTTATAAGGATTACTATGGATGGGATGATGAGAAGGTTAGAAATTATATTAGTACATCCAAGGGAAGTTTAATCAAAAAATCGACAAATCTTCCCTCCGGACGTGTGTCGTAGATTTTTGCTCACTCAACCGTTCGCAAAAATCCACAGACCATCATCCTGAGGATTGCTTAATTCTAATCACTATTTCTTGAAGGTGTTCATGAAAACTACTAAAAAATTCACCATATACTAAACCTCCAGAAATGGTTTAAACTGGAGTAAAGAAGACCGAAATTTAATAAAAATATATATACTAAATTTTTTTAGTTATAGGAGAATTTCTATTTACTTGATTTTTGTGTTTAATTTTTATCAAATTTTTTTTGGTATGTTATTTTAGGATTTTTTATGTTTTTATTGGTCTATTTTCGTCTTTTTTTATCTATTTTTGTTTTATTTTTCTATTTTTTTGTTAGCGTTCGCTAGGTTGTGTTTTTTTGATTGAGGATGTTTAGTTGTAGGAGGTTGTAGCTGAAGCAGGTGAAGATGTTTTTGGTGTGTGTTCGGAGTGTTGTGGTGACTAGTAAGTGACCAGAACGGAATATGTTTTTGATTACGGCGTATGGTCGTTCTCCAGGTGATCTTTTGCGGGTTATACGTTTGTTACGCATTTTTTGTCTGATATTTAGGGATGGCTGCGTGTTGCTCGATCCATTGTGGCATTGTAACCTTTGCAGGGTGCTCCGAAGTATCCTCGGTCGCGATAATTTACTTCTCCAGGTTTCGTTAGGTCTATTTGACTGTCATGAAGTGAAGCCGGGGAGGTTTCAATTTCTCTTATTAATTGGTAGTCTATATCCATTTTATTATGTAATTTATAACCATAATAGGATTTTCCATTCTTTTTAGTCCATTCACCGTCTTTATTCCGTCGAGTTTTAGCGGTGGGTCCTCGAGGTTCATCTACCTTTTTATGACCAGGATCAGAAGTTATGAATGTTGCATCCTGTATAACGCCTTCTTTAACCTTTAATCCTTTAGTATCAATCTGTCGTTGTAATTCTTCCCATATTATTTCATCTTTACCCGTATCGATTAGACGCTCTCTGAAAGCCCAGACCGTACAACGGTCTGGAATTCTTTCAGGAAACCCTAAAAACTTTCTGAAAGATATACGGTCAATAACTTGTCTTTCAAGCTCAGGATCTGATAAACCGTACCACGATTGTAAAACCAACATCTTCATCATAACTATTTCATCATTATTAGGTCTACCGCCCAGCTCTGTATGATTATCATACATCTCCTTATTATTGGCCTAAATAATTCCCAATCAATAAGAGGTTCAATCTCAGCCAACTTATCACCAAGCTGTTCCAAAAGCGCATACTCTTTCTTCATGAAATATTCATTAAACGACTTCATAATACTCATATACCATTAATAATATATAAATCTATTGCAATCAACATTCAAACGATCATGAACGAATAAAAATAAACCAAAATTATTAACTTTCAAAAAAACAGAAGGTTTATAGAAATTCTCATAGATATGAATTCTATTTTATATTCCAAATTGTTCTTAAACATTTTATTCAAATAACCTTAATATCTTACTGGAATTTCTGTATTTATTTTAACATATTGAATTTGATTTAAAAAAATTTTTAGGCTACAATACTTTTATCTTAATATATGAATATTTGAACAAATATCTAAAATTATAATAACTTGTTATTACTTTATTGATTAAGCTTAATATTCACTAAATATCCTTATTAAAACTCGGTTTTAACATATAATTTAAATTTTTATCTCATTATATGGTGTATTAACCTATTTTAAAGATATAATATTCCTATTTGTGGATGTAACTGGTTTATACAAGTTTAATTACAATTTGTAATTAAAATATTACAATAATAATAGAAAATATTAAATATTATTATAATGTTAATACTATATAAAAATTGCACATTTTACTGCATCAACCCCCCTAATTTATCATCTTTTTTAAAATGATACAAGATTAATATCAGAATAATGTTAATATTAAACCATTTCTAGACCATTATAAATAAATTAAGCTTTAAAACATTAAATTATCCATCATCAGATGGTCAGATTTAATCAAAGAACTAAATTAGAATCTTTGTCTTCATTTTTTTTTATTTGGAACTAATTTTTTTAAATTTTAACAATTTAAGATAATTTTGAAAATAAATTCACTTATTAATTTTATCTATCTAGCTGACTAGTTTATATTACTTAATTTCATAGAATTATGCTTATTATTGTTAGTTTGTTGTGTTTATATAACAATAAGTTTTTATATTTCAAGAAGGATTATAGTCATTATGAATAGGCTTTGGAATACAATAATGCGACCTATTATTGAGGGTGTTAAAGCTCAAAAGATTCTTGAAATAGGTTCATATACCGGGATTAATACTAAAGACATTTTAGAATATTGTTTAGATCATGATTTACAATTAATTGCAATCGATCCTTTCCCTAATTTTGATGTAAAAGAGTTCAAGATTAGATATGGGGATAAATTTGAATTTTATCAAGAATTAAGCTTAAACCGGCTACCATTAATAAAGAATATTGATGTGATATTAATTGGGGGAGACCCCAATTGGTACACAGTATATAATGAATTGAAAATAATAGAAAAAAACTTCAACGAAAAAAATTTTCCAATAATATTTCTCCATGATGTTGGATGGCCATATGCAAGAAGGGATTTATACTACAATCCCGAAAATACACCCAAATCATATCGGCAACCATACAAAAAATCAGAAATGTCCCCTAAAGAAACCAGCATAAAAGAAAATGGTGGGATGAATGAGGGATTTTATAATTCCATTTATGAAAATAATCTCAAAAATGGGGTATTAACTGTTGTTGAAGATTTTATTAACGAATCTGAATTAGAATTTACTTTCAAGACCATTAAAGTATTTTCTGGATTAGGAATATTGTATATCAAAAATAAGAAGATAGATGAAATTATAAAAAAAGTATGCTCTGATCCTAAGCTTTTGGATCTCCAAGAAGAAGAATTAATTAAAATTACAATTTCAAATAGTGAAAACTATTCAGAGAATATAAAGTTTAAAAAAGAATTGGATAAAAAAGATATTTCTATAACTGAATTAAAAAACAGCTTAAACAATTTTGAATCCAAATTGGAAAAGAATGAACTTTTATTAAGCGATTTTAATGAAGATTTACGCCAAACGAAGGATAAATTGGAGTCATTGAATAAGCATGTTGCTTATTTGGAATCTGATTTCCGTGATGAAAAATTGTATAATAAATTTGACAATATGGAGATCAGCATAATTGAAATGAGATATTTTGATAATTACGGTAGATCACTCTTACAAAGGTTAATCTCAAAATTTCCAAGCTTATATATTCTTTTTAAACGTGATAAAACTAGTCTAAAAAATAAATTAATTAATATAAAGGGTTATCGTGCAATTAAAAAATATCATCTCTTTAATATTGGTTATTATTTAAAGAATAATACAGATTTAAGATTAACAGGTAAAGATCCATTTATACATTATTTATATCACGGTTATAAAGAAAATAGAAATCCAAGTCCAGATTTTGATAGTAATTATTACACTAGATCAAATATGGACGTTCAAAAAACAAAAATGAATCCATTGATTCACTACAGTTTATACGGTATGAATGAAAGTAGAAGAACCTTGGATCCAACAAAGGAAAATAAACTAGCGAAAAAGAGGATACCATATACTAAAAGGAAAAGTCTCGAAGAAAAATATGGTGTTTCTGTTATAATGCCCACGTACAACAGGGCAGATATTATTGAAAGAGCCATAAATTCAGTTTTAAACCAAACTTACGATAATTTTGAACTAATAATAATAGACGATGGAAGTTCAGATAATACAGAAACATTATTAAAAGATAAATATGATAAACTCCTCGTAACTGAGAAAATTAAGTATTTCAAACAGGAAAACAGGGGAGTTAACAATGCAAGGAATAATGGATTAAGTAGAGCAAAAGGAAATGTCATAGCCTATTTGGATTCAGATAATTATTGGTTGGATACTTATCTTGAAAAGATGGTTTCCGCATTATCAGATAATAATTGTAACACTGCATATTCCGCAATGGATGTGGATGATAAAGTCAGAAACAGGAAATTCATTAGAGAAAATATATATGACAGAGAAGAGCTTCTAAATCTTAATTTCATTGATCTTAATATTTTTGTACATAAAAAATTTTTGTACGATCAACTAGGGGGTTTTAGCGAAACACTAGAACGATTAGTAGATTGGGATTTGATATTAAGATATACACGTTTAAATGAACCTCATTTTGTTGATCAAATACTAGCTAAATATTTCCTAAGTGAAAATTTGAACAATATCTCTAATACAGTTGACTTAGGTGAGAATCATCAAAAAGTATTAAAAAAACATTCTGATGAACTTATTGAGAAAGGAATATTGAATTTACATCTAGCATACGTGTTATGGGATTTTCCTACATTTTCACAGACTTTTGTCATGAATGAGCTTAAATGGTTGGTTGAAAATAATTATGACGTGAAAGTTTTTTATAAGGTTGAGCCCGATCTTAAGGCTGAAATTGATTTTGATATTGAAGCAATTAAAATAAAAAATGTAAATGATCTTATAAATAAACTTGAAAAATACAATATTAATCATATCCATACACATTTTGCTTATCCTACCTGTACTGAATTAACATATCCTGCTGCCATGAAAACAGGAACACCCTTTACATTATCAGCACATGCAGTAGATATATTCCATAAGAAAAATGATAAGAGAAATAAAATTGGTGAAATCGGAAGGAGTGAATATTGTAAAAAAATATTCGTACCCGGAAAATTCCATCAAGACTATCTAGTTGAGCGGGGAGTTCCAAACGAAAAGTTAATGTCACTAAGACAAGCAACCAAATACGAAATAAATGAAAGTTTAACTATGGAATCTCCAAGATTTGATAGGGAAATTAGGAATGTTATTACAATAGCACGTTTTATTGAAAAAAAAGGTATCGACACATTAATAGAGTCTGCTAAAATTTTAGAAAAAGAAGATCTGATATTTAGAATATACGGTTATGGCCCACTTGAAAAAGACTTAAAAAATCAGATCAAACATTTAAAACTTGAAAATGTTGTATTTGAAGGAACATTAAAAGGTCATGAATCACTTAAAAAAGCCTATCAAGAAGGAGACATATTTGTTTTACCTTGTCGAAGAGCTTCAAATGGTGATATGGATGGGATACCTACAGTACTTTTTGAATCAATGGGTTATGGAATTCCAATAATTACAACAAATGTTTCATCAATACCAGAATTTATTTTAAATGATTATTATGGATTTATAGTAAATCCCGATGATCCCGAAGCTCTTGCAGAAACCATTATGAAAGTGAAGAATTTGAAAAAAGATGATTTGTATCAAGTTCTAAAACGTGCACAAAATCATGTAAAAGAAATTTCCAGTATCGATGAAACCATCAAAACAATGTTAGATATCTGGAAAACCTACAGAATTGATATTTTCATGGTAACAGATCATAGAGATGAATCTATAGATTTTGAAACAACAATAAAGATTCTAGACAGAATTTTTAAATACACTACAATTAATTTTGATTTAACGATTGTTGATAACAACAGCGATGATGATTTTAAAAATTTCATCAAGGATTACTCATTATTGCACGATAATATTCGGTTGATTTTATTAAATGAACACATATCACTGGCATCAGCTTCGAATATTGCCTTTGAAAGAATGAATCATGAATTTGCAATTCGTATTAATAGTACTAAAACACTGATTCTTAAACAAGGTTGGGAATATAAAGCAATAAATTTCATGAGGGAACATAAAAATGTTGCATTGGCCGGTACATTTGAAAACCTTCAAAATCATGAAATCAATGATAAACCTCAGGATATCTTCAAAGACTTTAGAAATAAAGAATACTTAGAAAATAACAGTGATATCAAGTTTAGATATATCCATGGGGGAATTTACATACTTAGAAAAGAAGCATATAATCATTGTGGGGGATTCAATACATTAATACCTCAAAAGTGTATGAATCTTGAGTATAGCTATTACTTAAAAACTAACAATTGGGAATTAGATGAAATTAGGGAATGGATATCAATAAACAATAAAAAATATCCTAAAATAAACACATTTTTAGATGAATACACAACGGCAGCATATCCAATAGTTTTAGATGAATTAAATCAAATTGATAATCAAAAATATGACATTTGTAATATCTGTAATGGTCAAATAACAGATGATAAATGTAGTATATGTGGTTGTGATAGTTCTGAAAGGGCTATTTATCGAATTATTGGAAGAAGTGATAAGATAACTTGTTCACATACTTGTACCATATTATTAAAAAATAATACTCTACATAAACAATTAAATAAAATGTTCAATATAATAAACAAAGAATACTCCACAAAGAATATGTTGGAGAAAGAAAAAATTAGTAATTTAGATAATACCGATGTTTTAATCTCGAATATTAAATTTGATAATGATCAAGCCCAGATGATCATTAATAATCTAAATAAAGATGGCCTGTTGGTTCTCGAATTATCAAATGATGAACTATCAAATGATCATATAAAAAATCTATTAAAGCGTAACAAGTTTAAATTTGAATCTGTAGAATTTGTATCGATAAATCTCACAAATAAAGAATTGATTATCGCAGAGAGATGTTTATGAAAAAATATACATATTTATTAATTGGTGGAAATGGGTTTATTGGAACAAATATTATTCATAAACTTCTTGAAAATGAAAGAGATGTTTACTGTATTGATGTATATGATTCCAACACAAAAAATATCAAAAATATTCACTTTAAAAGTTGTATAGATGATTTAACTGATGTCAATCTATTAAAGGATCTGGTTGATAAATCAGATATAATAATATATTTAGCTTCCAGTTCTAATGTTAGAAGTTCATCAAACATAAGTTTGGTTGAATTGGATAATATAGAGGGCTTTATTAATACCATTGAAATAATCAAAGATTTTCCTGATAAAAAGATTATATATGCTTCATCAGGAGGAACAGTGTATGGTGAACCAGAAGAAATACCAGTAAATGAAGAACATTCTTTAAAGCCTATTTCTCCATATGGAATAGGAAAAGTAACAACAGAAAATTTCTTAAAATATTACAGTAGGAAATATGGTATCAAATATGTTATTTGTAGATATTCCAATCCATATGGAACCTATCAAAATCCATTAAGTGGAGTTGGAGTAATAAATAAACTATTATACGATTATCATACAAGCAAAGAAACCAAAATTATAGGAAATCCTGAGTCGTCCATAAGAGACTACATCTATATATCAGATTTAGTAGATGCAACAATTGCAGTTAGTGAAAATAAAATTAGTGACAACAACGTTTTTAATGTAGGAAGTGGTGTTGGTTATTCATTATCAGAAATTATAGATGAAATAGAACTTGTTTTGGACTCTAAATTAAAATTAAGTAAGAATCATTTTGGTAACGAAAATGTATCCCGAATCGTATTGGATGTCAATAAAATAAAAAATAAAGTCGGTTGGAAATCTAAAATATCATTAAAAGAAGGAATACTTTTACATAACGAATGGATAAAAAAAATGTTGGAATCAGATTAAAAAAAATAATAAATTCTTAATTCAAATCATTTTAAATAAATATAGACCTGATAAAAAAAACATAATTGGGAATGAACATCTATGATTAAAGATATTATTAAGACCCAAATGAGAAAAACTGGCTTGGTTAAATCTTTAGAAATTGAAAATCATAAACTAGAAGATGCTGTATACAATTTAGAAAATGAACTTATGACCCTCAAAAATCATATGGAGTACCAAGCTGAGTTCAGTAAAAGAGTAATTGAAAAATTTGGTACAACCCCTAATTTTAACCATCTGAAAAAATCATTAAAGGGTAATGATGGTTATTTATTCCTTGTTAATGATTCTAATAATGAAATAAGACAACATTACGATCAAACATATATAAACAAATTTAATTCACCATTGTTCAAAAAAATAATTAATTCTAGAAAAGAGTACTGTGGAAATAATAATATTAAATATTTTTTCTTCGTTGTTCCTGATAAAAGTTACATATGTCAAGATTTTTTACCATTTGAAATAATAATTGCTAAACGTAATTATGACCTAATAAACGATTTAATACCTGATTTTTCTGATAAACTGGATCCTAATTGTTACTGGAAAACAGATAGTCATATTAATTATGTAGGTGGAAAAGAAATAACATACAAAATTTTAAAGCATATAGACAATAATTTTAATAAAAATGACTTTGAAAAGTTAATTAATGATCAGATGGCAGTCAATATTACTAAACTTCCTACTCGTGATCTATTAATGCCAGAGACGTGGTCATATTCAGATGATGAGAAAATTGAATATTTAAATGAAAAAACATTATTTTTTGATTTTAAGAATCTTATCAAAAAGTCTGTTCCTGAAGAATTTAAATTAAAAAGAGAAACAGAATATCATACCAATGAAAAAGGTTTAAAAGACCTAAAAATTTTAATTCTACGAGATTCTTCAACTACTTACATAAAAAATTTCTTATTATTATACTGTAAAGAACTTTTATGCTACTGGGATTATTGGGGTTTTAATAAGGAACTTATAGAATGGTATGAACCTGATATAATACTAGAAATCAGAACAGAAAGACTTCTAGAAAATATGGAAGATGAAATACGGAATAGGAGATTATATAATAAAGAGTACCAATTTTTAAGTCCATAGATGAATTATTAGACAAAACGATTTATAAAATTTATTTTTATAAAAATAATTTTTTTACTTTGGAGGATTAAATATGAAAATTACGATAATAGGTACGGGTTATGTAGGATTAGTGACCGGTGCATGCTTTTCAGAGATGGGAAATAATGTATGTTGTGTTGATATCGACAAGAAAAAGGTTGAAGATCTAAATAATGGAATAGTATCCATATACGAGATTGGTTTGGAGGAAATGGTATCAAAAAATAGAGAAATTGGTAATTTAACCTTCACAACTGAATTGAAAGATGGCCTAACTAACTCTGACATATGTTTTATTGCAGTAGGAACTCCTATGTCTGAAGATGGTAGTGCAGATTTACAATATGTAATGGAAGCAGCCAAAGAAATAGGAAAAAAAGTCAAACATGATCTCATAGTGGTTAATAAATCAACAGTACCCGTTGGAACCGCTCATAAAGTAAAAAAGACGATATTGGACGAATTAGATAAAAGAGGAAAGACATACAATATTAATATTGTATCTAATCCAGAATTTTTAAAGGAAGGAGCAGCAATAACAGACTTTATGGGACCAGATCGTATTATAATAGGTTCTGATAATGAAGAAGTAATAGATACCATGAAAGAGTTGTACACTCCTTTTACAATCAAACATGAAAGATTTATAACTATGGATATTACTAGTGCTGAAATGAGTAAATATGCATCTAATGCAATGTTAGCTACCAGAATCTCCTTTATGAATGAAATGGCTAATATCTGTGAAAAGGTTGGTGCAGATATTAATCTCATTAGAGAAGGGATAGGAAGTGATAATAGAATTGGATACAACTTTTTATATGCAGGTATTGGATATGGAGGTAGCTGTTTCCCAAAGGACATTAAATCATTAATAAATACAGCAGAAGATTATGATTATGATTTAAAATTGTTAAAAGCTGTTGAAATTGTGAATAATGAACAAAAATTATCGTTGGTAACTAAAATAATTATGAAATTTGGTCATGATTTGTCGGGTTATATTTTTACAATGTGGGGATTGGCCTTTAAACCAGAAACAGATGATATGAGGGAAGCACCTTCGGTAGTTATAGCTAATGAACTAATGAAAAAAGGTGCCCAAATTTATGCTTATGATCCTAAAGCTAATAAAGTTGCAAAACAATACTATTTTAAAGATGAATACAATATAAAATTCTTCGACAACAAATATGAAGCACTAAACAATGCAGATGCATTAATTTTAGTTACAGAGTGGAAAGAATTCAGAAGTCCTGATTTTGATGAAATAAGTCTTAGAATCAATAATAAGATCATCTTTGATGGTAGAAATCAATATAATAAAAATTTAATGGATAAAATTGATTTTGAGTATTATCAAATAGGTTAAAAAATTAATTTTATAAATATCGGAAAGAAAATAATGAACTCTCAGAGCATAGTTAACAATAAATTTATTGTTAATTTCATCAAATATAAATTTCTACTTATAGAACTCACTAAAAGGGATATAAAAGTCAAATACAGAAGATCTGTACTTGGAATATTCTGGAGTTTTTTAGAACCCTTATTATTTATGATAGTGTTAACTATCGTCTTTTCAACAATATTTAAGGGTAATATTGCAAATTATCCTGTTTATCTTTTAACTGGTCGTTTAGTATATTCCTTCTTTGCTGCGGGTACTCAGGGATCGCTTTTATCCATATATAAGAATGCTGCAATAATAAAAAAAATATATGTGCCTAAATATATGTATGGATTAAGTGCAGTTCTTTCAAGTTTAATAACCTTTTTACTATCGTTTATTGTCCTATTTATGGTAATGATAGCTACACATGCAACTTTCACATGGTTTATTCTACTTGCTATAGTTCCCCTTATAATCCTATTCTTCTTTACAATAGGTGTTGGTCTCATACTGGCCACATTAACAGTATTCTTTAGGGATATGGAACATTTGTACGCAGTATTTTTAACGATCTTAATGTATGGTAGTGCAATTATGTATCCTGCAAATATCGTACCAGCAAAATTTCAATTTTTATTAACATACAACCCATTTTATGCGTTTGTAGTTTTATTTAGAGATTGTTTCTTGTATGGGCAATGGTTTGATCCATTCACTATAATCTTTGCTATATTATCTACAATAGCTGCAATGGCAATAGGAGTTACGGTCTTTTATAAATTTCAGGATAAATTTATATTATATATTTAATAATCATTTTATATCCTAATATCAGATTAAAAAAATTATATGGGGCGATGTATCCATGGGCAAATTTAAGTTCATTAAAACCAGTATTGAAGGTGTATACATAATAGAACCAACAGTTTTTGGGGATGATCGTGGTTACTTCATGGAAACTTATCATGAAGAGGAATTTAAAGAAGCAGGACTCAATCTAAACTTTGTACAGGATAATCAATCAAAATCAAAAAAAGGAGTTCTTAGGGGACTTCATTTCCAGTATACCAAACCCCAAGGCAAGTTAGTAAGGGTTCTTAAGGGTGTGGTATTTGATGTAGCAGTGGATTTAAGAAGAAATTCACCAACTTATGGTAAATGGGAAAGTATCATACTTTCTGAAGAAAATAAAAAACAGTTCTATATTCCTGAAGGATTTGCACATGGATTTCTAGTACTGTCTGAAGATGCTGAATTTACATATAAATGTACAGATTTTTATGATCCTGAAGATGAAGGCGGAATCTTATGGAACGACTCGTCTATAGCTATTGATTGGCCTGTTGATAATATTGAAATTATTTTATCTGAAAAAGATAAAAAATGGAAGACATTTGAAGAAAACACTGTTGTTTTTTAGATAAATAATTGGGATCATTGAAAATAAGTTAATATTAGTTTACAAAAATAAAAAATAATCATAACCTTTCAAATTTGATAAAAAGAAGAAAGAATTAATAATTTTTTTATTCTTTTTTTTTAAATTGGCTAAATCCTTAAATATATAATAGAATCATCTAAATAGATAATAAACCTAAAAATTTGTACAAGTAATTGCAATAATACCAATATAAAATTGGAGAAAAAATATGAGACAAATAAGATCAATTGATTTAGGGCTGATTTTTTTATTAACAATAATTTTCCTAGTTGCAATATCAAATTTTAGGAAGGGTAATTTCATTAACTTTGG
>Ga0224559_1001344_pt1 | contig 13669 bp, 13 predicted proteins | sample 714S33034metaG_FD_180676 | JGI IMG/M metagenome (GOLD analysis project Ga0224559, IMG submission 180676) | Peat soil microbial communities from Stordalen Mire, Sweden - 717 S3 30-34 | ecosystem: Environmental > Terrestrial > Soil > Wetlands > Peat | place: Sweden: Norrbotten County, Stordalen... | reverse complement strand
TTCACGGCGGGAATCGCCACCGGATCCGTGGCAACGACTTCAGCTCCCGCGGTCAGAAGATCCTCAGCCACGACCAAGGCGGCGGCTTCGCGGATGTCGTCGGTGCCGGGCTTGAAGGCCAGCCCCCACAGGGCGATGCGCTTGCCGGCGAGATGGTCATGAAAATGGCGGCCGATGTCGCGCGACAGGCGATGCTTCTGCATCTCGTTGACCGCCACGACCGCATCGAGGAGCTGGAGCTCGACGCCGGCCTCTTTCCCTGTGTTGATGGCAGCGCGTAGATCCTTGGGAAAGCAACTACCGCCAAAGCCAACCCCCGCGTAGAGGAACTTGGTGCCGATGCGCGAATCCGATCCCATACCCTTGCGCACGCATTCGATGTCGGCGCCGACGGCGTCGCACAAGTTGGCCAGGTCGTTCATGAACGAGATGCGGGTGGCCAGCATGGAGTTGGCCGCGTATTTGGTCAGTTCGGCAGAACGGCGATCCATCACCAGCATGCGATCGCTCGACCGCGTGAAGGGCGCATACAAAGCCTGGAGTGCCGCGATGGCGCGCGCATCGTCGCTGCCCACGATGATCCGATCAGGCTTGAGAAAGTCGCTGACCGCGTCGCCTTCCTTGAGGAATTCGGGATTGGATGCCACGGCGAATTCACAGCGCGCGTGCTTGCGAATGATGGCCTCGACGGCATCCCCGGTGCCCACCGGCACGGTCGACTTGGTGACGACGACCGCCCAGCCGGTCAGCGCGCGCGCGACCGTTTCGGCCGCCGCGAAGGTGAAGGTGAGATCGGCGGAGCCATCGGGCAGCGGCGGCGTTCCCACCGCGAGGAAGACGATTTCGACACCGGCCACGGCTGCTGCGACGTCGGTGGTGAAGGACAGCCGCCCTTCCTTGACGTTGTGCCCGATCAGCCGGTCGAGCCCCGGCTCGTAGATGGGGACCTCGCCCCGTCGGAGCATGGCGATCTTGGACGCGTCGATGTCGGCGCAAACAACTTCGCTTCCCATGTCCGCGAATCCCGCCCCAGCAACGAGGCCAACGTAGCCGGTTCCAATAACGGCGATCTTCATGGTGTCCAGGAAAGCTAACACGCGACGGCCCATTTGGTAACCGCGTCGCCGTCGTGAGGTACAATGCCTGGGTCTGGAGGCCACCATGGACATCGCCGACATCGAGCAACTTCTTGCCCACGCCGGCCACGGACTCGCCTCGGTGTTCGAAATCTTCCCCGACATGGTGTTCGTCGTCGATCCGGAAGAGCGCGTTCTTTACGTCAACCAGGTTGCGGCGCGCGCCTTGGGAAAGCCGCCCGAAGAGGTGCTGGGGCACAAGCAGGGCGAGCTGTTCCAGCCCGCCCTCGCCGCCCGCCACAGCCAAGCTATTGAGGAAGTCTTTCGCACCGGCGAGGCCGTGATCTCCGAAAATCAGCAGGATCTCCACCTGCGACCCGTGTGGATCGACACGCGCCTGGTGCCTTTCCGCGACCACAGCGGCGCCATCGTCGCCGTGGTAGGAATCGTTCGCGACGTCACCGTGCGCCGGCGTGCCCAGGAGGAGCTGTCCGTTCGCGAGGCCTACCTGCGCAGCATGCTCGACAATTTTCCCCACATGATCTGGTTCAAAAACACCGATGGGAAGTTCGAGATCGTCAACCAGGTTTTCGCGACCACGGCGGGGAAGTCCACTCCCGCCGAGCTGGTGGGCCTCGACGACTTCGCAGTGTGGCCCCACGACCTGGCCGCGCGCTACGAGGCCGACGACAAGCTGGTCATGGCGACCCGGCAGCAGAAGTTCGTCGAGGAGGAGATCTGGGATCGAGAGGAAAAGCGCTGGCACGAAACCTTCAAATCACCCGTGCTCGATGCCCAAGGAAAGGTCATCGGGACCACAGGTTTCGCCCGCGACATCACGCAACGAAAGGAGTTGCAGGAAGAGCAGCGCCGATCGCGTGAGCAGATGCGCGCGCTCGCCGCCCACGTCGAATCGGTACGCGAAAAGGAGCGGGTGCGAATCTCGCGGGAAATTCACGATGAACTCGGCCAGTCGCTCACTTGCATGGGCATGGACCTGGCCTTCCTCGACAAGCAGCTCGATCCTGGCAACAAGGAGGCCTCGGTGCGCGTGGCCAGACTGGTCGAACTGGTCAAGGACACTATCCGCAGCGTGCGCCGCATTTCCTCGGAATTGCGCCCGAGCATCCTCGACGACCTGGGCCTGGGCGCCGCCATCGAGTGGCTGGCACATGACTTCGAAGCGCGCACGAGCGTCGCCTGCTCGGTTGTGGTGCCGGAAGATCTCGTGCTTCCGTCCGATCTGGCCACGCCGCTCTTTCGCGTGTGCCAAGAGGCGCTGACCAATGTTACCCGACACGCCGGCGCCACCCGCGTCAGTATTCAACTTGAATCCTCGGAGGGGTGGCTGTTGTTGCGAGTCCAGGACAACGGGCGCGGAATCACCGAGGAGGAGATCCGACGCCAGGGATCGCTAGGACTTTTGGGCATGAAAGAACGGGTAACCTTGGCGGGCGGCACCCTCGACATGAAAGGCGAGGCGGGCGTGGGCACGACCCTGACGATTCAAATCCCGCTCGCCGCCAAACCACCGGTGCGCAGCTAAGCAGTCCTCTCTCCGACGGGCATGGCGGAACCGGCTGGCGTCGGTTCCTGGCAAAGAAACCAAGCAGGTCGAGGGTCGCAAGACAACGAAGACAACCTCGGACTGAGGACAAAACGAACCAATACAAATCCCAATAGCACCGCCAGAATCACCAGCACAAGACGCCATGCTTGGTGTCGCGAGCGCCTGATCGCGGCGACCCCGCCGCCTGGTTTGGGCAGTCGGACCGGCGGGAGGTTGAACGGGGCTAGGAGGGGCTGCGCGCTCTTGCTCTCTTCGTGCGTGGGATCGGCGGGTGTCGGCGTGAAGAGGATCGGGACAGGCAGAGCCGACTGCGCGGGGGCTGCGGGCGTCGCGGGCGCCGAATTTTGGCTGGCCAGCTCGGACGCCTGCGCCGAAGGTCGCGTCGAAGGCACGGCCATCGACTCGGATGAACGACGGGATGGCAGCGGGGGTGGTGCGGGTGCCCCGGTGCGAACAGCGGGGACCGATCCCGAAATGCGCGCTGGCGGCGTGGCCACGTCCTTGATGTCCGAATCTTCCCCGGCCGAGATAGACGCGCCCGGCGCCAGCAACGAATCGACGTCTTCACGCGTGCTCGGCACCTGGATGGCGCGCGAGTTGCGCAAGTGGGCCGGATCGCGCTGGTCGGAAAGCCAATTCTCGGAGTCGGGGCCCATGATCTCGCGCAGCTCCGCCGCCAGGTCCGGCGCCGAGTAGAGAAGGTTGTGGGTCAACGCCACCTGGCGCAACGCCTGCGAGAAAGACTCGGCGTTGGCAAAGCGCTCGTCGGGATCGATGGCGAGGGCCTGGTCGAGCACGCCTTGCAGCTCGGGCGGTAGCCCGGGGCATTTCGTGGCCAGCGGCGGGATCGTTTGCGCGTAGATCTTGTCGGCCGGGGTGTTGAGATCGCCGCTGTAGATACGCTCGCCGATCAAGGTTTCGTAGATGCTCACGCCCAGGGAAAACAGGTCGCTGCGCGCATCCAGGGGCTGATTGCGCGCCATCTCGGGCGACATGTAGCCGACCTTGCCGCGCACCCGGTAGAAGACCGACGAGTAGGTCACCGCCTTGGCAATGCCAAAGTCGGAGAGCTTCACCTCGCCTTCGCCCGAGCACAGAATGTTGGACGGGGAGAGATCGCGGTGAATGATGCGCAGGGGCTCGCCGGTGGGCGATCGCCGGGTGTGGGCGTAAGCCAGTCCGGACAAGATCTCCATGGCCACGTGCAAGATGGCCTGGGGCGACAGCGGTTTGCGCCGGCGCGCCCGCCAGGCGATGGTGCGCAGATCCGCCCCGCGCACGTACTCCATGACGATGAACAAGCGATCGTTGGCGTTCACCAGGTCGAAGGTGCGCACGATGTTCTGGTGGTCCAGGGTCGCCGAAATCTTTGCTTCGCGAAAAAACAGATCGCGGAACTCGGGCCGGCTGGTGAATTCCGGCAAGAGTTGCTTGAGCACGACCTCCTTCTCGAAGCCGCCGGGGCCGATTTTCTTGCCCGCGTAGATCGCACCCATCCCCCCTTCTGCGAGGTATCGCTCAATGCGATACTTCCTCGACGGAACTTGAGCGGCGACCATCGCTCTAACCTATGCCGCCTTCGCAGAACACGCAACGCCATGCAACCTCGATGAACCCTGCCCTACAACACCTGCTTGACCTCCGCTTGCAAGCCGAACACGACGCGCGGCAGTCTCTGCAAGCCGCGCACGCGGCGCGCCTTTTGGAAGAAGAAGCGCAGGCGCGATGGCAAGCGCGATGGCGCGAGGCAAGCGCAGCGCTGACCAGTGAAACCCAGCGCCAGGCCGCGGCGTCTCTGCCCGCGACGGCGGCGCAAGCCGCTGCCAATGCGAGCTACAGGGATCGCTTGCGCGATGAGGCCGCGCGATCGGCTTCGGTCGCCGAAGACCATCGCACCACCGCGTTGGCGGCAGCCAGGGACGCGGAAGGCGCCGCGCAAGCCGCGTATGAAAAGGTACGCGGCGAGCGCGAAGCGGCCTTGAAGCTCAAGGAACGCGCGGAAGCCGAGGAAAAGCAAGTTGCCGAGCGACGGGCGGAGGACCATGCCAGCGATTTGGCGCAAGCCGCGTTCGCGCGGCGACGGTCGGATGGAAACTAGCCGAAGAATGCCCGCACGTCCTCGAGCGTGAAGGCGCGCGGGCAGGTCGGGGGCAGGCTCGCCACCAGCATGGAACCGTAGCTTTTGCGCATGATGCGGCCGTCGAGAATCGCCACCACGCCGCGATCCTTGCGGCTGCGGATGAGGCGACCGAAACCTTGTTTGAGGGCCAGGGCGGCGCGCGGGACTTGATAGCTGGCGAAGGGATCGCCACCATCCTCGCGAATGCCCTCGATGCGCGCCGCGGTCAGCGGGTCGTCGGGAACCGCGAAGGGCAGCCGATCGATCACCACCAGCGACAGGGCTTCGCCGGGCACGTCGACACCTTCCCAGAAACTTTGCGTGGCCAGAAGCACCGATCCGACGTGGGTGCGCAGCTGGTCGAGCAGCGCGTGGCGAGGCCGCTGCCCCTGCACCAAGAGCGGAAATCCGTCGTCGGCGCGAAACAGTTCCTCGGCGACGCGCATATTGCGAAAGCTGGTGAAGAGTAGCAAGGCGCGCCCACGCGACAGCCGGCACAGATCGATCGCCCGCTTGGCCGCGGCCTCGGCGAATCCCTCGGCCGAAGGGTCGGGTAAGTCCTCGGCGATGTAGAGCAGCGCCTGCTTGTCGTAGCGAAAAGGCGAAGGAAAATTCGCCTCGGCCGCGGTGTCCGCCAAACCCAAGCGTTCGCGTATGTAGGAAAAAGATCCCGCCGTGGACAAGGTCGCCGAGGTGAAAACCAGCGGCCCGGGATGGCCATCGAAGCTTGCTCGCAGAAGTGGCGCCACATCGACCGGCGAGGCGCGCAGGATCACGTTGCGCGCCGACAAGGCAATCCAGCGCACAGAATCGCGGCGCGCGCTGCCCACGATTTCGGCGAGATCCGTGCGCAAAATGTTCGCACGATTCGACAGCCCGCCCAGCACCGAGGCCTTGGCCGGCGCGGGCGGCGACGGCCTAAGCGCGTCGCTCATATCGTCCTCGGCGAGGCGCCCGAGCAATACCGATGCTTCTTCGAGAACGTTGTCGAGTTCGTGGTAGCGGGCGAGCACATCGCCCTGCCACAGGTCGTCGGGCATGGGCAAGCGCACGTCGTCGCCGTCGGCCGACTTGCGCGGCAAGCGGGCGCGCAGGGCCTGGGCCAGAACATGCGTCGCTGCTTCAAGCCGCCGTGCTACCGATTCCACGCGCGCCGCACCCAAAGGCTCGACCGGCGCGCGCTCGGTGTCGCGCGCCAATGCGTACAAACGCAGTGCCGAGATTTGCACGCCGAAGATCTCGGTGGCCACGTCCTCCAGTTGATGGGCCTCGTCGAAGATCACCGCCTCGTAGGTGGGCAACACCTGCGCGTCGGGGAAGCGATTGCGCAGGGCCAAGTCGGCGAAGTAGAGGTGGTGATTGACTACCACGATCTGCGCCTCCTGGGCGCGTCGGCGCATGCCCGTGATGAAGCAGTCCGCGACAAAGGGACAGCGATTGCCCAGGCGGGTTTCGGGGCTGGAGGTAATTTCGCGCCAAATCGGCGATTCCTCGGCGACACCGTCGAGATCGGCCTTGTCCCCGGTCCCTGTGCGGCGGACCCAGTCGAGCACGCGCGCGCTTTCCGGCGACAAGGTCGCGGCGATGGGAAGCTGCTTTTTGTGTTCGTGGAGCCGGCGCAAACACACATAATTGGAGATCCCCTTCATCACCGCGAAGGAAAATGGCTGCGGCAGGGCGCGCTGAAGTCGCGGCAGATCCACCGACGCGATCTGGTCTTGCAAGGTGCGCGTTCCGGTCGAAATCACCACGCGGCGGCCGGACAAAATCGCGGGCACGAGATAGGCCAGGGTCTTACCCGTGCCGGTGCCCGCCTCGACCAGCAGCCGCTCGTCGCGATCGATCGCGCGCGCCACCCGCTCGGCCATGGCCACCTGGCCAGGGCGCGGCTCGAAACCCGGCACGGCGTCGGCAAGCGCCCCACCGGGACGCAAGACTTCGGCGACGGCTTCTTCGAGGAGCAAGCTCCGCCGATGCTAGGCTTTGTTGAAGCTCGCCGGGCCGTCGTCGCTGACCAGACCGCCGGGGGTCACGCTGCGAAAGAAGCACGACGTGGCGTTGGTGTGGCACGACGGCCCCACGGCGTCCACGACGTAGAGAATCGCATCGCCGTCGCAGTCGATGCGCACGTCATGCACCTTCATCGAGTTGCCGCTGGTCGCGCCCTTTTCCCACAGCTCGTTGCGCGAGCGGCTCCAGAACGTGGCGCGCTCCTTGGTGACGGTGGCGCGCAGGGCCTCCGCGTTGGCCCAGGCCAGCATGCGTACCACGCCGGTTTGGCGATCTTGCGCGATGACGGGGACCAGGCCTTTCGAGTCGAACTTCACAACCGCAATCAGGGCTTCAGCGTTTCCAAGCATGATGACTATGCTCTATATCAAATTCCCGCAAAAACCATCCGTATCCTACAATCCTTGTGGCCATGGCACGCAAGACGCTGGATCCGCCCACGGAAAAGTCGAACAAGGGCGAAAAGAACTACATCACGCCCGCCGGCTATCGCAAGCTGACCAGCGAACTCGAATTTCTGCACACCAAGAAGCGGCCCGAGGTCGTGCGCGCCCTCTCCGACGCCGCGGCCGAGGGCGACCGCTCGGAAAACGCCGAATACATCTACCGCAAGCGGCAGCTTCGCCAAATCGATGGCCGCATGCGCTTTCTCGGCAAACGGCTCGACATCGTCGTGGTGGTCGATCCGCGCGAGCAGAAACGGCGCGACCGCGTCTTCTTCGGTGCCACCGTCACGGTCGAGGACGAAGATGGAGAAAGCAAGGTCTTCGCCATCGTGGGCTCGGACGAGATCGATAGCTCGGGCGGCGCGATCTCATGGCAATCACCCGTGGGCCGCGCCCTTCTCGGCAAGGAAGCCGGCGACACGGTTCTCGTCCGCTGGGACAAAGGCCAGCGCGAACTGACCATCGCCGACGTTAGCTATCCAGATTGAGTCGCTTACTCGCCGCTCAGGGTATGCGCAGGTGGAGTAGGTACTCCACGTTTCCCTTGCCGCCCGTGATGGGCGAGGTGGTTTGGGCCACCACCGACCATGCCAGCGCGGTCGCCGCGGCCGCCACATCGGCAACGGCTTGCTTGCGCGCCTCTTCGTCACGCACGATGCCGCCCTTACCGACGTGGTCGCGGCCAACCTCGAATTGCGGCTTGACCAGCGCCACCACCGGCGCGCCCGCCACCAGCAGGGGCGGCAGAAGCGGCAGCACCAGGCGCAGGGAGATGAACGAAACGTCAATCACCGCCAGCGCGCAACGTTCGGGAATGCGGCCGGGCTCCATGTGGCGAATGTTGGTGCGATCGATGACCACCACGCGCGGGTCGCTGGCAATTTTCCAGTCGAGCTGGCCGTGACCCACGTCCACGCAGTACACCCGCGCGGCTCCCCGCTGCAGCAGGCAGTCGGTGAATCCACCTGTCGAGGCGCCGATGTCCACCGCCACGGCCCCGGTCACATCGACCTTGAAGACATCGAGCGCGTGGGCCAACTTGAGCCCGCCGCGTGACACGTAGGGCATGGGGTCGCCACGCATGCGCAAGATCGCGCCCGCGGGCAAGACCTCGCCCGCCTTCTCGACCGGCTTGTCACCGCACAAAATCTGCCCGGCCAGAATCAAGGCGCGGGCCCGCTCGCGCGAGGGCGCCAACCCCTGTTCAAAGACCGCCACATCCGCGCGCAGCTTACCCGGCCGCGCGGGAATCTCGCGGCCGGCCTCCGCATCTTTGTCGCTGTGTCCCACGAGAGAAGAATACGCCCAGATGAGTTCACGGTTGCAAACCCGATCGGGGCAAGTACAATCGCAACCACCCGGATCGCCGGGGCATGGGGCTGTAGCTCAGTTGGGAGAGCGCCAGAATCGCACTCTGGAGGCCGTAAGTTCGATCCTTATCAGCTCCACCGCAGAATCGTTGACGTTTTGGAAGAGGGTGCGAAGGACGGGAGGTGCGATTGCACCAAATGTGCACCAAGCGGCCAGAGCGCAGATCCATCTTTGGCCAGGTCCGGCTGCGAGATTGACTCGGTCGGCGCGTTGCCGCCATTCCCGAATCCCTCAGAACCTCCGCAGCATTGCTAGAGTCTTTTGGCGCTGCCAAAGGTGTCAACGATTGCGGTGCCGGCGGGTGGGAAACGCGCCCGCACGTGTCCCATTCGAGCCTCAGCGGAGTGCAACCGTCCGGCGATCAACTTCTCAACGCTGGATGGCCGACGCGGTCCTCTAACTGCCGCAAGGCCGCCCGCACAGTACAGCTGGGTTGTGCAGGTGAGAAGGCGCTCAATGTCCTGGGAGGTGGGGATTGGATTGCGCAGCGCTCGATAGGGAGTCAGGACGCCAATCCGTGAGGGAGTGAACAGAGTCTCCCAGACTAACGGCTCGTGCGCATTGCTAGATCCATGGTGCGGGATCTTGAAGCACGATGCGCGCATATGAGGACGCGTTCTGGAACCGGCGATTGCCTTCCATCCCAAGGTCGCGTCCCGCCCTGCTTCGAGATCTGCTCCCAAAATGACCACCTTGTCCCCCAGCCTAACGGACAAGACGATGCAGGTTTCATTCGGACGTTGAGCGCAAAGTCGCCCAACGCTGGCGCCTTCAGAAGTGATCAGTGATCGGATTTCTCTCAGCGCCAGGGAGATTGCCCCATCTGAAGGACTCAGCGAGAACACATCTCCGTCTGGGGTCTTTCTAAGCAGCCGGTTTTCAAGAGCCCACGTCGGGCCGCCAGGCTGCTGACCGTCCTTCCGTCTTCTTTCCCTTAAGATTTCGATCAACGATCGCATCTCGGCTAGCGACGAGTTGGCAGGCGATAGGACCTTGTCACGGCCCAATAGTTCGCGGAATTCGGCGCTCCTCAGAGCCTGAGAAAACACGACCTCAGCGGAGGCCGTCTGTTCAAATAGTTCAGCGATTCCATCGGTATGATCTCGGTGCCAATGCGTAACAACGACTAACTTGACTGCGGTAGTGACATCCACCCCGATGCCGCGCAGGTAGTCCAAGGCCACCGGGCATCCGGCGCTGCTATCGATTAGTGAGTCCGCAATCAGCCACTCCCCAGCTCCCAAATGCACAACCACGCATTCACCAATGCCCTTCCCGAAGACTGACACCTCGATTGTGTCGCCTGGGGGCAAATCACTCAACTGGGCTGTCAGGGAAGATGTCACGATATTCTTCAGCGGCATTTCTTGCTCGCTCAAGATCCGCAGAACTCCACGCAGGAAGTCGCCGAAAATAGATCGTGGAGGCGGTGCGACGCTGTCCGTAGGGCTCGATTAGGTATCCTACGGACCAATAGAACACGGCGCCGGGCTGAACGGAGCAGCGATCTTCTTCGCTGATTTCCCCGAGAAGAAGCGTCGCCCATTCCTCAGGTCCCTTTGGGTCTGTGAGATTCCTCATTCTCGCCCCGAAGGAGTCGCCTTTTATCTCGACGACCGTACCTTCCCATTGCTGAAGAACCAGGGACCGCTGCTGAGCGATTTGTCGAGGATGTATCTTGAAGATTGGGCGAAGGCTGGCGTTGCCCGACGTAGAAAGTCCGCCAACGCCAGTTTCAGGCCTCCCCTCCGATAGGTGCTTCGAGCTAGGCTCGGTGTCCTGTAGGGGGCCGCGCTTCACAACGGATGGATCCGTTTCCAACTCGTAGGGTATCACGAAGAACGGAAGCTGATCGATCAAACCTGGACCGAGTTCTGAACGGTCGGTCCTGTGCCTTTCCGAGGTGAACGCTAGTTGATTGCCCTGTCGCATCATTGCAAGGCTCATGGTTGCAGACACGCTTCGAGGAGTTTGCAAGCAGCCATCAATGCGTAAGATTGTGACTCGTTCCAAGATTTGTTCAACATTTCACCCACCCACAGCGCGGAGCCCGTTGCGTTCTCAAAGTGCTCCGTCGTCTGTACAAATACGCCTGGCGTCAACTGGGTCGATGGCTCCGCGCGGATCTGGAAATACTTTGACTCCGCGCCCGGACGGAGACCTCGAACGGAAACCGATATCGTCCCCGGACTATCCATGATGTCTTTCCAGATTTCTTTGGGAGCCAACCTATGCCCGACAGTGTGCCACTCGTCCTCGGATGGCATCTTGAAATGCATCGTTCGGTTGATCCCCATCTGCCGTATCGGTGTTTCTTTCAGAACGCCAAAGATGCTGCCGATGAGATCGATCATTCGAAATCCCTGATCGGGTTGGAGCGTCTCAATCTGAAAGCGGTCCAGTTGAACCGTGAACCGGAAAGGGCCGAGGCTGTACGCTGCGAGTTCTGGACGAATGATCTCGATCATTGCGTTCTCAACCTCGGGAGCGGACGCGATGCGATGGTTGCCTAGCCAGGCAGGCTGAAAGATTGCGGGATTAAAGTTCCCGACGAGCACCACAAACAGCCCGTCTATCTCGGGGCGAAACGGATCCACATCGAGTTTGTACCACACGATCCGCCTGCCCGATCGCCACGTCTCTGCCACAGCTAGGGGATCCGTAGCCGGTGGCATGCAATGGGTCAAATCAGGACGAAGTGCCTCTTTCTCGCATCATGACGCGCGGAGGGCAGAGATCTCTGCCACCCCCTCCGCCCGCCGCTCGAAGCGCAGGCGGCCGATCTCGTCGCGCATGAAGTCCGGTGCGAGGTGGGCGTACTTCATCGTCACGGCCACCGAGGAGTGACCGAGTAGCTTCTGCAAGGTGAGGATGTTTCCGCCGGACATCATGAAGTGACTGGCAAACGTGTGGCGAAGCCCGTGGAAGCCAATGGCGTGGCACTCGGCGCCGGTCAGGGCGTCCTTGAAACCGTAGTCGCGATCCTTCTGCCTCATGTAACCGCGCGCGGTGGGGAACACCAAAGCCTCGTTCGAGGCCGGGCATTCGTTCCGCCACTGGCGAAGGGCAGGTAGCAGCGCCGGGTTGATAGGCACCGCGCGCGGTTTTCCGGACTTTGGGGCCATCCGGTAGGACCGGCGCACCGTGAGCAATCCACGGTCAAGGTCGCAGTCCGCCCACCGGAGGCCCCACATTTCGCCCATGCGCAAACCGGTGTAGAGCGCGGTCGCATAGACGGGATACTCGGTCGGCTGATTTCCTCGCGCCCACGACAGCAAGCGATCGGCCTCGTCCAGCGCCAAGAAGTTGAAGTCCATCGCCTGGCCCGCCACCGATGGTTTGTCGACCAAGGCCACCGGGTTGGCTACGGTGATCAATCCCTCCGCACGTGCCCAGTTCCACATCCGCGACGAGTATGCCAGCACCAGCTTGACCGTGGCCTTCGCCAGTCCGGCCGCCAGCTTCTCATCGCGCAGCCTGGCCAGATCCAACCGCCCGACATCGGCGACACGCATGTAGCCGAGTGACTTTGTCAGGTGGTGCAGGGTGTGCCCCACGGCCTTGCGGTATCTGGCCGCGTCCTTCAATCGAGGCGACGAATAGTCAGCCAAGAAGATCTGGGCAAGCTCCGCCACCGTCAGCCGGTCCCGCTTCACATCTTCGGGGGTGGGCTCCGGGATGCCCACGTTTCCCCTGGCAAGCCGGGATTCGACTTGTTCAACGTACTGCCGCGCTTGATCCTTCGTTGGCTGATGGGTGGGAACCATCTTCCACTGCCCATCGAGATCCCGATACTTCGCATACCAGAGCGGCTTGTGGCGCGTCCCTCGATTGAAGACGCTTCCCATGGTTACTTCTCCTTTTCGATGGCTTGCAGTCCAGTGAGAAGACAGATCCGCATCGCATCGCTGCGCGTGACACTCAAGCCGGGCCGCGACAGCTTAGCCGCCACTGCGTCGAGGCGGTCGAGCACGTCTTGGTCGAGCCGAATCGCGGTTTGTACGGTCGGCGCCTTTTCCTTGTCGATCTTGGCTTTGGGCATGTTCTTTCTTTCCTTCGGCTTCGAGGTAGGCGCCAAGACGTTCTCGGGCCTCTGGTGATTTGAGACTGGGCCATCGCCTGACAGCGCTGTCGAGGCCCGCTAGAGCCTTCCGGACAGCCGGCAGGTCGATGGTGCTCCTTGGCTTCCTTCGCTTCATGGTGAGCAAATTCGCGCGATCTGAGTGAGCGCAAGCGATCGGCCCGCACGGGAAAGGATTCCCCGTCGCGCGCACTCCGCTGTCACAGCTCGAAGGGATAGACCAGCGGCGCGGAGGGCGCGGATCTGGACGATGATCGCCTGCTCCGCCGCGTTCTCGGTCAGGTGGACACCATCGGCGGCCAGCGCGCAGCCGAAAGGCACTTGCCCGACACGCTCGCCGCGGGAACGCTTCACCGCTAGCGCTGCCCGCGTGCGGCTCTTGATGACGGCGCGTTCGTAGCCGGCGAACACGTCGACGATCCCGCGCATGAGCATGCCCTCCGGTCCAACGCCATCGCTCGAACCGTCGGCAGTGGTCAGCGTGGCGCCAGCACGGCCAGCGGCCTGCTCGACCAGGGCAGCGATCACGGTGTCTCTCGCGATTCGGTCGCGCTTCGCGGCCACCAACAAACCAGCGTTGTTCTCACGAAGGGCGGCCAGGGCGGCCAGCAAGCCAGGACGCTTCTCGGCCGGCGCCCCGCCAGAGATCCCATGGTCCTCGAACACGACCGCCACGCGAACGCCGCGCGACTCGGCCCAACGCTCGATAGCAGCACGCTGCGCGTCCGGTCCAAGCGACTGCTCTTCGGTACTCACGCGAACGTAGCCGATCGCCACCTTGGAATCGCCTTTCGTGATCCGCTTTGCCATGGGTTCAGTCTAGTCGTTTGCTCGCCGTTGTCAACCATTGAATACCAAAGGTGTACACAAGCCGACCGGTTTGTGTACGCCTTGGACATCCTGCCTATCATTTCGGCTGAAACACATCGTCAAAAGCCTGTGTCATTTCGGCGACCATCTGGGGATCCACCACCCCTAGCCCCAGAACCTGGTACG
>Ga0224559_1001341_pt1 | contig 13672 bp, 11 predicted proteins | sample 714S33034metaG_FD_180676 | JGI IMG/M metagenome (GOLD analysis project Ga0224559, IMG submission 180676) | Peat soil microbial communities from Stordalen Mire, Sweden - 717 S3 30-34 | ecosystem: Environmental > Terrestrial > Soil > Wetlands > Peat | place: Sweden: Norrbotten County, Stordalen... | reverse complement strand
GTATAAAAATTGGTATTTATAATAAAGTAACCAAAAGTTATTATATAACATGTGTTAATATTAATATATTCAAAACTTATTTCATAAAATTTTATTACGATCTCAAAATTTACAAGTGAAAATATTATTCAAATCAACTCATGATTAAATCCATGTCTATTTTTTAATTAAATTAGATTTATTCAATTAGATTATTTATTTTTTTTATCTATAAGAGGAATTAAGAAAATGTCAGAATTTAAACTCATATCAGCTTATAAACCATTGGGAGACCAGCCCAATGCAATTAAATCCCTTTCAAATGGGATAAAAAATGGTCTAAAACATCAAACACTTCTTGGTGTTACAGGTTCAGGTAAAACATTTACAATGGCCAATGTTATTAAGGAAGTTCAAAAGCCAACCCTTGTTATATCACATAATAAAACCCTGGCAGCTCAACTTTACGAAGAGTTCAAGGAATTTTTCCCTGATAATGCTGTGGAGTACTTTGTAAGTTACTACGATTACTATCAACCAGAAGCTTATATTGCACAGTCAGATACCTACATCGATAAAGAAGCTTCTATTAATGATGAGATAGATATGATGAGACATTCAACAACACAATCTTTACTATCTAGGGATGATGTGATAGTTGTTAGCAGTGTTTCATGTATATACGGTATTGGTTCACCTGAAGATTATGGTGGACTGGTTCTCTCTGTACGAGTGGGAGATAACGAAGGAAGGGAAAAGATAATATCTACACTGGTCCAGATGCAGTATGAACGAAATGATATTGACTTTAGCCGGGGAAAGTTCAGAGTCAGAGGAGATGTTATTGAAATATATCCAGCACATGGAAGTACAGCCATACGTATCGAACTATTCGGTGATGAAGTAGATGCAATAACAATGATAGATCCTCTTCTGGGTAAAGTTAAGAGGGATATGGATAGAATAGTTGTGTTTCCCGCAAAACATTTTGTAACATCTAAAAATAAGGTTGCAGCAGCTATAAAAGATATTGAAAAGGAACTTGAAGAGAGGTTAGTTGTCCTGCATTCACAGAATAAACTTGTTGAAGCCCAAAGATTGGAGCAGAGAACACGTTTTGATATTGAGATGCTACAGGAAATGGGATACTGTACAGGTATAGAAAACTATTCCATGCATCTTTCAGGAAGAAATTGGGGAGAAACACCATACACACTGCTTAAATATTTCCCAGATGATTTTTTAACCATTATAGATGAATCACATGCTACAGTACCACAGATTGGTGGTATGTATGCTGGTGATAGGGCACGTAAAGATAATCTGGTTGACTATGGATTTAGACTACCATCTGCACGTGAAAATCGACCACTAAATTTTCCTGAATTTGAAATGTTACAGAACCAGGTGCTCTATGTATCTGCAACACCAGCCAAATATGAACTAGGTGTAACACAAAATCTGGTAGAACAGATTATAAGACCAACAGGACTGGTAGATCCAGAGATAATGATTAAACCAGTTGTTGGACAGGTTGACCATCTTCTTGGTGAGATTAAACGAAAGGTAAAGGATAAACAGAGGATTCTTGTAACCACATTAACCAAAAAAATGGCAGAAGATCTCACCGATTATTATGCCAAGGTAGGTATTAAGGTGAGATATCTTCACTCAGATATAACAACTCTTGAAAGGATAGATATTATAGATGAACTTCGAAGGGGATCATTTGATTGTCTTGTGGGAGTAAACCTGTTAAGAGAGGGTTTGGACCTTCCAGAAGTTTCTCTGGTTGGAATATTAGATGCTGATAAGGAAGGATTCTTAAGATCCCAAACATCTTTAATACAAACAATAGGAAGAGCATCAAGGAATATAGAAGGCCAAGTTGTGATATACGCAGATAAAATAACAGAATCAATAAGATCTGCAGTTGAAATTACCACTAACAGAAGAAAACACCAACTGGCATACAACAAGGAACATGGCATAACACCTAAATCAGTAAAGAGAACAGTAAAAGAAAAGACTGATAAGGCTTTAAAACTTAAAAAGAATGCTAAAAATATTTCTAAAGATGAATTAGTACTTATAATACAGGATTTAGAAGAGGAAATGAAAATGGCATCCCTTAAACTTGACTTTGAATCTGCAGCCAAGATCAGGGATCAGATACAATACTTAGAAGGAGCTTCAAACTGATGAACACCACTACAACCAAGAAAGGAAGTATAAATATTAAGGGAGCACGTGAGCATAACCTTAAAAATATTGAGCTCACACTTCCAAGGGATAAATTCCTTGTTATAACAGGGATAAGTGGATCTGGTAAATCATCTCTAGCCTTTGACACTATCTATGCTGAAGGACAGCGAAGATATGTTGAATCTTTATCTGCTTATGCAAGACAGTTTCTGGGTCAGATGAAAAAACCAGAGGTGGACTATATTGAGGGTCTTTCCCCTGCAATATCCATCGACCAGAAAACAACCCGAATGAATCCCCGATCTACTGTGGGTACAGTTACAGAAATATATGACTATTTCCGTCTTCTTTTTGCCCGTGTGGGAACTCCACACTGTTACAAATGTGGAAAGGAAATATCACAACAAACAGCAGGACAGATTGTTGATTCAATCCTAACCGAAGAAGAAGATAGTAAGATACAGATACTTGCACCAATGGTTAAGGATAGGAAGGGAGAACATCATAAGATCTTTGAAGACCTTAAAAAGAAGGGTTTTATAAGAGTAAGGGTTGATGGTGAAATATCAAACCTTGATAACGATTTTGAGCTTGATAAAAACCGTAAACATTCTGTTGAAGTGGTTGTGGACAGGCTAATAATAAGATCAGACGAGGATTTTAAGAAAAGATTAGCAGACTCTGTTGAAACTGCCCTTGAACTGGGAGAAGGATTGGTTATAGTATCATTTATAGAAGATGATAAAAGCTCATATGATAAGGTTTTCAGCGAACACTTTGCATGTACCGATTGTGGAATAAACTTCGAAGAGATAAGTCCTAGAATGTTTTCATTTAACAGTCCACATGGAGCTTGTCCAGAGTGTAATGGATTAGGAAGTAAGCTTGAAATAGATACAGATTTTGTTGTACCAGACAAGTTCCTTTCACTTAATGAAGGGGCTATTTTACCATGGAGCAAATCTGGAAATAAGGACAACTATTACAATCAAATGTTACTGGCTGTTGCAGATCATTATGGCTTCAGCATGGATACACCCTTTGAAGAACTTCCAGATAAATATCAAAAATATGTTCTCTACGGCACACCTGATAAAATTCAATTCAATTTCCGGAGAAAAAATAGACAGTACAAGGTTAACCGACGTTTTGAAGGTGTTGTAAAAAGGATGGAACGTCTTTTTATGGAAACACAATCAAATTACATGAGAAGTTATGTTGGTAAGTTTATGAGTGATCGTAAATGTCCTATTTGTAAGGGCACACGGCTCAGACCCGAAAGCAGATCGGTCACTGTGAGTGGTAAATCCATCTCAGAAGTTGTTGAAATGCCCATTAAGAATTCTAAGAAATTCTTTGATGAAGTTGAGTTGAATGAGATGGAACTCTACATTGCAAAGGAAATTTTAAAGGAAATTAAAGAAAGATTGAAGTTTCTAGCAGATGTGGGTCTTGATTATATCACACTCGACAGGTCTTCTGGAACATTATCTGGTGGTGAAGCTCAACGTATACGTCTTGCAACCCAAATAGGTTCTGGACTGGTTGGAGTTCTTTACATATTAGACGAACCCAGTATAGGATTGCATCAAAGGGATAATGCAAGACTTATAGAAACACTTAAAAGACTCAGAGACATTGGAAATACACTCATTGTTGTTGAACACGATGAAGAAACCATAATGTCTGCAGATCATGTTGTTGATATAGGACCTGGTGCTGGTGAGCACGGTGGAAGGGTAATTGCAGAAGGAACACCTTTGGAGATAATGGAAAATCCAGAATCCATAACAGGAAGATATCTCTCACGTGTAGAGACCATACACGTACCTGAACGTAGACACGAATCCAATGGAAACTATTTAACTGTTAAGGGTGCAAAACAAAACAATCTTAAAGATATAGATGTTAAATTTCCCCTAGGAGTCTTTACATGTATAACTGGAGTTTCAGGGTCTGGTAAAAGCACACTTATAAATGATGTTCTTTATAAGGGTGTGAATGGAAAGTTAAGTCGTAAAAATATGCTTGCGGGTAAGCATGATGATATCACCGGTATTGAAAATTTAGATAAAGCAATAATCATCGATCAATCTGCAATTGGACGTACTCCACGTTCAAATTCAGCAACTTATACTGGGGTATTTACATATATCCGGGAAATATTTGCCCAGACATTAGCTGCTAAAAACAGGGGTTATAAACCTGGAAGGTTCAGTTTCAATGTTAAGGGTGGACGTTGCGAAGCATGTAGCGGTGATGGGATTATTAAAATAGAAATGCATTTTCTAGCCGATGTTTATGTGCCCTGTGAAGTTTGTTCGGGTAAACGCTACAACAGGGAAACCCTTGATGTTCGTTACAAGGGTAAAAATATAGCAGAAGTTCTTGACATGACAGTTGAGGAATCTCTTGAGTTCTTTAAGAACATTCCTAAGATTCATAAAAAACTTAAAACACTTGATGATGTGGGTTTAGGTTATATTAAACTCGGACAACCAGCAACAACACTTTCAGGTGGAGAAGCTCAACGTGTAAAACTTGCTAAGGAGTTAAGTAGACAGAATACCGGTAAAACTATCTACATTCTAGATGAACCAACAACAGGTCTTCATTTTGCAGATATTAAAAAGCTTTTAGATGTACTTGGAAGGCTCAGAGATTCTGGAAACACTGTTCTTGTTATAGAACATAATCTTGATGTTATTAAAACTGCTGATTACATCATAGATCTGGGTCCTGAAGGTGGGGATGAAGGTGGATATGTGGTTGCTGAGGGAACTCCCGAAGATATAGCAATGGGTAACAGTTATACTGGAAAATATTTAAAAGATGTTTTAGAAGGTGTGAAACCACAGTTCATAGAGATGATACAAGAGGGAGAACTTGTAAAATCATCCACTAAATATAAATAATTTTTAGAAGCATAATTCTTCCAAACATAAATTATTTTTTTTAATTTTTTAGTGTTAGTAATATAATATTTTAATTTTATTATGTTTCCATGTGTAGTTCCTTTCTTTAATTATCATCATAAAACAGTAGCATTATATATTTGAAAAATAATGTAGAATTATTATGAATATTAGTATTAATTTAGATAGTTGTATTGAATATATATTATCAATATTCACCTATTTAGTCTGGGGTCTTTTCTATTATATCGATATGCTCATTTTATATTATAAAGTAATTTCTTTGGGAGTAAATATAAAAATTAAGGTGGGATTTATATGTTAATAAATTATACTCTTATAGCAGTAAATCCATTAGCTCCGCTTTACACTATTTTCATGAATGCAGAGTATTTCTTTGGTTTGTTATTATTTTTACTGATAGTTTTAATGGTTGCACTGTTAACTGAGAGAATTGAGAAGGTTAGAAGGTTAAGAACTTTAAATAGTGAACTTACTAGGGAAACTGTTAAGCTTGAAGATGCAAATAATGAATTAGAAGCATTTGCATACTCTGTATCTCACGATCTTAGGGTGCCTTTAAGGGCTATTGATGGATTTTCACGTATTGTTATTGAAGATTATGAGAAAGATTTAGATGAAGAGGGAGTTCGACTCCTTAATGTTGTTAGGGATAATACAAAAAAAATGGGACAGTTGATCGACGATATATTATTACTGTCCAGGGCTGGTAGACAGGAAATGAAAATTTCCGAGCTGGATATGAGTTCACTTGCAAAGAATATATATGCTGACTTCGATCAGGATACAAAGGGTCGAACTGTAATTTTCAGTGTAGATGATATTCCGAGGGCAATGGGGGACCGGGCACTTTTAACACAAGTTTTTACTAATCTTATAGGTAATGCTATTAAATTTACTGGAGATAAAGATATATCGAAGATTGAAGTTGGTTTTAAAGATGATAAAGATGATAACATATATTATGTGAAGGATAATGGTGCTGGTTTTGATATGAAATACTATGATAAACTTTTTGGACTTTTCCAACGATTACATACTCAGGAGGAGTTTCAAGGTACTGGTGTGGGATTATCAATTGTTCAACGTATAGTAAGCAGGCATGGCGGGCGTGTTTGGGGTGAAGGAGAATTGGATAAGGGTGCAACTATATATTTTTCACTTCCTAAAAACTTAGATTAATGAATTCATGATTTATATAAATTTTTTGGAGGAGTTTAATGAGCTTAGACGAAGTTGAAATTCTATTGGTGGAAGACAATCCAACAGATGCAGAACTCACAATTAGGGCCCTAAAAAGAAAAAATCTAATAAATAAATTGGTATGGGTAAAAGATGGAGCAGAAGCTCTTGATTTTATTTTTGCAAAGGGTATTTATTCAAAAAGAAATGTAGATGACCTTCCAAAGTTAATACTGCTTGATCTTAGAATGCCAAAGGTTGATGGTCTCGAAGTGCTGCATGAAATAAAAGCTAACGAGAAGACTAAACGAATCCCTGTTGTTATATTAACCTCATCAAAGGAGGACAGGGATATAGTAGAAAGTTATAAGTTGGGTGTAAACAGTTATGTGAGCAAACCAGTTGAATTTGATGAGTTTATTGATGCTATTTCAACCATGGGTTTTTACTGGATATTAATAAACAAACCACCATCTGAGGTACCGCATGGAACAGATTAAGATATTAATTGTGGAAGATGTGGAACTTGATGCAGAACTTACAGAATACGAATTAAAACGCGCTAATATAGGTTATGTCTCAAAAAGGGTCGAAGAAAAACAGGATTTTAAGAGGGAACTTAAAGAATTTAAACCAGACCTGATACTTGCAGATCATTCACTCCCACATTTTGATGGTGTTTCTGCCCTTGAAATATGTAGGATTATGGCTCCAGATATACCTTTCATATTTGTAAGCGGTAAAATAGGGGAAGACTTTGCAGTTGAAATGCTAAAAAAGGGAGCAACAGATTATGTGCTGAAAAGTAATCTTCCAAAATTAGGTCATGCTGTTAAAAGAGCATTAAAAGAGTACAATGAACAATTAGAACTTAAAAAAGCCCAAAATGCTCTTATGGAAAGTGAAAATAAATATAGAACTCTTTTTGAAAAAAATAAAAATCCTATTATAGTTTTTGATGAAAATGGAAATTTTAAGGATTCAAATGACGCAACACTCGAATTCATGGAAATTAAAAAGACTGAATTATTAACAAAAAATTTATCTGACTTTATTTTCAACCATAAAGATGTTAAAACCATTGAAGACGAAGAATTCTGGTTTAAGGGTAACATTTTAGAGGTTAAATTTAATATCAATGGAAAATGTAAGATTTTAGATCTTACGATCACACCAATTAAATTAGATCATAAAAACATTATATTCGGTGTGGGTAATGATATAACTGAACGTAAAAAGGCTGAAGAAGGAATTTTACGCTCATTAAAAGAAAAAGAGCTTTTATTAAGGGAAATTCATCATAGGGTGAAGAATAATTTACAGATTATCTCAACACTCTTAACACTTCAATCATCACAATCTAAGAAAAATAATATCAATGATCTGTACCGGGAAAGCCAGAATCGTATACAATCCATTGCATTGATACATGAAAATTTATATCATTCAGATGATCTGGCCCATATTAATTTTAAAGCCTATGTAAAGGGTCTTATAACCGATCTTTTCGATTCATACGGTGTGAATCCAAAGAAAATAAGGATGAATCTAAATATTGAAGATATTACTCTGGGTATTGAAACTGCTATTCCATGTGGTTTGATAATAAATGAACTGGTTTCAAACTCTTTGAAACATGGATTCCGTTATGTGGAAACAGGAATGGTGAGTGTAGATATTAAAAAAATTAGTAAAACTGAATTCAAGTTAAAGGTTATTGATACTGGCTCCCCATTTCCAGACGATACAAATGTATTTTCCAATGATTCACTCGGATTAGAGCTTATAAGAAATCTTGTGGAACAACTAGATGCTAATTTATCTTTTAAAAAAGATATTAAAGAGTTTATAATAATTTTTAAGGAATTGGAATATAAGGAGAGAATTTAAATGGCTAATGAACGTATAATGATTGTGGAAGATGAAAGCATAGTTGCCATGGGAATAAAACATAAACTCGAAGATTTAGGATACAAGATCGTTGGCATAGAAGCAACTGGTGAAGGTGCTGTTGACACAGCTTTAAAAGCTGAACCTGATCTAATCCTAATGGACATTGTACTTAAAGGAGATATGGACGGTATTGAAGCTGCGCAGATGATACATGTCCATATTGACACACCAATCATATATATCACAGCATATTCTGATGAGGAAGTATTGAGACGTGCCAGAATAACCGAACCGTATGGATATATATTAAAACCATTTAAAAAGAGTGAAGTTAATGCCAATATCCAAATGGCGATATATAAACATGCCTGTGACAAGAAGCAAAGTGAAATTATCAAGAAAAGAATTTTAGCAGACTTTTATGATTTTATATTAACAGCCATGCCAACAAGCAGCACCGGAACAAATATTGAAATGAAACAATTGTTATTAAAGATTTTTTCTGAACGTTTAAACGAAGATATGTATCCCAAATTTGTTGAAGAACTACGTCCAGAAGAAATAGAAGATAATGAAACCTTATTCATTGAATATTTAAATTGGATAACAGATATATTCAAAGATTTTGGAATTAAAACCATCTTAAAACCTGAAGAGGATAAAATTTGTCTAGAATTTTTAAACTGCCCATGGTTAGATGATGCCAAAAATAAACCTATCTTTTGCCTTAACTGTCAAGCCATGATGAATCATAGCTACAACTGGACAGGTCTTTCAGGTGGTATGGAAAAGAAATCAAGCATTACCGAAGGACAACCCTCATGTAAATTTTACTTTAAAAGATCTTGAACCCGAAATACTGGGATATTCTATAAAAATAATATTCCATTATCTATTTATTAATAATACAAAAAGTAAATTTGCCAATAAAACATATATTATATACAGGTGATTCATGATGGCAAATGATAGTGGAACAGTTTATTTGATTAAAACTGATAATAGGGAAGAAGGTATAGCAGATCTCTTAAAAAATTATGATATGTCTGATTTTAATGCCAAAAATGTTGCTTTAAAGGCCAACTACAACAGTGCAGATCCATTTCCTGCATCATCACATCCTAAAACAGTTCAGACACTGGTAAGATCTATAAAAGAACATGACCCATCTAATATCATTCTTGCAGAAAGAAGTGGGATGGGAATCACACGAGATGTTCTAGAAACCATGGGTATAATATATTTAGGTGAAAAGGAAGGATTTGAAGTAAGGGTTCTGGATGAAGAGGATATTGATGGCTGGCTTAAGGTTGACAGGAAAGGTACACATTGGGTTAAAGGTTTTTATATTTCAAAGATATTTACAGATGCTGATAAGGTAGTTCAAACATGTTGTCTTAAATCTCATAGATTTGGTGGTCATTTCACATTATCACTCAAAAATTCTGTTGGTTTAGTTGCTAAGACAGTTCCAGGTGGGGCCTATAACTACATGGCTGAACTTCATATATCACCATACCAGAGAAGTATGATTGCTGAAATAAACAGTAATTACGATGTTGATTTGATATTAATGGATGGTATGAAAGCTTTTGTTGACAAAGGACCTGATCAGGGACATCTTGTAGAACCTAATTTGCTATTAATGTCCAAGGATCGAATTGCAATAGATGCTGTGGGTGTTTCTATTCTAAGACATTATGGTACAACACGGGATATTTCTAAGGGTAAAATATTCGATCTTGACCAGATTAAAAGGGCATCTGATCTAGGTGTGGGTGTTACGAGTTCAGATAAAATAAATATTGTTGGATTGAACGCTGAGAGCGAAGCAGTGGCTGGTGAGTTGGATCAAATATTACATGCCGATGGATAGTGAAGGAATATTCTTTAGATTGTTCAGACAATTAGACTTCTTTTATTCTATTTTTTCCAATTTAATATTGAAACAATCAACCCCACACCACTAACTGATGCAAAAACTATGAATGCTATTTTTAAACTGATTAGAAATGTTTGGAAGTTTGATGGGATAATTTGTACGTTTCCAAGAAATATTGAGAATATAAATAACATTATTCCAAGACTCATTGTTTGGCCTGTGTATATCATGGTTGAAAGTGTAGCAGATCCCATTCCATAATCCCTTCCCTCAATACTTTCAATAAATCTGTTCGTTGTTGGTGATGCAAATAATCCTAACCCAATACCAACCAATATCAAACCAATAACAGGAATTAGAAGACTTGTATAATAGTTTAATTGGGATAATATTAGCAATCCAATGGTTGTAATAACCATCCCCGCCACTGCAAATATTCTTTTATCAATTCTGTCCGATAGTCTGCCCACAGGTGTGGATAATAAAGCCACCATTAAAGGTTGTACTGATATTATCAGTGCAGTAATTTGAGGATCTAAATGAAGTATATCTTGGAAGTACAGACTTAGAAGTGCCCACATAGCTGTGGTTGCAATGTTCATTAAAAGTAATGACAAAGCAGATAATGAGGATATTCTGCTTTTAAAAATGCTCAAACGTAAAATAGGAGTAACAGATTTTTTTTCGTTTATTATGAACAATGCAAACCCTAATACTCCTGCGAGTAATATTATTCTTCCAATATTATTTTGGAAAGTTGAAAATCCGTATAGAACCGCAACTATTGATAAGGCATATATTAATGAACCTTTTAATTCAAATTTTTCCCCTTCAGAACCTTTCCATTCCCCGGGTAGTTTTAGTTTTATGAGAAAAATTAATAATAGTCCAAATGGTATGTTGAAAAGGAAAATACTTCTCCAACCAAAGTTTTGAGCAAGAAATCCTCCTAAAATTGGACCTAAAAAGAGTCCTATATATACAGCAGTAACATATATTCCAAGTGCTTCACCCCTCTGATGAGATGGATAAACACTGCTTAGAAGTGCAACTCCAGTTGCAAATATCATTGAACAGCCAAATCCCTGCATGAAACTGAAAATAATTAAAGAACTTCCTGAATTAGAAATACCAGCTAAAAATGATGAAATTGTATATACAATAATACCATAGGTAAAAATCTTTTTACGACCAAATATATCACCTAAACGACCAAATGGTAGTATGAATGCGGCATTAGCTAAAACAAATACTGTTGGTATCCAACTGAGCAGAATTATATTCACTGCCAGATCTTTTTGGATAATTGGAAGTGCAATATTAAGGGATGATCCCATAAATGGTATTAAAAATGAACCGAGTGCAACAACCAATAGTGCAGTATTTTTAACCTTTTTCTCATAAATTTTCTCATAAACCATACGATCAGAAATATTATAACCTTCATACACCTTAAAGATTTATAACAGCATTAAATCACCAATACATACAATTGGGTATTATATCTATCCACGTGTAATAGGGTAGGGTTTCATTATGAATGTAGTGATTTAATAAGCAGTAGAATTAAAAGTAATTTAACGAACATACAGACTGGTGATGTAGATAAATGAGCCTTATAATAACTTATATTGGAAGCAAAGGATGCGTAATAGTTGGAGATAAAAGAAGGATAGGATTCTATGGGCCTGAACAAGCAAGAGAAAGGCTTGAAGAAGAACTTTATTTTGGAAAGATAAATACTCGGGAAAAACTTTTAAAAAAGGCAGATGAGCATGGTATTACCATTAAAATTTCTGATGATGCCGAAAAAATCCGGGAAAGAGATGATGTGGTTATTGGAGAGGTAAGGTCAAAAACCACATTAGAAACTAAAAGAAAAAGGATTTATGCAACAACCGGTACTTACAGCATGATTGAACTGCTTGGATCAGATGTGCAGACAATGAAAAGTGGTGAAAGTGCTATTATAGTTTTTGGAAATAAATATACCCAAAAATTAGCTGAAAAATCTGTTAACAAATTCTGGAAATCTAAAATAAACCTACTTGAAGTAGGAAAGATCTTTGAAACTGTAATGGAACAAGTAGCATTGGAAACACCATCAGTTAGTCCTGAACATGATATGATAATCAAATATCCTAAAATCGGATTAAAGGATGCAAAGGAACTCGTACGAAAGACTATAATCCAAGATGTTAAGGAACTTTCGATGTGGCGTGATAAGCTCAGAGAAAATATGGTTAAAACATCAAAAAACATCCAGATGGCTACTAAAATTATCATTACTGGAGATATTGGTACTGTTAGTTATGTTAAAGATAATGAAATTGGTATAATTCTTAATAAAGGGATAGAAGCTCTTAACAAGGATTGGAAAGTACTTGCTAAACCATCTGAAACAATTAAGATGACAGTTGAAGATATATCAAATGTATCTAAAGGAGATTTAGCTGTTATTGAAAATGAAAATCTTTGCATTAAGAGAACTAAAGAATCATTGAACTGCGAGTTTATACTCTGTAAATCTGAGTAAATATTGTTTAATCTGTACTATTACCAAAATTGTTAACATTAATATTATTAATAATAAATAATGGATATTATCAGTTTTAAGCGAGGTCAAAATATGAAACTAATATTTTTAGGAAGTGGTGGTGGACGGTTTCGCGACCATAACCCAGAAGAGGATGACAGGCGGATTTAGGATAGAAGATATTGATGGTAAAAATATCCATGTTGATCCAGGACCCGGTGCACTTGTAAGAACTTATCAGTTTGGCTTAAAACCAATGAAAGTGAATATTTTAATGGTATCCCATTCACACACAGATCATTATACTGATTCAGAAATAATTATCGAAGCAATGACCAATGGAATGACCCGTAAAAGAGGTGTTGTTGTTGGTAGTAGGAGTGTTATTGATGGTTATGAAAGATGGGGTCCATGCATATCAAAATACCATCTGAGTAAACCTAAAGTTGTTGTGATGGAAGCAGAAGATCATCAAAAATTTGATAATTTAGATTTAACTGCTACCAAGACATTGCATGGTGATCCTAAAGCAGTAGGTTTTAAAATTAAATACGATAATTTTATATTATCATACACTTCAGACACCGAATACTTCAAAGAACTGCATAAATATCATGAGGGTGCAGATGTTTTGATAGCAAGTGTTATAAGGTCTGGAAGTGAGAGAGTTAGGGGCCATATGTCCGGAGATGACTTTGAAGCATTAGTTAAAGAAGTTTCGCCTAAAATGGCTATCATGACCCATTTAGGAATGAAATTCATAATGGAATCTCCTGAAAGAGAAGCACAGAGGATAACAGAAAGTACTGGAATTAAAACAATAGCTGCTCGTGATGGTATGCGAATTGATCTTGAAGATTTTAATACAAAACAACCAACATTGGACCAATTTTAATTTTCATAAAATATTTTTTTAATGAAATTTTAGGTTAAATTTAAATTCATTGCAGTCGATATAATAATAAATGCCTCGGTGGCTCAGTTTGGTAGAGCGCGTGACTCGTAATCTCGTGGTCGAGGGTTCAATTCCCTCCCGAGGCTCTGCTTTTTTTAAGGATT
>Ga0224559_1001339_pt1 | contig 13681 bp, 8 predicted proteins | sample 714S33034metaG_FD_180676 | JGI IMG/M metagenome (GOLD analysis project Ga0224559, IMG submission 180676) | Peat soil microbial communities from Stordalen Mire, Sweden - 717 S3 30-34 | ecosystem: Environmental > Terrestrial > Soil > Wetlands > Peat | place: Sweden: Norrbotten County, Stordalen... | reverse complement strand
GCCCCATGTGGCCAGCAATTTGCGATAGTCCGCCCTGCTCCACAGTTCGCGGCAAATGGCCGGCGCTTTGCGCAGGTCATCGATGGATTCAAACAGCGGCACCGGCATCAAACCGGGATCGCTCTGTGTCCCTTCCACCTTCACGCCGCCCAGCCGCGCCAGCCGCACCACAGCCAGCACATCTTCCACTGAAGAAGCGCCGCTGATGATGTACTGGCGAATCGCCTCGGGCGAACAGCCGTTCTTCACTTCCGCCACCACGCGCAAGGTTTCCAGAACACTCGCACTCTCCTCCGACAAGCCTCCGGGCAGAGCCTGCGCAACCGTGTCGGCAATCGCCTCCTGCAGCGCCCTTGCGTGTACCCGAGCATGTTGGCGAATGTCCAGCGTATGCAAATGAAATCCAAAGGTGCGTGCCTGCAAAATCAACGGATCAACCAGCGTGCGCGCAATGCGCAGCCCGCGATTGGCCGCCAGCGACTCGCGCAGCGTCTCCAGATCGTCAACAAACTCCTGCGCCGAGCCATAAGCCGGCAACGCCTGCGCCAGCTTCTCCTGCTCGCGTGCCAGCGTATAGCGCATCACCGGCAGCGCCGCCCCCGTCCGCCCCGGTTGCTCTGAAACTTCAAGAGTCCGCTGAATGCGCGCTTTCAAACAAATCACAAAGCGGCGATAGTACTCAAACTCATACTGCGCGCCGAATAGCTGCGCTTCCGGCGTGCGCACCCGCGCCACATACTCTTCCAGCCGCTCCAGCAGCGCGCTGTTTACGGCAATCTGCTGAGTGCTGGCCGTCAGCAGGTCTGTAATCTCATCAAGCTGCCGCTGGTAGTAAAGCAGCAAATGCCCGCGCGCCAATTGAATCGCGTCGCGCGTCATCTCCGGAGTGACAAATGGATTGCCGTCGCGGTCGCCGCCAATCCACGAGCCGAATTCGATCACCTGCGGCAGCGCGTGCGCCTCTATCTCCAGGCCATAGGCCCCGCGCAGCGCTTCGGCAATCTCGCGGTAAAGTCCCGGCAGCGTGGCAAAGATCGAGATGTCGTAGTAATCCAGCCCCATCTTGATTTCGTCGTAAACCGTGGGCCGGCGCGAGCGCACCTCGTCCGTCTGCCACAGGCTGGTAATCTCGGCCAGCATCCGTTGTTCCAGCCGCGCCATCTCCTGCTCGGGAATCGGAATCCGATCCAGCTCGGCCAGAAATTCGCCAATCCTCCGCCGCTTGAACATCACCGTCCTGCGTGCTGCTTCCGTCGGATGCGCCGTAAACACCGGCACCACCAGCACACGCCGCAGCCAATCCAGCGCCTCATCTGCGCCAATACCCACGCGCCGCATCTCGCATAACGTGCCAATCAGCGACCCGCGCTGCCGTCCCGACTCCCCGCTCAAATGCAACGCAATGCGCCGCCGCTTGCGGTGATTGGTCTCCGCCAAATTGATCAGTTCAAAATAAAACGCAAAGGCCCGCGTCAGCAGAATCGCCCGCTCCACCGGCAGCTGGTGCACCAGCTCCAGCGCCTTCGCCGCCTGTCGCGCCGCCTCTTCACTGCGCCCCCGAGCCTCTTCATCCCGCCGCCGAATCGTCCCTTGTCGCAGCGCCTCCACCTGCGCAAACAACTCCTCGCCCGCCTGCTCCCTCAACACCTCGCCCAGCAGAGTGCCCAGCGACCGCACATCGCGCCTCAGCGGAGCCTCCTTCAGCTCCCCCGTCTGCGCCTCCAGCTCCTTGAGCCGCTGCGCCCAACTCTCCGGATTCCACAAAACACCCATCGTGATTTGATTATGCATGAAGAGCTGTTGAGATCCACTCATCAAGGCGGCGTTTTGAAAGGGCACGACTTCAGTCGTGCCGCAAATGCCAAGAAATATATGCGCGGGCTTCAGCCCCTGAAGAAATGTCAGACCGCTCACCGACCTTTTCAAAAATCCTCAACCTTGCTCGTCGGCAGGTTGCCCGCTCATCGCTAGGAAAAACAGGCGTGGGATTTTGAGAAGCTGTGCCCCGTTCATCGCGGCTTTATCGCGATGAGCGGGCGGTGGCCCAGGTCCTGCCGGGTGCCCCACCCTCGCCGCGTCTTTGTTTTTGCGGCATTGGATCGTTACGTGAAATAGAATCCGTATCATGAGAGAGTCCTAAGCGCGTGAGACCATGAAAAGAACTTAGCTTTGTATCAGGGCACGGCTTCAGTCGTGCCGCAAACCCAGCTAGGAGAAATCGGGCTTCAGCCCCTGCTATGACAAAACCAGCCCATACACTCCGTTAGAATTGTTTTCTGCAACTCGGAGATATAATTGCGCGTATGAAACGCTTGTCATTAATTTTGCTGCTGTTATTTGCAGCCTATTGCCCCGCACAGAATCTATGCAACCCCAATACTATTTCAGAAGCTGCTGCACGAGTTCTGACAATTCAAAATGAAATTAAACAAACTAAAGTTGACGAGATGGATGACAGTGTTCCTTCTGCACTCGCAGATAAGATTATTCAACTCAAAGACGCCTTGAGCCGCATATCGGACGCCGCGCTTGCCTGCGCGAAACCGTCCGTAGATTCCTCCAAGTTGCAAAGCGATATTGCGAATGCGCTTCATGCAAACGCACCAGAACCGCCTGCAAACACATCCATTTCCAAGGACGATCATCGTTATGACGAAATTATAGGATCGTACGGGCACAATCTAAGGGTTAAGGTAAATCGCTCGGTAAATAGCCCCGGAATTCTCGTAATCCAATATTCAATCAATATCGAATGCGGAAACGATAACATGCTCTTGGTTTACGAACTTCATGATGGAGCATGGGCTCAGAAACTGCGCTGGCAATCGCCGCCATTGAGAATGATTTCAGATGCCTTCGGCGACTTCTTCCTATCGGCTCTTGTTCATGATTCCACGGCGTTAGATAGTACGAATTCAAAATGGAGCATTGTTGTTGCGCATGGCACTCCATGGTGCACATCGCGGATGAGTGGTTTCAAGATTGATCTGCTTTCTCCCGGTCCCAGCCCAGCGTCACCGAATCTCATATGGCATACCGAAAGAGAATATTCGAGAGGTGACTTCGGTCCGACGATTAAATCTTCTGGAAATACCTTCGAACTACGCTTGAACGCCGACTGCATGTCTTTCGATGGGTTCAGAGGCTTCGAACGCCGCGTGATTTATCGGTACACGGTCGATGGCAATGATCAAGTCCATCGTTTAGGACCAATAGCTCTCAATGCCCGCGGCTTCGTAGAAGAGTGGCTCTCCGCGCCATGGTCCGAATCACGAGATCTTTCCGCCGCTGAGGCGGCTTCTGCACTTCAACAAGTTCACGATCAATTCGACCCTCCTTTAAAACCAAACAGCGACCATTACTTCAGCCATAGTTTGGGACCGGTTAAAGCGTGCTCAACTCCAGCTGTCTATCAGGTTCAAATCGATTCAACACTCGAAAAGATTGTCATTGGCAAACCCGGAGGAGACTCGGAACCTCTCGCCAGTCATTATTTCCATGTACGCGAAGTAAAAGATGGATACTTGATGCTTTCTGCTCCAACCGAACCAGATAAGGCGTGTTCTGGAGCGGATTTGATGCCAGCCGTGAATCAATAGGCAGGTTGTCGACCTCCTCATCCTTCAATAGCCGCTTGATCCAAAGCTGGTACTCGAAAATCTTCCCCGCCGTTTTGCATATAATTTCCCCTCCCCGGCACAAAATAAAAACAGTCAGAAAACCGTGGCCAAACTGGCCACTGTTCCCTGACCCCTGAACCCTGAACCCTGAAAAGAGAGATTACTCAATGACAACCGAATCCAACGCACAGCTCGTCCTGGTCGAATCCGCTCCTCTTCCCGCTCTCGACCCCGACCCCATACAAGCCAGCGCCGCCATCGAGCGGTGCTGCGCCGCCTGGCAGCGCGCATACAAGGCAAGCATGAAGAGAAATTCGAGCAAGGCCATTGCCGCCTACAAAGCCGGCCCCGCTTACTGCAAAGCCATGCCTCCTCTTGCCGGCCGTGACAGCATCCGCGACTTCATCGCCTGCGCGGCCCACGGCATACTCATTGACGCAATTCCCGAAAAACGAGCCAGCCAGCTTCTATACGCGGCGCAGGTCGCTCTCGCCTCCCTGCCGCATGAGCCGAAACCGCAAAAATCCGCCTGACCCCACCCCCCCTACCCTGTGGAAATCGTTTTATAGCCCCAGTTTCGTTCTTAACTTGTTATAAATAAATAGCTTATATTTTTCCACGTTGACGAATCGGTAGCTAAAAACCGCAAATTCAGCCCCTTTTTGAGCCGAAAATGCCGTTGTCCTGAGCCTTTTTGAGCCAAATCAAGCGCCTTCCAACTGCTCCATCAGCTCTTCCCATTCGGCGGTGAAGGCGGCCAACTCCGCACGCAAATCCTCAGCCAGCGTACTCAGCCGCTGCGTCTCGGCGGCGCTGACATAAACTCCCAACTGCTCCTCGGTGTGACGAATCGCAGCTTCAATGCGCGGGACTTCTTCTTCCAGAAATGCGCAGCGCTCTTCCATCTGCTTCTGTTTGATGGGATTCAGACGCCGCGGACGATTCTTGGCCCCATCGGTTTCAGCATCTGTGCCGTTGCCGCCTGCGCCGCCGTTAGCAGGCGACTCCGTCTGTCTCGGCTTTGCCGCAGTTTCCGATGCTGCGATTCCAGCCGCCTGCGCCTCTTTCCAGCGCAGATAATCCTCGTAATTGCCCTCGTGGCTGGTCACTTTTCCGCCTTCCACTTCCAGCACACGCGTCGCCAGCCGATCAATGAAGTAGCGGTCATGCGAAACAAAAACCACGGTTCCGCTGAAAGCTGCCAGTGCGTCGAGCAGCACATCTTTGGCTCGCATATCCAGATGGTTGGTCGGCTCGTCGAGCAGCAGAAAATTTGACGGCGAAACCAGAATCCGCGCCAGCGCATAGCGGTTGCGCTCGCCGCCGCTCAACACGCCCAGCGGTTTGAAAACATCGTCGCCGCTGAAAAGAAAGCAGCCCAGCAGCGACCGCAGCGCCTGCTCCGGTACTTTGATCGCCGCGCGGCTGATATCGTCCAGCATGCGCACGTCGCCGTCCAGCACCTTGTACTGGTCCTGCGCAAAGTATTCGCTCACCACGTTATGGCCCAGCTTGACCTGGCCTGACGAAGGCGCCTCATCCCCGATGAGCAGCTTGATAAGCGTGGACTTGCCGGCGCCGTTCACGCCCACCAGCGCCACGCGGTCGCCGCGCTCAATGCGGAAGCGCACGTCCTGGAACACTTGCTTGGGGCCGTAACTCTTCGCCAGTTCCTCGGCTTCCGCCACCATGCGTCCCGAGGGCGGCGGCTGAGGAAATTTGAAATGGATCGTCGATTCCTCTTCGGGAATCTCAATGCGCTCTATTTTCTCCAATTCCTTGATGCGGCTCTGCACCTGCTTGGCCTTGGTGGCCTGCGCGCGGAATCGGTTGATAAAAGCCTCCAGGTGCTCGATCTGCTGGCGCTGGTTGTTATACGCCGCTTGGATCTGCGCCCGCCGCTCATCCTTTTGACTAAGGTACTTTGTGTAATTTCCCTGATAGATCGTCAGCCGCTTATTCCATATCTCCACGGTTCTATCAATCGTTACATCCAGGAAATAGCGATCGTGGGAGATAAGGATGTAACCGAAGGGATAATTTCTGAGATAGTCCTCGAGCCAGTTGCGCGTCTCCAAATCCAGGTGGTTGGTCGGCTCGTCCAGCAGCAGCAGATTCGGCTTGGCCAGCAGCAGCTTGGCCAGCGCAATGCGCATCTGCCATCCGCCGCTGAATTCGTCGGTCTGTCGCGTCCAGTCTTCCTTGCTGAAGCCCAGGCCGGTCAGCACGCCGCCCACCTGTGCGTCCAGAGCGTAGCCGTCCAGCGCGTGAAACCGCTCCTGCAGCATCGAGTAGCGCTCCGCCACGGCCTCGTACTCCACGCCTTCATGGTCCAGCACACTCAACTGCCCGCCCAGACGCTCCACCTCGCGGGCCATCTCGCGCAACTCGTCGAAGACGGTCAGGCACTCTTCGAAGACCGTCCTGCCGGCGAGCGCCAGCCCCTCTTGCGGCAGGTAGCCGATGCTCATGCCCCGGGTCTGCTGCATCTGGCCATAGTCCAGAGTCTCCAGCCCGGCCAGCACTTTCATGATGGTGGATTTTCCAGTGCCGTTGGCGCCGACCAGCGCGGTCTTTTCCTTGCTTCGGATCAGCCAATTGGCCTCCAAAAACAAGACGCGCGGGCCAAATCGTTTACCGGCATTTTGCAGAGAGAGCATCTACTCCCATTTTCGCAGACCACCTATGGAGGGGATGGCAGGCGGCAGGACTGCGGCCTACCAGGCATTTTGAAGAAAGTGGTTGAAAAGCCGGACCAGCCGTGAGCAGTTTGAGTTATATTGGCTCATCGCCTGGGATAGCATCCTAACGGTTCCGGACGAAAACTCAGCAATAAGGAGATCATTGTGGCAAGTTTCTGCACGAAATGTGGAGCCGTATTATCCACAGGCGAACAGTTCTGCACATCCTGTGGCGCCGCGGCCTTGGCGGCAGCCCAACCAACCGCCGACCAACCAACCGTCATCCCGCCAGCCGCAGCGCCGGTCAAATCCGGCGGAGGCGCGGTCAAAATCATCCTGATTGTCGTTGCCGTTATTGTGGGGCTGGGCATTCTCGGCCTGTGTGCCGTGGGATACGTAGGCTATCGCGTCTCGCGGGCCATTCATGTTGACGGTCCGAACGGCCAAATGACGCTGCAAACACCCGAGGGCAAAGTCAATCTCAACGCTTCGGAGAGCTACTCCGCGGCCGAACTGGGGACAGACATTTATCCCGGCGCGCAGAGTACGCGCGGTGGTATGAAGATGGATTTGCCTACCGGCTCAATGGTGACCGGCGTGTTTCTTACTTCAGACTCAAAGGACAGTGTGCTCGCTTTTTACAAGAGCCAGCTGGGCGGCTCAGCTTCCGTCATTGAGAATCCCGGCAGCGCTATAGTCAGCCTCAGCAAGGGCCAGCAGGAAAGTGTCATGGTGACAATAACCGAGAATTCGTCCCAGGAGGATAACGGCAAGACGAAGATCGTCATCCTGCATACAAAGAGCACCAAGGCTTCCTGAGACTGATTGGAGCGCGTTTCTGGGGCGTCCGGCACCCTCCGGACACCCCTTTTGCATCCATGAAACCAATAATTGCGCTTGCATCCACGAGCAGGGCTGCCCCGCTTCCGGTACCATAACTGTGGGTACCTATAGAAGAATGAGCCTGAAAGCCAAGCTGGAAGCTGTCATCTATGCCGCGGAGGAGCCGGTCACCCTGGCCCAGCTCGCCGCTCTCTTTGCCGACGAAGCACTCGAATTGAAGGCGCAGAAGGAAGCTACTGAATCCCTGCCTCTTCCATTAGAGATCGAGGATTTTGCTTGCCCGGATCCGGTGCCGGATTCTGCTCGGCTGGAGCAAGCCGATGAGGATCAACCGGAAGCAATCCCTGAAGCAGACGCGGAAGCCGCCTCAGAAACCAATCCTGAGACTGTCCCATCCATAGCTCCCGTAGCCGAAGAAGCATCCACTGTGGCCGAAACCGCCGAGGCAGAACTCGAAGCCCGGCGCCAGGCCCGCTTGCGTGACCGCGAGGTCCGCGCCATCATCCGCCCGTTGCTCGATGAGTTGATTGCCTCCTATGCCGCCGAGGGCCGCGGTGTTGAAATTCGCGAGATTGCCGGCGGCTTCCGCATGGCCACCAAGCCGGAATTCCACGATGCCGTCCGGCTCTTCATCAAGAGCCTGAAACCGGCGCTCCGGCTCTCGTTGCCGGCTCTGGAAACTTTGGCTGTGGTCGCTTACAAGCAGCCGGTCACCTCGCCCGAGGTCAACGAAATTCGCGGCGTGGATTCCTCGGCTGTCTTCGGCACTCTGCTGGCCCGCAAGCTGATTTCGACGGCCGGGCGCAAGGCGGTTATCGGCCGGCCAATTCTTTACAAAACTACCCGCGAGTTTCTGCTCCGCTTTGGATTGAGAGATGTCTCCGAACTGCCTTCGATGGAGGAGTTCGAGAAGCTGGCCGCAATTGAACTCGAAGAGCCGGAGCCTGAAGGCGGCGAGCAGAAGCCCAACCCTGCCCTTGGCCCTGAATTCGACGAAACCGCCAGTGAGGAACTGGAAGACCCACCCAGCGAAGACTTTGATTCTCCTGAACCCTCCGAGACCGCCGAGACGGCGGCCAGCAACGAATCCACAAACCCTACAGAGGCTGCTCCTGCTGCGCCTCCCCTTACAGAGCAGGCAGAAATCGAGAATTCCCCTCATGGCGAAAAAGAAGAAACTCCTTCAGCCTGAATTGACCGAACCCGAATCAGCCGAACCCAAGTCGGAAACCGCGCTCGAAACCGAAATTCCAAAAGTTGAAGACCCAATCGGTGACGAAACCGACGGCGAGGCGAAGTCTACCGAAACCGTAACTGGACCTGAAACAGAGACTGAAACGGAAGACTCTTCCGAGACTGAAAAGAATCGGAAGCCGCGTCCCCCAGCCAAGCTGGAAAGGCTGCAAAAGATTCTAGCTGCTGCCGGGGTGGCCAGCCGCCGCAGCGCCGAGGCCATGATCGAGCAGGGCCGCGTCCAGGTGAACGGCAAAGTGGTCACCGTGATGGGAACCAAGGCCGACGCCGGCCGCGATCACATCCGCGTGGACGGCAAGCTGCTGCAGGGCGCCGAGCGGTTGCGCTACTTTGTGCTTAACAAGCCCCGAGGCTTTGTCACCACGGTCAAGGACCCGGAGGGCCGTCCCACGGTCATGCAGTTCTTCGACAAGATGAAAGAACGCCTCTACCCCGTCGGCCGCCTCGACTACCTGAGCGAGGGGTTGCTGGTGGTCACCAACGACGGCGAACTGGCAAACCGGCTCACCAAGGCCTCTTCCGGCGTGGAAAAGACTTACCTGGTCAAGGTCGCCGGCCAACCCACTGAAGCCGAACTGGACATTCTTCGTGGCGGCGTCACCATCGCTCTCGGCACTCCGGGCTCACGCCAGGTGCGCACCTCCCCGGCTCGCATTCGCCAGGTCCGCCAGGGCGACAATCCCTGGTACGAGGTGATTATCGTCGAGGGCCGCAACCGCGAACTGCGCAAGATGTTCGAGGAAATCGGCCACTTTGTCGAAAAAATTCGCCGCACTGGATACGGCCCGCTGGTTCTGGACCAGGAGCCGGGCAACATGAGAGAGCTTCAGCCGGACGAGGTTGCCGCTTTACGATTGGCCTCCGAAGGCAAACTGCGCACACCGAAGGCAAAAGATCTTCGCCGCCGCAACCTGCTCGACGCCGGCTTGTTGCCGACGGTCCTTCCCAAACCCTCCGGCCGTCCGCGCATGGCTCCGCCGCTAAGCGATAGCCCAGCCGCGCCTTTGCCGAACTCGGCCCGTTCGGACGAATTCCGCCCTAAGAAATTTGGCGCAGACCGGACAAGCCGGCCCGCACGTTCCGCGGAATCGTTTGCAAGCGGCGAAGCCAACAAACTCTTCCGCTCCGACCGTCCCAGCAATGAGCGATTCCGCCCGGCTGCTGGTCGTACTACAGACCGTGGCCCGGCTCGGGCCGACGACCGGCTCCGTCGTGTAACCGGAACTGGCCCAGCCAAATTTGGCCCCGCGCGCCCCGCGCCCCGCAGCTTTGACCGGCCAGGTTCGAGTCCGGCAGCCCGCCCGGCTTGGAAGAAAGACGCCCGCCCCACCCGTCCGCCGGCGCGTTTTGCCGCAGGCTCAACCGGAGAAAGCCGGCCTGCCGCAGCCCGTCCCTTCGCCGCCAAGCCCGCCTGGAAGAAGCCGGAACGTTCTGCCCGGCCGGAGTTCAAACGTTCCACCACGCCTCGCCGCGAAGCCCCTGCCCGTGAAGCCCGTGTCTTCGACGAAGACCTTGGACCGGTGAGACCGCCCAACCTTCACATTGAGGAGATTCCGGCCGAGCGGCCCGGTCAGACCCGCCCATTCCAGACGCGCACCAGCGCTCCTCGCGCCAGTTACAGCCGGCCTACTGGCAGCCGACCAGCCTCACCCCGTTCCTACTCAGACCGGTCTGGTTCTGACCGGCCCCGGCCCAGCCGCCCCAGTTTCGATAGGCCAATATCATCGGCCCGGCCCAGTTCAGCCAAGCCCTTCCGCAGCGAAGGCGGGGGATCCACGGACAGGTCTTCGTCTGTAGGATGGAAAGGCGGCCAAGGGCGCCCCTCATCCACCAGCAGCGGCAAACCCCGCGCTGGCGGCGCACGGCCCAGCAGTAAGTCCGGTCCCGGCTGGAAGCCAAAAACTCGCTACGGCCCCGGTAAACCAGCTTCCGGCTCATCCCGGCCCTTCAAGCCGCGTACCGAGGGTACATCCGGCTACCGCCCCACCAAGGCAAAGTCATACCCAGGCTCCACCTCGCGCACCGAGAGAAAGTCCGGCTCCGGCTGGAAGCCGAAGCCCAGCTTTGGCGCAGGCAAACCGGCTTCCGGCTCGCACTCCAAGCCAAGAGCAGGCGGTTTCTCCAAATCAGGATTCAAGGGAAAACCTGGCGGAGCTAAGCGCACCGGACCTCGACCCGGCGGCAAAAAGCGAAGCTAAAAAAGATGCCCCATCACTTTACGCAGTGGGGCAGCTTTTTTTAGGTGTCCGTTGGCTTATTCAACTGACAAAAGTATGGACGCCGATCGGTGAGTTTATCCCGGATACGCTCCCGTAATGTAACCCTGCAACGCCTGAATGGTCTGCGCCTGACCGGAGATTACGCTTTTCACCAGGTCGCCGATGGAGATCACTCCCACTACGGTGTCATTCTCCAGCACCGGGAGATGCCGGAAATGGCGCTCGGTCATCATCGTCATGCATTCATCCACGGTGTGCTGCGGGCTCACGAAGACCACCGGGGTGGTCATGATCTGGTGGACCATGGTTTCTCTCGAAGGGCGGCCCATCAGGACGCATTTCCGCGCGTAGTCGCGTTCCGACAAGATGCCGACCAGCTTTTTGTTGGAAAGCACCAGCAAGGCGCCGATATTGTGCTCGGCCATCTTTTTGATTGCTTCGTAGACCGTCTGCTCAGGTGATATCGACAGGATGGTGTTATCGCCTTTGAGCTTCAGCACCAATCCAATTGTGTCGGTAATTTTCATCAAACCCTCCTGGCTTAGGGAAGCCACTTGCCGGTAAGCACCTTCACATCCGCGCGGCTCTGGCCGTCGCGAAATTGCGCTTTAGCCGATTCGGTACGTAGTCAATATAGCCCATCGGCATTACGCCGGAATAGTGCTGAACCGGACAGGGAGTTCCCTTTATTGAAAACGGTGATAAAAACGGGGATTGGCGCCACTTCCGGCCTTCCGGGAACCGGGCAATGCGAATTTGCCGGTTTACTTCAACTGACGAGGACGACTCCTCTACCATGGAACGGTTGAGTGTATCCTCACCTGATTTATAAGGGCTTTGCTTCGAGCCCGCCGCAGTGATCCTCAGTTCTTGCTTCCAGACTTGCTGTCTCCCGCACCCCAATCTCCATCTTGTCCATGAGCAAACTAAGCCGGTGCGACAGCGACTGAATTTCCGTCTCTGAACGCCGGTTCACCTGGAAATCCAACTCGCTCCGCAGGCGGTCCTTCACGTCCTGGCGGTTCTGGCTCATCATGATCACCGGAGCCTGAATCGCGGCCAGCATCGACAGAAAGAGGTTCAGCAGAATAAACGGATACGGGTCCCACGCGCTATTCCGGAGCGTCACGTTCGTCGACGTATACACCACAAGCACAATCCCAAACAGGATGATGAACGACCACGAACCCCCAAAACGCGCAACTGAATCCGCAAGGCGTTCTCCAAATGTCGTTTCTTCTTCGATTACCTCGTTGGGGTTGCGGCCCGCCCGGCTCCGCACCAGATTCTGAGCGGCGTGAAATTGCCGCGCCTGCATGGTCAGCATGTCCATGCCTGCCATCGGCATGTGCATCACCAACTCCGCAATGTCGTCTCGTCCTACCTCCAGGCAAACCGTCTCTTCCTTTGCCACCGCCGTAGTCTGGTGCTCGGTTTGCTGCAGCATTGATGCAAAGCCGAAGAAATCTCCGTGCGTCGGCTCGTCAACCACCACTTCCCTCTGGTCTTCATCCGTCGTAGTCACTCGCGCCGTGCCAGACATCACCACATAGCCATGATTCGCGGGGTCGCCAGCCTTGAAGATGCCTTCGAGTGGCGCAAATCGTTTGATCTCCACCCTCGCCGCCAAAACCTGTGCTTCATCGTCGTCCAGAAGCTCAAAAAGAGGAACGTGTCGTAACTCGTCGGGATTGCATGGCATGGCTTGCCTCCTTCATGGCCCGGATTGGGCTCGCTGTGTTCTGTTGTGAGCGACAATATCAGACCCGGCCCTCAACCGTAACCTCGGAATCGATGATTTTCCTCCATGGCTCGATGACGGCGCCGGCACCGCGCCTGTGGCCTGAGAAGGGAAATGCTGCTGGATTGCCGGCTTCGCGGATGCGATCTGCAAAAAATTTCTCTTCTGGCTCTTAAAGCAGTGAATGTTGAGATTGCTCAGGAGTCTGGGCCAGGAATACGCGGATGGCGTCCGCCAGGGCCTCCTGGGCTTACAATTTCACCAGCGAACGAACATCTTCCGACCGGAGCCAATTCAAATGTCTGCAAAATTTCTTCGCCTCCTCCCCGTGGTCTTCTTGGCCACGGCATTCAGCCTGCACGCAGCCAATAAGCCCAAACCTGCACCGCCCGCGCCGGCTGCTGTTGATCCCTACACCGAAGTGCAGCCCGCTACCGAGACGCTTGATTTGGCTATGTACCAGCGGATCCGCGAGGAGGGCCTGAACCACTCGCATGTGATGGAGTTTGGCTCGGCGTTGATGGACGGCATCGGACCGCGGCTCACCGGCTCACCCAACATGGCAAAAGCCAACGAGTGGACCCGCGACACGCTGACAAAAATCGGCCTGGTGAACGCGCACCTGGAAGACTGGGGCGAGTTCGGCATGGGCTGGCAGCAGTTGAATGTCTGGGCGCGCATGGTCACGCCGGATCCCGCGGTGATGATCGTACAGGCCACGCCCTGGTCGCCCTCGACTCCCGGCCCGGTCACGGGAGATGTTGTCTTCGTCAACGTCCAGACAGAAAAGGATTTCGATCAATACAAGGGAAAGCTGGTCGGCAAGGTGGTTTTGCTGGGCGCCATGCGCGAGGTCCCGCCGGTGGACAAGGCGTTCTTTGACCGCTATACCGATAAGGATCTGGACGATATAGCCTCGTTTCCGGTGAATGTGGGCTCCGGCGGGCTTTCTCCGGAGATGATGGCGCGCATCAAGGAACGCATGGATCGCACGCGCCTGCTCGAAAAAGTTGGCGAGTTTTTTGCCGGCGAAAAGGTGGCCGCGGTCATCGAACCCAGCCGCGACGGCAAAAATGGCGGCGGCTCGGGTGGAACGATCTTCGACGATACCGGCGCGACGCTGGGACGTACGCCGTACCTGGCCGACAAGAAGGTAAAGGTCCCCGTAGTGGTGGCGGCCATCGAAAGCTATGGACGGCTCTACCGGCTCACCCAGGCGCACGCTCCGGTGAGTGTCGAAATTGACGTGGAAACGAAATTCACCGGCGAGCACGAGCACGGCTATAACACAGTGGCTGAAATTCACGGCACCGACCCCAACCT
>Ga0224559_1001338_pt1 | contig 13687 bp, 7 predicted proteins | sample 714S33034metaG_FD_180676 | JGI IMG/M metagenome (GOLD analysis project Ga0224559, IMG submission 180676) | Peat soil microbial communities from Stordalen Mire, Sweden - 717 S3 30-34 | ecosystem: Environmental > Terrestrial > Soil > Wetlands > Peat | place: Sweden: Norrbotten County, Stordalen... | reverse complement strand
TGTTGTCTGTCTTCAACATGAATTCGGTCTTTTTGGGGGGGACGCAGGAGATTATATTTTCACTCTTCTATCAGGAATAAGCAAGCCTGTAATAACAACAATGCACACTGTGATCCTGGAGCCTGAAATTGAGTATCGAGTATCCACTGAAAAGCTCGTAAGGTATTCCAAAAAAATTGTTGTAATGAGCCAGACTGCAGTCAACATACTCAAAGATGGTTATGGAGTTTCTGAAGACAAAATCGAAATTGTCTTCCATGGGATGCCAGACTATCCTTTTAGCGACTGCAGTAATTATAAAAAGATGCTGAATCTCAAAGGATCTCCACTTATCCTCACTTTTGGCTTGTTAAGCCAAAACAAAGGTATCGAATGTCTGCTGAAGGCCCTGCCTGATGTTATAACTCGATATCCTGACCTTGTTTATCTTATTCTGGGCGCCACGCATCCTATGATCAAAAAGAAGCATGGAGAAGCATATAGGCAATATCTTATGGATATTATTTCCGAACTTGGGATTGGGAATAATGTAGTATTCCATGACAAATTTGTTGAAAAAGAAGAACTCTGCAATTACATTCTTGCAAGTGATATTTATGCATCCCCCTATCTTTCCAGAGAACAGATCGTAAGTGGCACTCTAACTTATGCCATAGGAATGGGGAAAGCAATAATTTCCACTCCTTACTGGTATGCCCAAGAAATGCTTTCCGATAACCGTGGGTTACTTGTAGATTTTGGAGACACTGAAGGCTTTAAAAAATCTATCTCGTACTTAATTGAAAACCCCGAAAAATGTAATATTATACGTAAAAATGCATATTATTTTGGCAGAAAAATGACGTGGGGAAACGTTGGTAAAGAATATACTACTATCTTCCATAAGGCTCTACATAACTACAATACCTATCCCAAAATACGAGACAGATTTAGTTTCCTTCCAAATAAACTGCCTGAAGTAAAACTTGACCACCTTAAGCTATTGACTGATAATGTGGGCATTATACAGCACACAGATATTGATGTACCTGCTCTCCGTTATGGGTATAGCACTGATGATGTAGGCAGGGCTCTTGTAGCTCTGACACAATTAATTAATAGTGAAGAAAAAACGGAAGATATTTTGAAGTTAATTACAACATACATGAGTTTTCTTGAACATGCACAGACAGACATGGGCCATTTTCACAACTTTATGAGCTATAATGGAAAATTTTTAGATGAAAAAGGTAGTGAAGATACTCTTGGGCGTGCGATCTATGGGCTTGGTCATGTAATCAGCTGTCCTTACCTTTCAAAAAATATGCTTACAAGCGCACGTATCCTTGTCAGCAGATCGAAAACGGAAATGAGAAATCTACGCTATCCGAGGGCAAAAGCTTACACAATATGCGGCTTGTATGAGATGCTCAAAAAAAGAGTGGAGGTAGATGAATCTGAGTCTCTATTCAACTCATACACGGATACTGTCGAGTACATAGACGCCTTTGAATCTATTTTTGTTAATCATGCGGATTCTCTGGTTGACTTATATGAGATTAATCATAAAGAAGACTGGAACTGGTTTGAACCCACAATTACCTACAGCAATGCAAAATTAAGTGAATCTCTTTTACTTGCGTATAATTATACCAAAGACAAAACTTACAAAAAAATTGGCCTTGATACGTTAGATTTCCTTACTGAGATTCAATGGAGAGACGAATTTTTTGATATGGTTGGAAATCATGGTTGGTATTCTTTCAATGAAGAAAAACCACTTTTTGACCAGCAACCTATAGAGGCAGGTTACCTAACTCAAGCTTATGTCTCTGCTTATGAGATTGTGCATAAAAAGAAATATCTAGAACTCGCAAAACATTCTTTTGAATATTTCTTAGGCAGAAACCGTTTGCAAACTGTTATGTACAATTACTCAACAGGTTCTGTCTGCGATGGGCTCACCAGCAGTGGCATTAACTGTAATCAAGGTGCAGAATCAGTAATTTGCTACTTTATGGCTTTGAACGTTTTAAAGAAACATGAAAATAAAGCATTTAGTACACTATTGCAACTCAGAGTAAGGGGTGAAGCAGATGCTTGGGCTCTGCAGAAAGTAAAGAATACGTCATTAGCAAATCAGACGGAATGGGGAAGATAACATGATCTGGGAAGACCACGGAGAACTATTCCAAAGGTATAACAAAAATCCTATCCTTACCGTTGAAGATTGGCCATATCAGGCTCATTCAGTATTTAATCCTGCAGCAGCTATAGTTAACGGTATAACTCTATTAATGGTGCGTGTTGAAGATCACAGGGGTTTTTCTCATTTTACAGTAGCCAGGAGTAAAAATGGAATTGATGGCTGGGAGATTGACAGCAAACCTACCTTTACTTCAGACCCTATAAACTACCCTGAAGAGATATACGGCATTGAAGATGCGCGTATAACTTACATCGATGAAATGGGAAAATGGGCTGTAACATATACAGCTTTTTCGGATTCTGGACCCCTACCAGCTCTTGCTTTTACAGAAGATTTCTGTAATTTTGATCGTGTAGGAGCCATCCTACCTCCTGAAAATAAAGATGCTGCTGTTTTTCCTGTAAGAATTGATGGTAAGTGGGCAGTTTTACATCGACCGGTATCTCGTATGATGGATTATAAGGCGAATATCTGGATATCCTTTTCTCCAGATATGAAGTACTGGGGAGACCACAAAGTTCTTCTGTATGCTCGTGAAGGTGGATGGTGGGATGCTAACAAGATAGGTTTATCTCCACAACCAATTCGCACATCTGATGGATGGTTAATTATGTACCATGGAGTACGCCAGACGACATCTAAAGCAAGTTATCGACTTGGATTGGCTCTTCTTGATCCTGAAAATCCCAGGAAAGTGCTTCACAGATCTGAAGGATGGATTTTCGGGCCTCGTGAAATGTATGAACGCAGTGGGGACGTTAATGACGTTGTTTTCCCTTGCGGATGGGTCTTAGTAGATGACGAAATTCGTATTTATTATGGAAGTGCGGATGTATCAGTATCAATGGCCAGTGCAAAAATGAAAGATATCTTGGAGTATATACATGGGTGCCCTGAAACACAATGCCCTGATGAATACTGCAGATGGTTTGAAGAAAACAGGGGTCTTTCTAATGATCCAAAAAAAGGCGATGTTAAATTAAAATAAAAATCAGAACTATTCAGCTTGGGAAAAAAGATATCATAACCATATTATTTAAGATTTAATTGGTAAGTTTTTCTGAGCTTATTTTCTTTGATTGTTGGTTAATGATTGTTTTTTAGTCTTGAATGAGTTGGAAATTACACATTTTGACAACTCAATTAGTCTATCATTAAGTAGTTGATGTTTTGAAGATTATTAATGACTTATATGCTAAAAATCTGTTTATAGATATTATTTTTGAGTTATAATAACCCTCTATTATTTTGATGTTATTTCCAGAATACTTTTAATGCCATTTTTCAACCGTTTTTGTGCCGGATTTCATAGAGATTATTTAAAGCAGATCCGCTTCAGTGCATAAAAACACAAACATTTTTTTTCATTGGGAGCTTTATCTTGAAAATATTAGATACTTAATGGCAAACTAAGGGCTGATAAAAAGGAAAATCGATTTTACATTATTCGCGACAGTCAATTCTCACACTTCAGCTAAACTTCATCCAGCAAGCTCTAGATCCTGTGAGGAAAATAATAGTATATTTGTAAAGGTATGCTGATGCTTGCATATATCTAAAGTTTTTGAGAGAGCAAATGAGTTCGGTATAATACACAACATTTTGACTATCGTCCTCTTACCTACAGTGCGTTTGTCAATACACCTGCTGTGACAACAATACACGGTCTCTCTTCAAGTAAAATTCTTCCTGTCTATATAAAGTACAATAGTAGAACATTTTATGCATCAATAAGTGATGTTAACAGATGCCATGAGCTGGATTATATAGCTACGGTTCGAAAAGGCATCGATATAGAACCTCTTCATTTTAATGATAATCCATTGGACCATCTGCTATTTTCCTCGCGTTTTCATAAAGATAACGGTGCAAATGAAGCGATACAAATCACTAAAAAGATCAGAAAAAAACTTAGAATTATCGGTTTTGTTACAGATAAGGAATATTTCGAAAAAGAAGTACAGCTCTATAGAGACTATAAACAAATTATTTATTATAGACATGTCGATCTTGAGCGCAAGAAGGAACTCTTTTCAAATGCATACACTTTACTGCATATGATCAATCATGATGAGGCTTTCGAACTTGATGTGATTGAAGCTATGGCTAACGGTACACTGTAATTGCAATGAACAGAGGTATGATGCCTGAGTTGATCAGATATGGATAAACTGGCTTTCTGGTCAATGATATCGATGAGGCCGCAGTGACTGGGTAAAAGGTTGGTTCTATCTCCCGCAAAAAATGCAGGGGAAGTGGGGGAAAAAAATTATGTTGACAGGATGGTAGCTGACTACATCAAAGTGTATGAAACAATTATTATAAAATACAAACCTGAGTCAGTAACGCCCTGGGAGTACTATGGGGTGCTCGTGCATGTGCCAGGGTATAAAGTCAAAACTAAAACAATTCTTCTTAGGGTTAAACCTCACTTCAGCGCCATGCTTACAGAAATGAGCACTGGTACATAGTCCCAATGGAAAAGGAATTGTAACTAAAAGCAGAGTGAAATCAGGGTTCTTTCCGGAGATTCTGTCGATCTTCCGCTAAACGAGGTGCACCACATTAGGAATATAGGCAACGAAAACCTTGCTTTCGTTGAGATCATTCATAGAGAGTATCTTGGAGAAGACGACATTGTAAAACTTGAAGATAAATATGGAAGAAGCCTGAAAGCTATGTATTTAAAGAGCTCGTATTCTGGAAGACAATCTATATTGCAAAATACAGATAAGCTTTTTTGATTCAATCTTATATTCTCTATAATCCGTATTCCATCCTCCTTTTAAAAAAGAAGATAATAGTACCTGATCGGATCTCTCATACTTTTCTTATTATTATACGAGTCCCTTTTTAACCTATCTCGACATTTTAACTATGGAAGAATTTAATCAAAAATTTAATCAGGATATTCGTATTAGCCTTGCAATTTCATAACCTACATTCTGCAGGATGTACACAGATGTAGGATTTGTTTGCCAATTTGCCTATTATTATCCAAAAGTTAGATTATAGAGGATTTTGATAAACCTCTAAATTTTGTCTTATGCTTATAAAAGGTATATGAACGACTCGTGAAAAAAAGAGATTTATCGAAATAACCTCTATTTTAAGCTACTATCATATTGAGAAAATCGATATCATTTTTTGTAGACTTCTGGGAAAATGGAAACAAATAAACTATCAAGCTTATTTTTTATTATTTCTTTTCAACATACGAATTAGACCATTTGGCTCTACTACACGAATTTAATTGAATAAATCTATTTAATAAAATAGTTTAAAAATACTACATGAATTAAATCAAATAAATTTTATTTAATAATTTCATAATTATTTTAAATTGTATTAACAAATGCTCCTAAGCAAGAAGTGATCCTATATGGAATGTATTAAAATTTGACAACTGTTAAATATTAATAATGTTTGTATTATAGTAGGTGTCGTCTCAGCGGATTCATCAGCGACAGAACATCAGCGACAGCATTAACTATAATATGGATACAGAACCCGTAATTTATTACTCTATAGCTTTCAGTTTTTTAAATAAAGCTGAAAATAGAGCATTCAGTACATTATCGCAATCAAGAGTGAGTGATGAAGCAGAGACTAGGGCTCTGCAAAGATAGTAGAATATGTTATTAATACATCGAATGAAATTAGGAAGATAACATGATATTAAAAGATGACAAAGAACTGTTCCAAAGAGATGAGAAAAATTCTACACTTACCTTTGAAGATTTTCCGCATCATGTCCACTCAGTAGAGGAAGATAATATGATATGGAAAGGGCATGGGGAGCTGTTCCAAAGGTGTAAGAAAAATCCTATACTTACAGTCGAAGATTGGCCATATAGGGCTCATTCAGTATTTAATCCTGCAGCAGCTATAGTTAACGGTATAACTCTATTAATGGTGCGTGTTGAAGATCACAGGGGTTTTTCTCATTTTACAATAGCCAGGAGTAAAAATGGAATTGATGGCTGGGAGATTGACAGCAAACCTACCTTTACTTCAGACCCTATAAACTATCCTGAAGAGATATACGGTATTGAAGATGCGCGTATAACTTACATCGATGAAATGGGAAAATGGGCTGTAACATATACGGCTTTTTCGGATTCAGGTCCCTTAACATCTCTTGCCTTTACAGAAGATTTCTGTAATTTCGATAGAATAGGAGCTACCCTGCCTCCTGAAAATAAAGATGCTGCTGTTTTTCCTATGAGAATTGATGGCAGATGGGCAATGTTACATCGACCTGTATCTGGTATGATTGGTTCGAAGGCTAATATATGGATATCCTTTTCTCCAGATATGAAGTACTGGGGAGACCACAAAGTTCTTCTGTATGCTCGAGAAGGTGGATGGTGGGATGCCAATAAGATAGGTCTATCCCCCCAACCAATCCGCACATCTGACGGATGGTTAATTATGTACCACGGAGTACGCCAGACTACGTCAAAAGCAAGTTATAGACTTGGGTTGGCTCTTCTTGATCTTGAAAATCCCACGAAAGTTCTTCACAGATCTGAAGGATGGGTTTTCGGGCCTCGTGAAATGTATGAACGTAGTGGGGACGTTAATGATGTTGTTTTCCCTTGCGGATGGGTCTTAGTGAATGATGAAATCCGTATTTATTATGGAAGTGCGGATGTATCAGTATCAATGGCCAGTGCAAAAATGAAAGATATCTTAGAGTATATACATGGGTGTCCTGAGACACAGTGCCCTGATGAATACTGCAGATGGTTTGAAGAAAACAGGGATCTTTCTAATGATCCAAAAAAAGGTGATATTAGATTAAAATAAGAATCAAAAGTATGTTGTCCAGAAAAATGAATCGATGTCTATCAGGAAAGCTGCATACTTGATCTCAGCATTATTATTCTCTGCACTGTACAGTTTTTTTGGTTTTCTGTGTGTCGGTAAGCCAAAAAGACAGTGCTTAAAAAGTAATCTAACTTTCAATGAATGATTCCATTTCCCACAGACTAACACAAAAATTCCAGATATTTTCTCAATATGACAGTAACATTAAAAATTAATCTAACCTTTAATGAATGATAGTGTGCAAATAATTTCTACATAAATGTACATCTATAGAGTGGCGGGTCTAAAAATGTTAATACCATACATTTTTATGGGCTAATATCTTTCCTGCAGGGAAAAAAGTGAGGTGCTTGGTAAAAATTTTTTATACATTGTTAACTGAGGACATAATGTAGGTGAGAAAAGATTCAGATTTGATATGTTTGTAATTCTCATTGAGGAATGACTGAAACGAAAGTTAAGAGTTAAGGTAGTGATGGAATAAAAGTGGAGGTGAAATTTTTAGCAAAGTGTAGAATATTGGAGATTTTTTTAAAAAACCAAATTTTTAGTGGATTTCGATAATTTCTGATTTTTATAAATTATGATATTATTATTTATAATCATATGACGAAATTTAGGCGTTTATCGAAATTCTCTTTAAGTCAATCAAGAATAATCCAAGTTTCGATCATTTTACTCCCTATATCAGGGTCAAGTTGCATGGCTTTCATGTACTGTTTTTTAGCTTCTTCAAAGCGCCTCATTTTTCTCATAAGAAGACCATAACTGTAGTGAATAGGAGGATAATACGGATTCAGGTCAAGAGCTTTCCTATATTCCTCTTCGGCTTCTGATAAGTGCCCAATCTCCAAAAGGAGGTTTCCATAGCTATAATGCCCTTCTGCACTTTCAGGATCCAAACTGAGAGCTTTATTATATTCCACTTCAGCTTCGTGCCTTATTCCAAAGCGGGCCAAAAGGTTCGCATAATTGGAATGAAGTTTTGCATCATTTTGATCAAGTGCAAGAGCTTCCAAATAATGGGCCTGTGCTTCCGAAAATCTGCCTTCTCTTGCGAGAAGGTTTCCGTAGTTGAAGAGAGTTCGTCTTTGCCTCGGGTTCAGGTCAAGAGCTTTTCTGTACTCAATTTCGGCTTCTGAATTACGTCCTAGGAAATAGAGTAAAGCCCCACAGTTGTGATGTAGGCTTGGGTCTTCAGGGTTTAGTTCTATTGCAAGTTTATATTCTTTTTCGGCATCTCTGACTCTTCCGATTTTAAAAAGCAGGTTTGCATACCCACCTCTGGCAAGAACATAATTTGGATCAACATTAAGTGCTCTGGAGTAGTATTCTTCCGCTTCTCTCGTGTAGCCATATTCGGCTAAGAGATAAGCATATCCAGTATTTGCTTTTAGATGTGTTGGAAAGGTTTTAAGTATCATTTTATATTCCTTTTCAGCTTCCTGGATCTTTTTGAGTTCAAATAAAAGGTCTGCATATACACATCTGACATCTGCATTATCAGGGGTTTCTTTTAGAATTTCTAGATAGCTTGCTTCAGTTTCAAGGGAAAAACCCATGACATGTGCTGCAGTGCTCATTGCAACACAAGCTTCTTCACGGATCCTCCCACAAGCCTTTGAAAAGCAAGCTTTTGCAAAAACGTACTCTTCCATAAACATTTTCTGTTTTTTACAAGCATTAGAAATCTCAAACAATAGTTCGGAAGGAAAAGAAATCTCCTTTGCACGTTCAATAGCAAAAGCGACTGCACAGGGGAGATTTCTTTTATCTGACCCTATTATCCCAATTATTTTATGCACAAAATCATCAATTGCATCGAAGTCCATATATTAGACACCTCTGGAAGTAAAATTCCTCTCTATTTGATAAGTATAACTATCAGTATAATATGCTGAGTATATTTTACATTTTAATAGAATATATTAGTGCTTTGATAGTGCATGAAATATCAAGTATAACAGTAGTGCTCTAATATTCCCATTATAATTTGAATATAATATTATAGTTATCCTATAACAGTTTATAACTTCATATCCCAAATTTGGTGAGCCACTTTTTTGTATGACAATGTTCTCTTAATAAAATAAATTTTGCAGAATAATAAAATACTGTTTGTGGCAAAAAAAATGTTGAGAATCTCCAATGAACTAAACGAACATTAAAAATATCTTGATAACCCCCTAAATTAGTTCCTATTCATATAAATAATAATATCATAATTCGTGAAAATCAAGGGTTTATCGAAATACTCTTAAATGACTCAAAATAAAAAACTTTATACCAGCTCGGCCTTTATAATTTTAACTTCAGTTTTAGGGCTATCGTGGGGGTTAGTTTTCACCTTTCCAATAGCATCCCCAACTTCCATGCCGGCTATTACCTTCCCGAAAACAGGGTGCATTTTGTCGAGATAGTTATTGTCCACAAGGTTGATAAAGAACTGGCTGCCTCCAGTATTTGGGCCTGCATTTGCCATGGAGATAGTGCCCCTATAGTTATGGTTATGCTTTGTGAATTCGTCTGGGATTTTATATCCTGGACCTCCCATACCCGTTCCTGTGGGATCGCCGCTTTGAATCATAAATTTATCGATGATCCTATGGAAAATAACTCCATCATAGAATCCTTTGTCCACAAGTTTTGCAAAGTTTCCTACTGTTATTGGCATGTCTTCAGAAAACTCAATTGTTATGTCGCCCATAGTTGTATGCAGAACCACTTTCTTTTCTTTCCATACAGCCATTTCTAATCCTCTACAATTTTCGGATTTGATTTTTAGCATATCTTTCTTTTTGTTGGAATTCTATACATTGTATGTTCACCTTGCATGTAAATGCATCGCCAGCGAATTTAGCTTCGTTATCAAAAAATGCAATTCTGAAGGAGCTAAGAAACTTCTTGAGAATTTAAACGCGGCAGCAAAAGCTGGAAATTGCCAGATTTGTATGTGGATTTTGGAGCGAAGGCTTTCTGAAGATTTTGGCAGGCATGTGTACATAAAAACAAATGTCGTTTCGGAGAATAAAAATGTGAATGTTGAGATAACAGCAAAAGAAGCAGGGGTACTTAGAAAACAAATTATAGCGAAGTTTGATCGGTTTTGAAAATTATAAGAGTCACCAAAATCTCCACCATGGATTCTTTTTCCCAGTTTCTTCAGGCAGTAATTTTGTGTTCAACCTGCTATTCTCTTGGATTAAACTTTGAATATGGACTGCCTGTTTGTGCATATTCTCATTTTGATCCTTGATTTGTTCATCTTTAGTATGTAACTGTTCGTCCTTGACTTGCAATTGGTCATGAAATGTTTGAATCTGAGCTTTAAGATCGTCTATTCTATTTTGCTGATGGATATCATTTATCTTGAATTTTCAGCGTCGAATTCTTGTATTGCACGATACCAATTATGTTCTTCAGAGTAATTAGGGTATTGTAGCGAAATATAGTAAGCTCGTTCAGAAACCCATTTTATTTTTACCTCAGCTATTAGTTTTATTTCTTTATAGAACTGGTCATACGAACAATAAATTGCTTCTTCTTGTGATAAATAGCGTTGATTATTTAATATTTTTTTAGACTTTTTAATTATTCTATTTACAAAGTATTTTTCTGAATCGTACCACTCAAATTCCATATTATACGTGTTTTTTCAAATAAAATAAGCTTTGACTCTTATAAATTCAGTTTTTGCCCACATAGATGCAGCATTTTGATCCAATTGATTGTTTGTTTTTTGTAACAACTTTTGAGCATACCCTTCGCAATTACTGCAAATATCTGCCCTTTTATAAAACTCTTTCTCTGCCCTCAACCAATTTTTCACACAATTACTCCTGTTTTTCTTTACCAGCAAAAAACATTTGAATATTTCTTTTCATTTTTGTAATCAGTATTAAGTATAATGATTGCTGCCAAAAAATAAGATGTATAGTTTTTATGTCTAAACTTATGCATCTATTAGTAGCACTCCAGCTGCACTTTATGATCATGATATCCTTGCACAATCAGCATGTTACATGTTTTCAATGGTCAATATCTTTCAGTGGCAAAAGGCTGTTTATTTATGGGAAAAGTAGAGAGACTAGATTTGAAAATACGACATGAATAGAATCATAAATCTACAAAACAAATAATTATTAAAAAATAAATTAAGTATTTTATAAGCAAATTAATCAAATAGCAGTTGAAATCTAGGAACAGATAATTTATTATTGAAATTAACTTATAAACTAAAAGAGTTTTTGATACAAATTCAGGAGAACAAATCTTTATGCAAATTAAGGGAATAGCATGTGGTACTCTCAACTTTATACTCGAAACCAGCAAATTCATGGCCCCGGAAGAATTTGCCGGACTTTTGCAAGAAAAGGATGGTATCATCACTGAAGTGCTTATACTGCCGGGTACCGAATCAAGTGAACAAAATGCCGTTTTAAAGCTTTTCATGATGCCGAACGTCAAAGCTGCAGGCTCGATCCACAGCCACCCAGGTCCAAATCGCAAACCTTCACAAGCTGATCTACATCTTTTTTCAAAAACAGGAAATTGTCACATAATAGTGGGTTATCCTTATAATAGACAGACTTGGACTTGTTATGACAAGGAAGGGAATATTAGAGAACTCCCGGTGCTTGATGCGAAGTTTGAGGATTTCGAAGAAGCTAACCTTGACGGGGCTAACTTTGAAGGAGCTAACCTTGAAGGAACTGATTTTAAAAAAGCTAATCTTGAAGAAGCTGACCTTGAAAGAACTGACCTTGTAGGAACTAACCTTGAGGGAACTGATCTTAAAGGTGCTAGCCTTAAAGGAGCTAAACTTCGAGTAGCTAACCTTAAAGGAGCTAATCTTATGGGAGCTAACCTTGAAGGAGCTGAACTTGAAGGAGCTAACCTTAAAGGAGCTAACCTTAAAGGAGCTAGCAATTTAACAATTGAACAGCTTTCTACAGTGAAAACACTTTACAATGCGAAATTAGATGAACAGTTACTAATACCGCTAAAGAAGAATTATCCTAATCTTTTTGAAGAACCGGATAATTCTAAAGAACCGGAAGATTAGGTCTAAATTTAGCTATTATGAATACACAGTTTTTTTTGTGTCTAAACCGATGTATTTATTCGGTTTTCAGCCAAAATCATCGGACATTTTGACCTGATTGTGCAGAAAATATCTATTTTTTATTAAAATGTATCTATGTCCAAAAGCTAAAAAGTTACTATATTAATCTCGCGAAGGATAAAAAATAAATGAGAATTAAGTAACTATTCAATCTACAAATCTGATTTAATGAATATATTTAGATAAAAATCCTTCTTGTACCAAGCTATTGAATTATGCGGGTTAATTTCAATTGCTTCCTCATAGGCTTTTATTGCTTCATCGGATTTGCCTAAATAATCTAGAGCAGCTCCTTTACCTGCCCAAGCATTTGAATCTTGCGGGTTAATTTCAATTGCTTTGTCATAGGCTGTTATTGCTTCATCGAACTTGCCTAATTGGCCTAAAGTAGTTCCTTTATGGATCCAAGCGGTTGAATCCTGTGTCGCACCTAATACAATACACTAGGATCATAAATACTAGCACAGTGGTTCCTAAAACTGCTAGGAAGGCATACCTTCTACTTGCTAGATCATACCTTGCTTTTTTCATTTTCAACTTCCAGCGTTTGTTAAAATATAGTGCATGACTAAATTGATGAGTTTATCAAAATCTTGTATAGTTATATGCAAATAATTATAAGATCTTTTGCGTATTATTGCTAAAACTATCTCTAAAAGTTTCAAGTTTGTGCCTGCATCGACCGTCACTTAAAATAATAAGAAGGGAATAAATGGATGGAAAATTAAATGAGCTGATAAATGATACTATTACTTTTATTCTCAATCTTTTTGGACTCTTCTTTTTTCTCATGAGTTTAACTTCAATACTTTTGCACGGCTATTTCGCAGGACTGCTATTTATTCTGGCAGCTACTATAACATTTCCATCAACTGCGAATCTGGTTAAAAAGGAATTAAATACGTCAATGACTGGAGTGAGGACATATTTTGTTGTATTTTGTCTAGTGGCAGGAGCATTTAGCGCATTCCCTACGACCCCTACTGCAGTAAATAATACTACAAACAATACAACGACAATAGCACCATCTACACCAACAGAAGTTACAACGTCAGCTCCTACACAAAAATCTGAAGTAACACCTACCCCAAAACAAAATATTGAAAACACCCCGATTACATTTGAAGAACAATTACAAAACGAAATAAAACTAATGGCTAAAAATAAAGTAAGTTATGATTATACAAACCGAGCTCTTACAGTGAATTTAACGGAAAAGGATTATTGGTCAGTTAACTTATTAAAATCAGAAATGTTTATGGATACCGTCAAAATTCTTGAAGCTGCAGCCACATATCCGCAGGAAATAAAGTCTGTAATTATCAACTATAAAGCTACATTGCTAGATCAAAACCGTAATGAATGTATTGAACCAGTACACTTAGGACATTATTCCACCACAAACACGAATTCCGTAAACTGGGAGAACACATACGGAGATGACAGAGAATACATGCTAAGGGAAAGAGCCGATTATTTCTGGCTTCATCCAATATTTAATAAACATACTACGTAGATTTAATACGATGATATCATTAGAA
>Ga0224559_1001337_pt1 | contig 13694 bp, 7 predicted proteins | sample 714S33034metaG_FD_180676 | JGI IMG/M metagenome (GOLD analysis project Ga0224559, IMG submission 180676) | Peat soil microbial communities from Stordalen Mire, Sweden - 717 S3 30-34 | ecosystem: Environmental > Terrestrial > Soil > Wetlands > Peat | place: Sweden: Norrbotten County, Stordalen... | reverse complement strand
TCAGCACGTCTCCCGACCACGCCGTAACGCCAAATCTCTGCGCCCCCGCATACGCCGACCGCGACAGGATGAACACCCGCTTCTCATCTGAAGCCGCCCGCTGCCCCTCCGACACGCCTCCCACATGAAACAGCGGATACGCGTTCGCATACCGCGCGCCCGAGCCGATGGCTAGCTTGTTGGTGGTGAGAATGTTGTCTTCCCGGCCCTCGGTCTCCGGCTCGTCGGTATCCAGCCACCACGCGTCAACGCCCTTCGAAAACAGCGCCGCATTCGCATTCGCCCAATATTGCTTCCGCGCCGCCGGGTTGGTCGGGTCATAGAGCGCCTGGCCGACCGGATGAAAACTCGGCTGGACCATCTTGGAAATGAACCATCCGTTCTTTTCAAACTCGCCGTACGTCGCGCTTCCCGGCCTAAAGTATGGCCAGATCGAAACCATCAGGTGAAAGTGCTCCTGGTGCAGCTTGTCGATCATTCCCTGCGGGTCGGGATAATGAGGGTTCCACTTCATCTCCCCCATCGTCACCCACCAGAACCAGTCCTGCACGATGTTGTCTACCGGAATGTGCAGCGCCCTGTACTTCGCCGCCACGCCCTCAATCTCGGCCTGAGACTCGTACTTGTTCTTGCACTGCCAGAACCCATAGGCCCAGCGCCCAAACAGCGGAACCTCTCCGGTCAGTTCGCGATAGCGCCCGATAATCCGGTCCGGCTCCGGCCCATAAATAAAGTAGTAGTCAATCCGGTCCGCAACCTCCGCGGTCAGGTAAAGTGTATGTACAAATCTGTTGTTCATCTTGCTTCGCGAAGCGTTGTTCCAGAAGATCCCATATCCATTTGTCGAAACCAGCAGCGGAATCGCAATGTTCGTATTCTCCTGCGACAGATCCACCGTCTCCCCGCGGTAGTTCCACACCCCCGCCTGGTGCTGCCCCAGCCCGTACAGTCCCTCTTTCGACCCATAAATCGGGAAGACCACCTCGGCATGAAATGTCTTTTCCCCGTTCACCTCTGCTGGCCGCAGCGTCCGGTAGCCGTCGGTCGTCAGCATCTTCCCTCGCATGCCCGATCCGTTCGACCCCGGCCCAGTCGCCCCAGCCCCCGTCATCCCCTCCGCTGCAATGTAGTGGATCGCCCCGCTCTCCTTTTCAATCACTACCCTCAGTTTTGCCGTCGAAAGCGTGATCGACCTGTCGTCCGAACTCACCTCAAACGCCGCCGCCGGCCAATCCTTCTTCACCATCACCCAATCCGATGCCCGTTCCGGCGCTGCTGCATCCCCAGAGCCGGTCACAGCCGAATACGTGACATGCAGCAAGTCCTCCGCCTTCACCTCCAGCCGCAGCACGCCATCCTTCTGCCGCACCTCCAACCCATTCGCCTGCTTCTCAAACCCCACCACCGGATTCGGCGTATTCCACTGCCCCAGCGCTCCCGGCGCCGCCAGCCCCGCCATGCTCACCCAGGCGCATATCCAAAAAATCCCATACCGCTTCATCGCAGATACCCCTTCTTGAACCACTTGCACAATTACCTTCAGGCTATGGATTGTGTCAGGGCACGACTTCAGTCGTGCCGCAAATAGCCGATTTAAATTCCGGCTTCAGCCGCTCCGGAATTGCAAAAAAATGAAAGCAAAAAACCGCAGGGGCTAAAGCCCGCATTGATTCTGTTGATCTTATGCCAGGGATGAATCCCTGGCCTACCGCCTGATCGAGTTTTTCCGCAGCCTGTAAAGCCCGCATTGATTCTGTTGATCTTATGCCAGGGATGAATCCCTGGCCTACCGCCTGATCGAGTTTTACCGCAGCCTGTAAAGCCCAACGTGATTTTATTGCTCTACCGGCACGACTGAAGTCGTGCCCTGACACATTTTGTACCCGCAAAGGAATTCTGCAAAAGGCTCCCGTCTCAATTGCCTTACCGGCCCGCATCAGTCTACTCCTCCGAGTGGCTGGGTGGCCCTCGCTCCAACGCCACAAAGTCCTGTGACCGCGCGCACAGCTCATGCCGTCTTCTGCCCTTTGCCCTTGCCTCCGCCGCTCTTTCCCCCCAAAGTAGAGGCAGGAAGACCTGATCAAAATTGATCAGGCTGGCGTTAAACTGCCTCTTGCTTCGACGCGAAGGAAAAACCGATGCGTATTTCTGTCTTCATGCGTACGATCCCTCTGCTCCTTGTCATCGCTACTCCGGCCCTTCTGTTTGCCCAATTCCAGCAGCCCACCGACGAAGAACTCAAGATGACCGCCGACCCCAAAGCCCCGGGCGCCGCCGCCGTCTATCTGAACTTTGAAGAGATCGACAACGATCCGATGCACTATCAGAGCTTCTACGCCAGGATCAAGGTGCTTCAGGAAAAGGGCAAGGAACTCGCCACCGTCGAAGTCCCCCACGTGCATGGCGACTCCCAGATTACCGATATCAAGGGCCGCACCATCCATTCCGATGGAACCGTTATTCCACTCGAAGGCAAGCCCGAAGATCTACTCTCCGCCAAGTTAACCGCGAGGGATGAAAAAATACAGCAGGTCAACCGCGCGGTCTTTACCCTGCCCAACGTGGAAGTCGGCAGCATCCTTGAGTATCGCTATACCTATCGCTACGACGACAACCACTACTCATCTCCATTCTGGGAGATCCAGCGGCCCTATTTCGTGCACAAGGCCCATTACGCCTTCACCCCCTTCAAAGCGTTTCTTCCCGGCAACGGACTCTCAAGCAGTTCCTACCTGATCGATGCCAACGGCAATTCCATCAACAGCCTCATTTGGTGGCCGATCCTCCCGCAAGGCGTGCAAATCAAGACCAACATCGCCGGCACTTACAGCGTTGACATTGCTGACGTTCCCCCGATTCCCGAAGAGGAGTGGACGCCCCCCATCCAGAGCTTTCTTTACAAGGTTCTTTTCTATTACATGAGCGCATTTGACTCCAAAGACTTCTGGGAGTCGTCGGCCAAACGCTGGTCGAAGGATGTCGATCACTTCGCCGAACCCTCCAAACCCATCCACGAAGCAGTCTCCAGCCTGATCGCTCCCGGCGATAGCGACCTCGACAAAGCCAAAAAGCTCTACAATGCCGTCCAAAGCATCGACAACACCGACTTTTCTCGCGTGAAGGGAAAACTCGAACTCAAGCAGCTTGGCCTGAAGGTAGCCAAGCGCGCCGAAGACACGTGGTCGCAAAAAAGCGGCTCCGGCGAGGACATCGCCCTGCTTTACCTGGCCATGGCGCGGGCCGCCGGGCTCACCGGCTACGCCATGAAAGTCGTCGATCGCGAGTATGGTCTCTTCGATGCCAGTTACCTCAGTCTTGGCCAGCTCCAGGACACCATCGTCATCCTCAAGATTGACAACAAAGAGATCAACACCGATCCCGGCGAAAAAATGTGCCCCTTCGGCTTCGTGCATTGGAGGCATCTGAACACCGGCGTGCGCCAGACCGCCAACGGCCATTCCTTCACCAGCTCCGATTTCCAGCCCTACACAGCCAACACCCTCTTGCGCATAGGGACCGTCAACATCGACGAGCACGGCGTCATCACCGGCGACTTCCGCTTCGACATGGTCGGCCAGGAGGCGCTCGACTGGCGTCAGGCCGCCCTCAGATACGACCTCGACGAAGTCAAAAAGCAGTTCGACCGCCACCTCGAGTCGATCGTCCCCGACGGCGTCCAGGCCCACCTCGATCGCTTCGTGGGCATCGACGATCCTGACGCCAAATTGCAGGCGTTCGTCAAAGTGCAGGGCACGCTCGGGACCGCAACCTCCAAGCGCCTCCTGCTCCCCGGCTTCTTCTTCCAGACTCGCGGCCATCTCCCTTTTGTGAATCAGGACAAGCGTCTCGAACCTGTCGATATGCACTATGCCGATCATGTCACCGACCAGGTCACATTCAACCTGCCCGCCAGCCTCGCCGTCGAGGGCGCGCCGCAAGACAATAAGATTCCCTGGCCCGAGCATGCTGTTTTCATCAACAAAAGCGTCCTTGCTCCCGGCAAGGTGACCATCGCCCGATCGCTGGCTCAAGCCTTTGTCGTTCTCCTACCGAAGGAGTACCAGGACCTGCGCGGCTTCTACCAGAAAGTAGCCGCCGTCGATCAACAGCAACTGGTCCTCACCTCAACCCCGCAGCAAAAAGGTAACTGATGAATTCGCATCGATCCATTGGTTCCATTCCGGCCCTCTGTGTTCTCGCCGCCGTTGCATCCTTCACCTGCTCCGTTCCCGCCGCGGCCAAAGACAAGCCCGAGCCCGCGCCGCAATGGGCCGTCGACGCGGCCAAGACACCAACTCCCGCCAGCGCCAAAGACTCACCGGCCGTCATCCTGTTCGACGAGTACCTGATTACAATCGACGAGGAGAACCACGCCGTCGAGCGCGAGCGCGAGGCTGTTCGCATTCTCAAGCCCCAGGGCCGCGGCTATACCCACTGCTCCATCGGCTACGACATCGACGAGAAGCTCGACTACTTCCGCTCCTGGACCATCGCTCCCGACGGCCACCAGTTCCAGGCCATGGAATCGGACTTCATCGATCATGGCGCGTACGCGGCTCCCAACCTGCAGTTCACCGAGCGCGTCCGCACCGTCAATCCGCCGGCCAGCGATCCAGGTTCTGTGGTCGTTTGCGAAACGGAAGAGCATCTCCGCCCCTACATGTACGAAGAAGAATGGGCGATTCAGTCTTCCATCCCATTCGTCTTCGAGGCGCTCGAGCTCGACCTGCCTCCGGGCGGCCATTTCGCAGAGGCTTGGGGCAAATTCACCCCGGTCAAGCCCATCGAGGCCGGCGCCAACCATCTCCGCTGGGAGATCAAAGACATGCCCGCCCTCGATCTCGAAAACATTCACGCCACCCCCGCATGGGGAGCGCTCGCCGCCCGCATGTCGATCAAGTGGGGAGACGCAGCCGTTAAAGGCACTGAGAACCAGTGGCGCGCTATCGGTCTGTGGCAGGAGCAGTTGGAGGAACACCGCCCCGATCCCACCCCCGAAATCACCGCCAAGGCACAGGAACTCATCGCCGGCGCTCCCGACTTCTACACCAAGCTCAGCCGCATCACCGACTACATCCAAAAGAACATCCGCTACTTCATCGTCGCCAAGGGTATCGGCGGCTGGCAAGCGCATTACGCCGGGGACATCTATCGCAACCGTTACGGAGACTGCAAAGACAAGACCACGCTGCTCATCTCCATGCTTCAGGCAGTCGGAATCCGCGCCCATTATCTTCACGTCGACAGCCGCCGCGGCATCATCGATCCGGCCGACCCATCCCTCGCCGGCAATCACATGATTACCGCTATCGAAGTGCCCGATGGAATTAGCGATCCCCGCCTGCTGGCCCTCGTCAAGGCAGTCAATGGCAAGACCCTTCTCATCTTCGATCCCACCGACGAAGAGACGCCGGCCGGCCTGATTCGCGCGGCGTTGCAGGGCGCATATGGCAACATCTCCAATGGGCCCGACAGCCAGGTGCTGCCTCTACCCGTGCTTCCTTCCGAATCCTCCGGCCTCACCCGCAAGGGCTCCTTTACCCTCACCGCCGACGGCGCTCTCGCCGGCGATGTCTCCGAGGTCTTCACCGGCGACAATGCCACCAATGAGCGCGGCTTCATCAAAGAAAACGACTCAAAGGAACTGCGCGAGAGACTTGAGAACGGTATCGGCTCAGACCTCCCCGGCCTGACCTTCAAAGGGTTCGAATTCCGAGGCACAGCCGATCTCGACAAGCCTCTCGGCCTCGATCTGCACCTCAGCGCAACCGGCTATGCCCATCCCTCCGGCCCCCTGCTTCTGTTGCGCCCCCGTGTACTGGGCAGTGACGTCCGCGTTGTTCCCGACGTCATGGAAGGCAAGCCTCGCGCCTATTCCATCGAGCTCGGCCACCCCGGCCGCTGGCACGACTCCTTCGACATCGCAATTCCTCCCGGATATCTCGTCGATGAGACCCCTGACCCCATCAACATCGACCTCGACTTCGCCAGCTATCACTCTAAAGTTTCCGCAACAGGAAACGTCCTCCACTACGACCGCGAATACACGGTTCGGCAGGTCGAGATTCCGCCCGCCAAGGCCCAATCCTTCCGGCAACTGGAGAGTGCCATCCTCACCGACGAAAGAGGCAACGCCGTGCTCAAGAAACAATAACCGGCCTGAGCCGGCGTCTTGCCCGCATTGGAGTCTGGAACTGATCCTGGTTTTCTACTACCTGTTGTATATCCAGGCTCACTTTCCACAATTACTTTGATATTGCTGCACTCTTGGTGCAGTTCTGGGCCTATACTGCCCGTAGACCGAGGCTCCGCCGGAATCTGCGCGGCCTCCTGGTTTTTCCCTATGGCCACTCAACTCGCCCACGCGCGCCCCCTCGACACCACTCCGGCAATCCCCGACCGCCTCTACTTCAAAATTGGGGATGTTGCCCGCATTGTCGACCTCGAGACCTACGTCCTGCGCTTCTGGGAGACGCAGTTTCCCCAGCTCAAGCCCAACAAGAGCGGAACCGGCCAGCGCCTCTACCGCCGCCGCGACGTTGAACTGATCCTGGAAATCAAGCGCTTGGTCCACAGCGAGGGATACACGCTTGCCGGCGCCCGCCAGGCTCTCGGCCAGCTTCATCGCGAACCTGCCGAGCGCTGCCCCCCACAGCCAAGAGATCCGCAACGCGATGCGCAGTCCAGCTCCGCGCGGGATTCACAATCGCGCCTGCCCTTGGTGGCCAACGCCTCGGCCCAGCGCCTCGATTCGGTTGCTGCGGCCATGAGTCAGATCCGTGCAGAATTGCGCGAGATTGCCAGTCTGCTCGCCCTGCCCGTTGCCCAGCCCCCGCGCCGGCGCACGCGCATCGCCCCCTTCCCCGCTGATGGGAATTCCCTATTCCCTTCTTAGAACGAGAGATGACAGAGACTGACAACCGATCACTGACCATTCGCCTCACCCATCATCCCGGAACATCGGATGCGGAATCAGACGGCGGTAGTCTTCTTGGTGCGCATTGTCCAGGCAGGCCTCGATGATCTGTTTGCCCAGCGGGTCGAGATCCGGCACAAGGAACTGCTTCAGCTCGCTCGCAAAGAACTCCCGCCACTGCCGCGCGCCTTCTTCGTACACTGCCATCCCGCCCTGAATCTGTTCTTCGACCGCAAGAAACACGCGCGGAATCATCGAACCCTCGATCCTCAACTGGTGGGGAATGTAACCCAGCAGCGGAAACGGCGCCTCGCGCACTTGCTCCCTGCCAAACTTCGCGCTGCCTCGCCGCGCCAGATATTCGCGCGAGATCCACTCCGCCATGAACCCCACCTTCCACGCTCCGATGTGCTGGTTCGGCAACAGCACATAGCGCGTCTCCGGCGTGCTTTCAATCTGCCGAAGCAGCAGGTTCGCCTGGTCCACGCGCCGGCCGGTCGCAAACGCCCAATACGAGCCGACGCCCTCCGACTGCATCTCAAGACTTTTGGAATCCTGGATGCTCGGGTTCGCGTGTCCTCTCGGCGCAACCAGCCTCCACAGCCACGCCAGCGCCGGGCTGAGCACGTGGATCATGGCCAGAATCCCGTACAGCCGGCTCTCGTTATGCGTCGGCGGGCAGCGCACCCCAAAGCTGCGCACATCCACCCGCTGCGGCCCGTCCAGGATGTCTTCCAGCATCCGCCGCGGTAGAATCACTCTCGGATTCGGGCACAGCTTGCCTGGAGAATCTTCCACGTGTTCCCACGTCAGGCACGTCCCACCGGGCACGATGTAGTGGTTCAGAAAAATCAGCGGCTCCGGCGGATCGATGCACAGCCGCTCCAGATTCGGCGCGGTCCCGTAGCTGTGAATGTGGTCCACGCGCACGAACCAGCCGTTCTCCGCATCCGCCACCGTCAGCCTTCCGCTCGTGCCTTGATTCTTCGGATGCGCGCAAGCCATGTCGTCCGCAATCGGCCTCAAGTGGCAAGCTTCGGGCAGGTTCAGCGTCCGCACCTCTTTGCTTACAACGTTGGTCCCGATCAGCAGCCGCCCATCCTCCATGCGGTGGATGTGCTCTGTCATCTCGCTCTTGCCACCGCCCGAGGCTCCTTCGTGCATCAGGATCAACTGGTTCTCGTACGGCGTCACCACTGCAACAGCCGCGCAGTGGTTGGTCGTCCAACCCTCGCGTTCGCCAATGTCCAGCAGCATCGAATAGACGCCCTTCTTCGCGCTCGGACCCGGATACAGGTTGTATGCAAAAATCTCCTGGTGGGTCGCCGTCCGTTCATGCACCACCACCTGCCGCCCGCCAAAGTGCGTATGCCGGAACGGCGGCGCAACAAACAGCACTCCACCGGTAATCCTGAACCCCGCCGGAACATGGCTGCGCGGAATCATCCCTTGCAAATCCGCCAGCGCCGCGGCAAAGAACGCGGCCTGCCGCGGAACAATCAGTAGCGACCCGTATCCCAGCGCGTCGGTTCCCGCATAGAACGGCATCGCCACCAGTTCCTGCGTCTTCAGCCAGTCGAGCGTCTGCTGACGCGTCTCTTCGAATCCCTGCCCGAACCGATCCTGATAGGTAGGCTTGTCGGTCGGCAGATGGTCGCCGATCACCATCGCGTCGGGATCGCGCCTGCGCATGGCCGGATCGGGAAAGTTGATAGCCAGCCCGTTCCGCGCCTTGGTAACAACGGCCTCAACAATGCGTCCCACGCCCCGCGTCTGAAACACCGCCTCATACTGCCCATGGTCGTCGCGATTGCCCAGGGTCCAATCGGTGGTCCCCGACGAACGTCCCAGCGCCCAATCCAGCAGTTGTGGCCGCGTCTCGGGCGTCTGCACCAGCGGCGCCGCGCTCAACACCTCTCTTACTGCCTCGGGCAAATCCAATCCCGCCCAGTCAGCCTGAAAGTCGACAACTGCACCAACACCGTCAGCGGCGCTCATAGTTTTTCTCTCTTTCAGGGAAGAATCGATGGTCCCAAATCGGCTTCAGAGCCAAAAAGACTCATTTTTTTATCTCATCCACCACTACACCCGGCAGTGAGTCACGTCACATCCAGTGCAATCGCATGAACATCGAAGTTCCATGAAAGATTGCTTTGAAAGGGCACGACTTCAGTCGTGCCAATCCATTTGGCCAAAGAATTCTTGGGCTTCAGCCCCCGAGGGAAGGTTTTTCAACGGAAAGAACATCCCTCAGCGGCTAAAGCCGATGGGTGATTGCTGCATCGTGCGGCACGTCTAAAGCCGTGCCCTTTCAAAACACGACCTTCACCACAAGCTGTTAGTCCATCTCTCCCGAAAACCGCTCCTGCAGCGTCCTCCGGAGCACCTTGCCCGTGTGATTGTGCGGCATTTCGCCTGCATTGAGAATCCATATCCGCCGCGGCGCTTTGTATGGCGCCAGGTTCTGCCTGCACCACTCCAGCAACTCGCTTTCGCTGGCCAGCGAACCGTCCCGCAGTTCCACCGCCGCCACCGGAATCTCGCCTTTATCCTTGTGGGGCAGGCCGAAGGCGGCCGCGCGCGCCACCGCTGGATGCGCCGAAATGGCTTCTTCCAGTTCGCGCGCGTACACCGAATAGCCGCCCGACTTGATCACATCCTTCATGCGTCCCACGATGCGGATCAGGCCGAGGCGGTTTCGCGTGGCCAGGTCGCCCGTGCGTAGCCACCCGTCCTCGGTCATCAACCCCCCGCCGTTGCTCTCCGCCGTCGGGTCGTCCTTCCAGTAGTGGGGATCGATACCGCGACGCCGAATTTGGCATTCGCCCGTCACGCCGGCGCGCACAGCTCGTCCGTTTTCGTCAGCCACCCGGATGCGAAAAGGCGGCACGGGAAGGCACAGATTCCCGCTGCCTGGCAAAAACGACAGGTCGACGCCCATCATCGCCAGGCCGCCCAGTTCCACCATCCCGTAGCCGTTCAGCAGCACCGGCGGAATGCGCTTTCCGCCCGGCAGCCGCACCAGCGCGCCGAACTCCCGCAGGCGTTGCCTAACTTCGCTTGGCAGGTGATCGCTTGCGGAGAGCCACACTCGCACTTTTGCCAGCCGCGCAGGATCGGGATTGCTATTTACCAGCCGCGCCAGCATCGCAGGTACGCCGACAACCGTGGTTACTCCAAGCCGTTCGATCAGGTCCAGCGAGAGCGCCACGTCGAAACGATCGAGAAAACATCCGCGCGTGCCCACCATCATGCCATAGAGTGCAATCGCCACGGCCATGATGTGCGACCACGGAAGCGCGATAAAAGCCAGATCCTTGGGTCCCACGAAGAGTCCGGCCAGTATTGTCAACGCCCGGGCTCCGAGCAGAGCCCGGCTCGAGAGCGCTGCTCCTTTAGGAAACCCGCTTGTACCCGACGTGTGAAAAACGGCTATAGTCGCCCCCGGATCGATGACGGTGGGCGGAAACGGCTCCCCAGCCGCTTTGCCGTTGCCGGGCGCGCGCACAAATCCATCCAGCGTCTCCGTCTCCGCATCCCCGGCAAGCTCCGCTTGTATCCATGTCCGCACATCGAGTGCCGCGCGTTCTCCAATGTTGCGTTCGAAGACCGCCCGATCGGTGACAAGAATATCCGTAGCGCTGTCGGCCAGAATCCGGCGTACTTCGGCGATTGTGAGCATTGGGTTCAGCGGAACCGCGATGCCCCCGGCGCGGATGATTGCCAGGAACCAGTGAAAGCAGCGCTGGTCGTTGCTGCGATAAATCGCCACCGGCTGGCCCGGACGAAGCCCGATCGTGCGCCGGAGAAATGCATCGATCGAGCAGATTTGCGCGTGCATTGCGGCCAACCGATACGGCTTGCCGTCCTCGACGGAGACTTCGCGATCTCCGTCCCGCCGCAGCAACTCGTCCACGAGATTTGCCACCGTCACGCTGCGGTCGCGCGACAGTTGAATACGCCGCAAGATGTTCATTGGGTGGCAACCGCCTTGCGGCCCCACTCGCTGGCCACGCAGTAATTGAACAAGCGATCCAGGTAGTCCATCACCGGCGGCGGTTTCACGCCGGCCGGACCCAGCAGCCGCTCCGCGTTGGTCGTATCGAATTGCATGCGCATGGTGAAGTAGTCGCGATAGGCACTGCCATCCACCAGTACACGACGCTTGCGGCCCCACAAGGTCATGAACAGCAAGGGCCGCACCAAGGCAAAAAAGAACTTGGGATCGACGAACCGCGGCTCCCGAACCTTGAAGTACTCCGCTGCCCGCCGTGCAATTTGATCTATAGTCGCGCTGCCCCTGGGCCCAGCGCATAGGTGAACCGTGCTGCCTCGCGCGGCGTCGTCAAAAGCCAGACGCGCCACCGCGGTAGCAACAAAATCCACCGGCACAATATCCAGCACGGCGTCGGGATAGCCCGGCACCGTGCGCCACAATCGCCGTGCATAGATCTTCAGCGGCCAATACATCATCTTGAAACTCGACGTCACGCCGGTCTGTGAATCGCCCACAATGATGCTGGGGCGGAGAATCACGCCAGGCAGCGACTCCAACCGCGAACGCACCAGCGCCTCAGCCTCCGCCTTGGTCTGTTCGTAGGTGTTGCGATAGCTCTGCCCAACCGCCAGCTCGCTCTCGCGCACCAGATCTTCCCGCTCGCCGGCCACGTAGGCCGTACCCACGTAGGCCAGGCTCTTGAGCTTCCGCGCCTCGCCCGCAAAATCCAGCACGCGCCGGGTACCCTCGACGTTGATGCGCCGTGCTTCTTCCAGCGTGTGATCGAAGCGCACCGTCGCCGCGCAATGAATCACGCGCGTCGTCTCCGCGGAAAGCCGCTCGTAAGCCGCGGCGTCCAGCCCGCATTTCGGCAGCCCCACGTCTCCGGAATAGACTTCGACGCGCGCCTGCTCGGTCGCAGCCACAATCGCAGCGGCGCGTTGCTGGCCCGATTGGCCCGCTCTGTCGCGGATCAGCAGCGCCAGCCTGGCTTGCGGATGGCGATCGAGCAATTCACGCACCAGCCGCGTACCCAGAAAGCCGGTCGCACCAGTGACAAGGATAAGTTCTTCGCTATTCATTCAAAAACCGGCCTCAGTCCGCGAACGACTCGCAAGGCCGATAAACGATGACCTTTGGGTACCCTGGCGACTTGCAGACTCAAGCCAGATTATAGTCTGTGACCCTGCGTTGACGGGCGCCGGCAGGCAACGGCAGAAACGACTCAAAGCGCCGATCGTTAGACGCTGCCAGTCTTCAATCCCAGTTTTCAATCAGGCAGCGGAAACCGTTCCCGCACCAGCCGCAGCGCCTCATCCGCGGTCCCGACCATCCCCTCCAGTTGCGCATCCTCCACCGCCCCCAGCATCTCCTTGAACCCTGCTCCTGGCGCATACCCCGCCGCAATCAGCTCTCGCCCCGCAATCAGCGGACGCGGCCTCACCGCCTCTTCCGGCATCGCATCGTACCGCTCCCGCACAAACTCCCAGTGCTCCAGATTTCCGCTCCCTGCCATGCAATCCATCCGGTGCAGCGCAAGATGTTCTTCAAACCCTTCCAGCCTGAAAAACCGCTTCAGCGTCGACGCCTTCATCCGCCCCGCATCCGAGAATCGCATGTGGTTTTCAATCAGCGCCAGAATCTGTCGCGTCTCTTCGTTCGAGAATCGGAACCGCCGGCAAATCTCAGCACCAATAGCCACGCCCACGTCCACGTGCCCGTCAAACCGGATGCGATCCGGCGCCCGTCTGAACGTCGGCGGCTTGCCTACGTCGTGCAACAGCGCACCCCACCCCAGAGTCACCGAGCATCCCGCCTGCAACTGCCCCAGCAGCCCCAGCGTATGCACCCAAACGTTGCCCTCGGGATGAAACTGCGCCGGCTGCTCCACACCCTTCATTCGCGCCACTTCGGGCAGAACCTCCTTCAGCAATCCCGTCTCATCGAGCAATTCGAAAGCACGACGCGCCTGTCCTTCGGTCAGCATTTTCGTCAACTCGTCCCGCACCCGCTCCCGGCTTACCGCCGCGGTCTTCGCGGCCAGCGAGCGAATCGCCCGCTTCGTCTCCTCTTGAATCTCAAAACCAAATCGCGCCGCAAACCTCACTCCCCGCAACATGCGCAGATGGTCTTCCTCAAACCGCAAGTCCGCTCTTCCAATTGCCCGAACAACCCCAAGCTCCAGATCCCGTACCCCGCCCACATAATCGATCACCGCCGAACGCAAATCATCCTTGCTTTTCAACGGGTCCAACAACAACCCATTGATCGTAAAATCCCGCCGCTTCACATCCTCCTCGGCGCTCGTCGTATACCGCACCGCATTCGGATGCCGCCCATCCGAATAGGCTCCATCCGACCGATACGTCGCCACCTCGGTCGTTCCATAGCCCTCATCATCGCCATCGGCAACCAGCACCACGCCAAAGTGCGCCCCCACCGCAAAGGTTCTCCGGAACAGTCCCAGCACCACCTCCGGCGTCGCCGACGTAGCCACGTCGTAGTCCTTCGGCTCCCGTCCCAACAGCAGGTCCCGCACGCATCCCCCGGCCAGGTACGCCTCAAACCCCGCAGCCCGCAGCTCTCCCACCACCCGCAAAGCCGCATCGAATTGTCGCGAGTTCGCCAACATATCTGTTTCTATTCTCGCCCGTTCTGCCGCCCGACAGAGAACCAAAGCACGCGGTCCGCCCGTCGCCCCGCTAACTCGCCAAACCTCACCCACCTCACTCGTTAAACTAGATAGATGCCCGGCTCCGGCCTGATCCTAGCCATCGAATC
>Ga0224559_1001333_pt1 | contig 13707 bp, 6 predicted proteins | sample 714S33034metaG_FD_180676 | JGI IMG/M metagenome (GOLD analysis project Ga0224559, IMG submission 180676) | Peat soil microbial communities from Stordalen Mire, Sweden - 717 S3 30-34 | ecosystem: Environmental > Terrestrial > Soil > Wetlands > Peat | place: Sweden: Norrbotten County, Stordalen... | reverse complement strand
CGCCGTCGTGGTCGACGGATAGCTGGCACTGCTGTACAGCACCGTCACGCTCAGACCCGTTGGGTTCGTTGTTACCGTCACCGGCAGCGGCGAACCCGTGTAGGCCTGCGTCAGGTTGCTCAGCGTCACCGTCGCTACCGCCTGTGTGATGGTGAAGTTCTGCGAGCCGGTGCTCGCCCCATAAGTCGCATTGCCGGCGTAGGTGGCACTGGCCGTCGCCGTGCCCGCGTTGGTGTTGTTCGTGTAGGTCCACGTCACCGTCTGGGGGCCGGTCAGTCCCGTGCCCGTCACCGTCGCCGTGCATGGGGTCAGCGCCGCGCCCGTATAGGCAGCGCTCGTCGGGCAGCTTACCGTCGTCACCGTCGGCGTCGACGATGCCGATGTAATAGTCCACGTGCCGTCGACTGCGATGACGGTGAAGTTTCCTTGCGTGTTGCCGGTCACCACTGGGGTTACCGTTCCCGAGCCAGCCGCTGGTCCCACCGAAGATGGACTGTCCGTGCAGGTCAGGCCGCCCGTGTATGCGCCCGTCACGGCACAGGCCGAAGGCGAGTGCGAATTCCCGTCAGCAACGCCGCTGTAGCTGCCCGCCGTCGCCGTTACCGGCGCCGCGGTGATGGTGAAGCTCGCCGTGCCGTTGCTCGCCCCATAAGTCGCATTGCCGGCGAAGCTGGCAGTGGCCGTCACCGTACCCACGTTGGTGTTCTGGGGCGTGTAGGTCACCGCGAGCGGCAGACTAAAGTTGCCCGCGCCCGTCACCGTCGCCGAGCACGGCGACTGTGCCACGCCGTTATAGACAACGGGCGAGGTCGGGCAGGTTACCAGCACCGTAGACGTTGCCGGCGTAATACTCCACGAGCCGTTGACCGCGGTGATGGCGAAGTTGGTCAGCGTGCCGCCGCTCACCGTTGGCGTTACCGTTCCCGAGCCTGCCGCCGGTCCCACCGTAGATGGATTGTCCGTGCAGGTCAGGCCGCCCGTGTATGCGCCGGTCACGGCGCAAGCCGAAGGCGAGTGCGAATTCCCGTCATAAGCGCCGCTGTAGCTGCCCGCCGTCGCAGTTACCGGCGCCGCAGTGATGGTGAAGGTCGTCAAGTTGCTGCTCGCCGAATAAGTGCCATTACCCGCGTAGCTGGCACTGGCTGTCGCCGTGCCCGCGTTGATGTTGTTCGTGTAGGTCACCGGCAGCGACTGGTTCAGTCCGCCCGCGCCCCCGCCCGTCACCGTCGCCGTGCACGGGGTCAGCGCCGCGCCCGTATAGACAACGCTCGTCGGGCTGCAGGTTACCGTCGTCACCGTCGGCGTCCCCGTCCCCAGCACGATGGTGAAGGTCTGCGAGTTGCTGCTCCCCGTATGATTCGCATCGCCGTTGTAGGTGGCAGTGGCCGTCGCCGTACCCACGTTGGTGTTGTTCGTGTAGACCACGGCCACTGACTGGTTCAGATTCGCCCCCGTCACGGTGGCCGTAGTACCACACGGCGTCACCGCCGAGCCGGTATAGACAGCGCTAGGCGGGCAAAATAGCGTCACCGACGACGATGCCTGCGTAATACTCCAGTTGCCGTCGACCGGGGTGATGGTGAAGTTCGAGTTGCCGGTATACGTTGGCGTTACCGTTCCCGAGCCTACCCCGGGTCCCACCGAAGACGGATTGTTCGTGCAGGTCAGGGTGCCCGTGTAAGCGCCGGTCATGGCACAAGCCGAAGGCGAGTGCGACAACCCGTCATACAAGGCGCTGTAGCTGCCCGCCGTCGCCACTACCGCCGTGATCGTGATCAGGAATGTCGTCGACTTGGTGGTCGTGACATAATTCGGGTCGGTGAAGTTGGCACTGGCCGTCGCCGTACCCACGTTGGTGTTGTTCCCGTAGGTCACGGTCAGCGTCTGGCTCAGTCCGGTGGTCGCGTCTGTCGCCGTCGCCGAGCACGGCGTCTGTGCCGCGCCGTCATAGAAAACGCTCGCCGGGCAGGTTAGCGTCACGATCGGCGTTGCCTGCGTGATCGTGAAGTTCGCCGAGCCGCTGCTCCCCGCATGGTTCGAATCGCCCGCGTAGTTGTAAGTGGCCTTCGCCGTGCCCACGATGACGTTGTTCGAGAAGCTCAAGCTCGTCGATGGCTCCGACACGTTCAGTCCGCCCACGCCCGTCACCGTGGCCGTGCACGGCGTCTGCGCCGCGCCGGTATAGACAACGCTCGTCGGGTTGCAGGTTACCAGCACCGTCGACGGCGCGGGATCGATCGTCAACGTCGCCTTCGCCGTGCCGCTCTGAAAGTTGGGGTTCGTGCTGGTAAACGTTCCCGTCTCCGGGTAGCTGCCCGCATTCGTCTCAGGGCCCGGATTGTAGGTCCAGGTGCCGGTGGCCGCGGCGGGGGTCGCCGACCCGGTGCAGGAGTGCGGATTGCCGTCATACGTCACTTCCGTGCATGTCAGCGACAGTGTCGCCGATCCCTGCGCGATGCTGAAGGTCGCCGAGCCGCTGCCCGGCGCATGATTCAAATCGCCTGGGTAGTTGGCAGTGGCCGTCGCCGTGTTCACGCCCACGTTGGTGTTGTTCGTGTAGGTCCACGTCACCCCCTGGGTCACTCCGGTGCCGATGCCCGCCACCGACGCCGTGCATGGCGTCAGCGGCGCGCCGGTATAGCCAAAGGTCCCCGGGCTGCAGCTTACCGTCACCGTCGACGGTGCCGGCGCGATCACCCACGGCCCCGTCGCCGTGCCGCTCTGATAGTTGCCGCCCGCGCTGGCGGTAAACGTTCCCGTCACCGTGTGGGTGCCCGCGGCCGTCTCACTCGGACTGAAGCTCCAGGTGCCGGTGGGCGTCGTTCCGCCTGAAACGCCGGTCGCTGTTCCGGTGCAGGAACTCTGCGGAGACTGCGCGTTGCCGGTATACGTCACCCCCGTGCACGTCATCGAGAGCAGCGCCGGCGCCGCCGGCGTAATACTCCATGTGCCGTTGACCGAGGTGATGTTGTAGTTGGTCACCGAGTCGGAGTTCCCCGCGCTCACCACTGGCGTTAATGTTCCCGAGCCTACCCCCGGTCCCTCCGGAGATGGACTGTTCACGCAGGCCAGGGTGCCCGTGTATGCGCCCGTCACGACACAAGAAGGCGCTAGCGTCGATTGCGTCGACCCGTTATAAACGCCGCTGTAGCTGCCCGCCTTCGCCGTTACCGGCGCCGGGGCGATGATGAACGTCGCCGTGGTGCTGCTGCTCCCCGCATGATTCGAATCGCCGGGGTAGGTGGCCACGGCCGTCGCCGTCGCCGGGGCCACGCTCACGTTGGTGTTGTTCGTGTAGGTCCACGTCACCCCCTGGGTCACTCCGGTGCCGATGCCCGTCACCGTCGCCGTGCACGGCGTCTGCGCCGTGCCGGTATAGCCAAAGGTCCCCGGGCTGCAGCTTACCGTCACCGTTGACGTCGCCGGCGCGATGGTGAAGGTCGTCGAGCCGCTGCTTCCCGCATGGTTCGCATCGCCCGCGTAGGTGGCAGTGGCCGTCGCCGTGCCCGCGTTGATGTTGTTCGTGTAGCTCCACGTCACCGTCTGGGTCACTCCGCCAGCTCCGGTGCCCACGCCCGTTACCACCGCCGTGCATGTCGGCGTCAGCGCCACGCCGGTATAGGTAACGCTCGCCGGGCAGCTTACCGACGTCACCGTCGAGGGCGCCAGCGTAATAGCCCACGAGCCGTTGACCGCGGTGATGGCGTAGTTCGTCACCAAGTCGCCGCTCCCCGCGCTCACCACTGGCAGTATCGTTCCCGTTCCCGAGCCTACCCCGGGTCCCTCCGTAGTTGGATCGTTCGTGCAGGTAAGGCTGCCGATGTATGAGCCCGTCACTTGACAAGCCGCAGGCGATTGCGCCAACCCGGTATAAACGCCGTTGAGGCTGCCCGCCGTCGCCGTTACCCCTGCAGCGACGATGTTGAAGGTCGTCGTCTTGCTTGCCGTCGCATTATTCGTATCGCCGGGGTAGGTGGCAGTGGCCGTCACCGGGCCCACGTTGGTGTTTTGGGGCGTGTAGACCACCGCCACCGACTGCTGCGACTCGCCCACGGGCGTAATCGACGCCGTGCAAACGTTCTGCGCCCCGCCGTTAAAGGAAACGGTCGCAGGGCAGGTTATCGACACCGTCGCCGACGATGCCTGCGTGATGGTGAAGTTCGCCTGGTTGGCGCTCGCCGAATAATTCGTAGTGGCCGCGTAGGTGGCACTGGCTGTCGCCGTGCCCACATTGGTGTTGTTCGTGTAGGTGACCGTCAGCGCCACCGGCGTAGTAGACAGTGGGGGTACGGTGCTGGTCGCCGTCGCCGTGCACGGCGTCTGCACCAAGCCCGTATAGACATAACTCCACGGGCCGGGGCCGGGGCCGCAGCTTATCGTCACCGTCGACGATGCCGGCACGATGGTGAAGGTCGTCGTGGCGCTACCCAACGAATAATTCCCGGTGGACCCGCCGTAGGTGGCAGTGACCGTCACCGTGCCCGCGTCGATGTTGTCGCTCGAGTAGGTCGGCGTCACCGACTGGTTCAAGCCCGCGCCCGTCGCCGTCGCCGTGCAGGGCGTCCACGCCGTGCCGTTATAGACCTCGGTCCCCGGGCAGATTAACGTCACCGTCGACGGCAGTTGCGCGATGGTGAAGTTCACCGAGTTGCTGCCCGCCGCATTATTCGCGTCGCCCGCGAAACTGGCACTGGCCGTCGCCTGGCCCGCGTTAATGTTGTTCGTGTAGGTCACCGTCAGCGGCTGGTTCAGTCCGTTCGCGCCCGTCACATACGCCGCGCAGGGCGTCCACGCCGAGCCGTTATAGACGACAGGGGGGCTCGTCGAGCAGTTTATCGTCACCGTCGACGTTGCCAGGGCGGCAGTCACGGTGGCACTAATCGAGTCGGTGCCTGCACCGGTACCGGTAATCGTGACGGTGGCTGTTACCACGCAGGCTATCGTGCCGCTGGTCATCGTCACGGTGGTCCCAGTAATGGAGCAGCCGCCGGCGACGCTGTAGCTGTAGGTGGCCGTACCCGTCGGGGGGGGGGTCACTGCCGCTGCTACCTGGAACGTGTTTCCGTCGGCCTGCGGGGTGGCCGGGGGCGCCGTGGTCCAGGCTAGCACGATCGGGGTGGCCCCGAATGTCACCGAGGCAGTCTGTGTGACTGTAACGTTGTCGGTGGTGTCCTTAGCTGTGTAGGTCACCGCCTGTGCGGTCAGGTCAGTCACCGTAAAGGTCGCGACACCGCTCGAATTCGTGGCGACGTTGGCCCCCGTTGTCCCGAGGACTCCATTGATCAATGAATTGCCGCTGCCCGCTTTCAGCAGTACATTCTTGCTGGCCACAACAGGATTGCCGGTTGAATCCTCCAGCGTCACCGTGATCGTCGAATACGCCGTGCCGTTGTTCAAGACAGAGGTCGGGTTCGCAACCACCGTCGAGTTGCCACTGGTGGGCGTGCCGGGGATGAATGTCACCGTGACAGTGTGTGTTGTGAGTGTAACGCCGTCGGTGGTGTCGGTAGCCGTGTAGGTCACCGCCTGTGCGTGCGTGTCGGTCACCGTAAAGGTGGCTTGGCCGCTGGAATCCGTAATCCCTGGGGTGGTGCCCGTAGCTGCGATGAACGAATCGCCGCCGCCCGCTGTCAGCGTTACCGTCTTGTTGGCCAAAGCATTGCTGCTTCCATCCTTCAGCGTCACCGTGATCGTCGCAGTCGTCGTGCCGTCGTCCAGAACCGAGGCCGTCGTGGCCGTGGGGCCCGCGCTCGTGATATACACCGTCGAGTTGGTGGTGCTCGCCGCAGTCGTGATATAGAAGCAACCGCTGGTAGCGGTCGTAAGATTTGGCGAAGTCGCCGTCAGGTAATAGCAGGAGGAGGAGACTGTGGTAGTGGAAATGTAACAGCCCGTAAACGCGGCGACGCCGGAGGTTGCGTTCGAAGGATTTGACGTGCAGTGCAGCGTGCCGCCGGCCGGAGAAGAGCCTGAGATCGCCAGAGTGATCGGCGCCGAACTGGGTGTCACCGTGTTACCGTTTTGAACTGTCACAACCGGCTGCTGCGCCCACGCCAGGCCTGGGGTGCCACCGCCTGGCGACACCAAGAACACAAGTTTCGTCGGGGCTTGGTAAATAGTCTCGGTTTGGCTGGTGCAATTTGTTAAACAAACTAAAATGAAAAGCGTTCCCACGGTGACTGTATCGGTGCCCACCGTGTTGTTTTTGTAATAAAAGGTGACGGTCGCAGCCCCTGCTATGGAAGTGATGGCAGTAGTGCAACCTGGGTCCGAGTAAAACGCGCCAGGGCCAAGCCCAAAAATACCGTCAGAAAGGGTGATCGTTCCATAGGTAGTGCCAGTATGCCCCACCGCCAAAGTTATTGTGCCGCAGGCGCCGGCTGCCTGATCGAGAGGAGCGCTTGTGAAAACTATGCTAGTAATGCTGTCCCCGAATATGGTCTGGGCCTGGTAGCCGGAGCTCAGGCCGACGGCGGTCAGATGGTATCTTGCCCCCACGTCGTTGGAGTCCGGCGCATATCCGTTATAAGCGAAACTGCCAAATGAATCGGCGGCCGCCGTCGCATCCGGATCGTCCTCGGTCGACTGATTGACCCACTCGTGCAGATGAAGAGCGACCTCTTCGAAGGGTTGAAAGCCGGCGCCGGTCATCTCCACCAGAGTGCCGGGCGGGTACTCAGACCTGTCGGTAGAGATGGTCGGGAACGAATAGAGTTCGGCCGCGCTGGCGTAACTGCCCATGCCGCCGGCAGCCAGCAGCGAACCCAGACTGGACGGAGAGGCAAAGCCTCCATCCTGATTGACGAGCAAAGGGGAAGCCGCGAAAAAGGCTCCAGCCTTGTTGTTCGCCCATGGCTCCAGCAAGTCCACGGCGGTTCCGCCGGTGCCGCCGATGACCAGAACGCTGCCGTTGTTGGGCAGCAGCGCGGCAAAGTGGCCGCTGCGGGGCACGCCGCCGCTCACCACCCGGAGGGTATTGGTCCACTGGCTGAAGATCTCAGCCGTGCCAAGATCGTTTTGCCCATTGTTGCCGCCAATAATGGCCACACCGTCATAAGTGGCGGTTGCCGTGGCGCCGACGCGGGGAGACGTCATGGTAGGACCGGCCGACACGGTTCCGGTCATCGTGTCGTTGCTGTATGTAAAGATTTCAGTAGAGGCCAGCGCCGCGCCGTTCATGTCGGCGCCGCCCGCAATAAGAACCCGGCCATCCGGCGTGGCGGCTGCTACGGCGCCGGTACGCGGCGTCAGCAGCGCGGCAATGGACGTGAAAGTCTTATCAGCCAGGTTGAAGAGAACGATAGAGCCGGCCACTTTGGTGGTGCTGACGCCACCGGCAATCAGGATGTTGCCATCCGATAGCTCCGCCATGGTGTGGCCTGCAAGACCAGTACCGATCGACGAAGACAGAAGGGTCCATTGCTGACTGCTGGCGCTGAAAATTTCCGCAGAATCGCTGTAGCCTCCACCAGTGGTCGAACCACCGGTTACGAGAACGTCGCCAGTGAGCAGAACAATGGCGGCATGATTTGCCCTGGGTACGTTCATCGCCGGCAAGGCCGTGAAGGCCCCGGTCGCGGGGTTGTACACTTCGGCCGCGGCTTGGGGAATTCCGCTGCCGTCGGTACCGCCGGTAATCAGAATCTGTCCGTCGGTGAGCCGAACCGCGGCCGCGCCAGAGCGGGCTTGGGTCATTTGCCCCGCCGAGGACCACGTGTTCGATACCTGAGCCTGGCTCACCCCTTGAGGGGCAAACACGCCGCAAACCAGCAGACCGCCAATAGCCGCAAATCTCACTGCGCGATTCATAACTGACTCCGTGGAAAGCGTCGAAATGTCGAAATGTCGAAATGTCGAGCAGACAACCCCTGCATTTAGGGTCGTCTTAGCGAGCAAACGCGCTCTAATCTCTAGAGATCAATGTGCTGTTGGGGCCCAGAGCCGTCCGCCAGAAAATACATAGGAAAGAAGCACTTATGAAGCTACGGGAAAAAAGCACTCATGAAGCCAGGGGGAAAGCATATACGAAGGCGTCCGAAAACACAATCGCTCCGGGAGTTTGTTTGGACCAAGCCATGTCGGACCAATTCACGCACAGTGGCAATCGGAATCTCTTATTCTGAATAACATATCGCATCTTGGTGGCAATGCAAGCGAAATTCTATAAACCGCCATGAATTCCAAAGGGCTGACGAAAGGCTAAGGGGTAACGTGGGGACTAGATTACTTCGGTTTTTCCCGGCTCGAAGCGCAGGATGCCTGGTGATTCCCTGTAGGCCTCGTCATCGACGCGTACACTTCGGCTCAGCTCCGGCGCGTCATACACAGTGATACCGAGCAGATCGTCCTTTCCGATTCTTTCAACCGGCAGGTTTGAGACCTTATTAAGAGAAGCTGCTCCCGTGCCTCCGAGTCTGAAAAGACTTTCGTGACGCGATTTAGTGATTTCCGTTCCCCTTGATCATTGTAATTTCCGCAGCCAACTGCTCTATCTTTCTGTCGAGGTTTTGCATCTGGGCACGGAATTCATCCATGTGGCTCCGCACCCCATCGTCTTGATTTGCGCCGTTCAGAAGCACGCGCATGGCGTCCCGCGTGATGTCGGATACGCTGCGCGCGCCAGTGACTAAGCACAACCGTCTGAGAGCCGTATACTCCTCGTCGGAGAGCCGGACACTGATCATGCGCGACTTCGGTTTCAGCACTGTCATGTCGGATTCGGAAGGCGGCCAGATAGTCTGGCCAGCTATTGTCACCGAGTAAAGTGGAGCGGATGACAACAGAAACAGAATGTGATGATATTGCCTCGGTCTACTTTATCTTGAGATTCGCCGGGAGGGTTTAGGGCAAGCTTCGCCCCCGTCGGTCCCAGGTTTCTGAAGGGACCGTATACCGGGCCACTCACACCTGTCGATCAGGTGCGCAGGTGATTCCTCTGGACGCTGACTGGCCAGAGTGTCTACAGCGCTATTGGCATGAAACAGAACTAAAGTGACTTGGAACATAGCACGCATTGATTGAAGAATCAAGATGAATGTGATACGAATGCATGACGTTTTTCACTTCATCCTTAGCACCGTATCGGCGTTGCTCCGCAGGCAGCGGTCAGCGGAGAGCAGGACTACCGGCAAGGGGCATTGTGGCTGCTGCAATTTGTAATGAGCCGCGGCCGATTGCGGCGACTGCGATCGGGGTATGCGGATCGAATTGGCTCTTTCATGCAACACAGCGAATAATAAAGCGAATAATAAAGAGTTAAGTGAGATAGCCGAGTACCGAACTAGGATGCTGGACACTCATCTTCTTTGCAATAGTTCATGCGCGGCGGCTACTGCGTCAGCGGCTTTTTTGCAAATACGCTCATCCCATTTGTCCTGCCCTGGATCGCTTGTGGAAAGTTGGGTGGCTGAGGTCGAGATTCACGCACGACATAATATCTAATTTGTGTGACACGATACCTTGGAAGCAGCTCCTTCTGGAACGATGACGATGACGCGGAAAAGCTGGAGCGCATTCTGAAATGAAACGTCAGGAAGCAGGTTTGCATTAACGAACGAATTGAGGAAGTCCAGCATTCCAGCCGCGCCGAGTGCGTTAGCCTTTCGGTCTTATAAACTTTCTTTGCAGTTGGATAGGGCCTATCTTAGTCGGAAACTCCAATGATTCAGAATTCGCCGGTTGTTCCCTAAATCTTGACCGATTTATGCAATACAATCGATGGAACGCCGTATCCCCGCGTGCAATTCCCTCCAGAAATCATTTTTTGCATACTCTCTTTCTGGCCTGTGGATCGTAGGCTTCAAGCAGAATTTGAAAGTTTGAGAGGCAAGTGCTGAGGCATGGGATCTCGAAGGCAACGTCAAGCTCAGCTCCAAGGGTAGTGGTATGCACTCATCCCATCCCGACGCTCTGGCGATTGATCTCGCCGCATCGCGCTCTGTTTCGAATGCAGATCCGCATCTTGCTTGGTAAGAGACAGGAAGTTCACCATGGGAAAGCTCGATCAGCGGATGCGGCGTTCAGCGACCTGTGCCGTTTGATCCTGGGTTGCAGATTCTGCGCCGGGTGGAAAATGAACAGGCTCCGATTCCGCGGACTGCAACGAAGGGAGCCGCAGCGTGAGGATTCATGATGTATAGCAGCTTCTGGCTCAGTTTGCGAAGGCGCGAGTGGCCAATGAACCGGGGACGGAGCGGCGGAAACTCAGCCGGCATCCCTTGCACTGAATTCGAGATCGTCGAACCGGCGCCATTTGTAAATTGCAATCGATAAGATCCAGCTCACGGCAAACAGCGCTACGATGCAGTAACCAAGCATGCCGAAGTTATCGTTCAGCTTGCCGACCAACTCCCACACTCTTCCCGTCAGGTGGAGCTGCCCGGCCAGCAACCCAAGCGCCTCGATGCCACCAACCGCCAGGGCCACGACAACCGACACCGACGTGATGGTGATGTTGTAGTAGAGCTTGCGGATGGGCTTGACGAAGGCCCAGCCGTAGGCTCCCAGCATGAGAATATTGTCCGTTGAGTCGATCAGCGACATGCCCGCGGCAAAGAGAGCCGGAAACACCAGGATGGACCAAAGCGATAGCCCTTTTGAAGCTTCAGCAGCGGAGATGCCCAGCAGCCCGATTTCGGTTGCGGTATCGAATCCAAGGCCGAACAGGAAGCCCAGTGGATACATGTGCCAACTGCGCTGGATCAGGTTGAACATGGGACGGAACAGCCGGGATAGAAACCCGCGATTGCCAAGCAGCATGTCGAAGTCTTCGTCCACATAGGGCTCTCCTCGCCTTACCCGCGCAAAGGTGCGATAAACCGACAGAAGAACAATCAGGTTGACAATCGCAATGGCGAACAGAAAAAGGGCCGACACCGAGGTGCCGATCAGGCTCCCAATCTGCCTGACCGCATCGATGCGATGTTGAAGCGCCAGCGCAGTGGCCGCAATTGCAAGCGAACCAACTATTACGACGGTGGAATGGCCCAGCGAAAACATGAGTCCCACCGAAACGGGCCGTTTCCCCTGCTGCATCAGCTTGCGAGTAACGTTGTCGATGGCCGCGATGTGATCCGCGTCGACAGCGTGGCGAAGGCCGAAGCTGTATGCCAAGAAGGCCGTGCCCAGAAGCACTGGAAAGCCATGAAAAGCGGCCACAGCCCAGCACCAGGCGCCCAGATTGAACGCCAGCAGCAGGGCGTAGATCGCGATCACCTTCGATTTGGTGCTGCCCGGTCCGTCGTTGACCAGTGTCCGCAGGAGTGACCGCATCGGGTTCCTTCAGGTTGGTTGCATGCAACTGCATGAGTGAATCTGACCTGCGTCGGCATCGTGTTGCCACACCGCAGGCCCGCTGGAATTGCGCAGCTTGAGCGTTCCAACCTGCAAACCCAACTCAGAATCGTAACACGATTCTCGAAACCATGCGAATCTCAGAGATCGGAGATCAGTTCGATCTCGGCGACCGCTTGCTTGGGGCTATTTAGCGTCGGCATAGAATCTTCACATGGAAAACCTGCCGTTCGACCGTCCGCGCCCGAAATGCGGAGCTAAACCGGGAGAAACTTGCAAGAACGAAAACGGAATGGTCGTTCGTGGCGTTCACACCGAACGATGGCCGAGGAAACGCAACTGAAAGGCCCACCTGATTCCTGAACTCTGATCTCTGATCCTTGCTTTATCCCGTTTCAGCATCCGGTCCAGCGCCACCTAGGCCCAGTGCTTCACGTTCTTGCGCACCTGGATGCGGTTGACGACGCGGCCCTCGAGCAAATTCTCCAACGCCCAGACCAGGTGTACCGGGGTGATGCGGTACATGGTGGTGCAGAGGCAGCCGGTGTCGTCGAGGGTGATGACGCGCTTGCCCTGCTCTGCAAACCGGCGAGCCATGCGGTTGACAAGATGAATCTCAGTACCGACGGCAAACATCGCGCCCTCTATGAGGCGGCTGGGGTTGTCAAGGTTTTTGTCTTTGCTTTTGCATTTGTTTTTTCCTTAGTGGCGTTTTTGTTTTTGCCTTTGTCTTTGCCTTCTCTCCTTTGTTGCATTCATCTCGGGCTTCTATCCGCACTCTGGGTGAACCGGTTATTGGGTTCGGTGCCTGTTGGTGTCCGATGACGATGAAAGGGCGCTGCTATCTAAAGGGCGGCCTCTTGGGCCAAGGCACGCGTCGCAGTCGCCGCAACGCGAGTTTGGTTATGCACTTTGGCAAAAGCTCATCTCCTTGCTGTTTTGCGAGTTCGGTTAGGCCATGCGGAGCTCCTTGCTGGCGGTGTTGTTTCGAGATTGCGGAAAGGCTTGCCAGGGGTTACCGGCTTGCCAGATTCGATGCAGGATCACGGCCAGTTTGCGAGCTACGGCTACGATGGCTCGCTTCTTTCCGCGCTTGCCGCCAGAGGCGGCCAGCTTCAAGCCCCAGCGGCGCAGCTCTGAGTCAGGCTCGAAGCGGCCCAGCACGCAATGTGCCGCCTGCACCAGCAGGCTGCGCAAATAGACGTTGCCCGTTTTGCTGATGCGATGCTGCGGGTCCGAGTCTCCGGACTGGCTTTGCCGCGGGCGCAGGCCGAGAAACGCACCCGCCTGGCGGCTGTGCTGGACCGCATCTGGGCGGTCCAAGGTGAGCACATAGGCCGCGGCGATCAGCGGTCCGATACCGGGGTCCCCGGCGACTGGTCTTAGTCGCTGGGGTGGGATACCGGGGTCCCCGGCGACTGGTCTTAGTCGCTGGGGTGGGATACCGGGGTCCCCGGCGACTGGTCTTAGTCGCTGGGGTGGGATACCGGGGTCCCCAGCGGCTGGTCTTAGTCGCTGGGGTGGGGTACCGGGGTCCCCAGCGACTGGTCTTAGTCGCTGGGGTGGGATACCGGGGTCCCCAGCGGCTGGTCTTAGTCGCTGGGGTGGGGTATCGGGGACGGTACGTAAAATGGGGATCTCGGGATAGCGATTGCCCAAATGCTCGATGCCGCGATCCATCTGCTGGATGCTGGTGTTGAGCGCGGCGATCTGGTTCAGCAGTGGGCGCGCAGCCTCGGTCAGTGTCGGCGGAATCGAGGCTTCGGCCCGCGCTTGAAAGCCTTGTGGAGAACAGGCCGGCAGGCGCCCGCCGGCGCTCTTAACCAAGCCTCGCAGCGCGTTGACGATCATGGTCCGGGCGCGCACCAGGGCCGAGCGCCTGGATCAGGTTCAGATCCTGTTGGCGCTCGGGGCTGCGATGGCGGATGGGAGACAACAGGCGCGGATCGCAAAAAGCAAAACGGACCAGCTTCTCGGCGTCGTTCTTGTCGTTCTTCAATTCGCTGCCGGTGATGGCACGGATCTTGCGTGTGTTGGCCACGATCACCTGGTGGCCCAACTGCTCAAGCAAGCGGCTGATCCAGGGCGAGTGGGTTCCGCGTTCGAGGGCAAAACGCATCGTTGGCTCGGCTTCGAAGTGGCGCCGCAAGGCTTCCTCGGTGCTCTGAATGCGCCCCGATTCGATGGCGTCGCCATCTCCGTTGAGCATGCAGTAATGGCTGAAACGGTCTCCCAGATCAAGACCGATCGTGATCTCCGGCTTTTTATCCGTCCGGTTCCTCTGCTAACCTTCTTCATTGGCTGGTCTCCTTTTGCACTTCGAGTGCGTTGCGAACAGCTTAAAGCTGTTTCGCGAGACCAGCCGTCTCATCCCATCTAAAGGCAACTCCCTCCGCGGCTCTTTTCAGGGGCATA
>Ga0224559_1001332_pt1 | contig 13709 bp, 5 predicted proteins | sample 714S33034metaG_FD_180676 | JGI IMG/M metagenome (GOLD analysis project Ga0224559, IMG submission 180676) | Peat soil microbial communities from Stordalen Mire, Sweden - 717 S3 30-34 | ecosystem: Environmental > Terrestrial > Soil > Wetlands > Peat | place: Sweden: Norrbotten County, Stordalen... | reverse complement strand
GGTCGCAAAGTTCACGAAAAACATCCCTCAGGGGCTAAAGCCCTGCTGATTCTATGAGCTTTATCGGCACGACTGAAGTCGTGCCCTTTCAAAACTGATGCTTCGATTGAGTTTTTCCGCAGCCTGTTTAGCCCCTGAGGAATGGTTTTGAAGGTGAAAACCATCCCTCGGCGGCTAAAGCCGGAACTTTTGCACCCTCGCAATTGGCACGGCTAAAGCCGTGCCCTTTCAAAACCGCTCCGTCTAACGATTTTAAATCCAAATACGATTGCCCTGAGATTCAACCTGAAAACGGCATTTGAATCACGGATAAAGTGGCCAACGGTTTCAAACTAATACGGGTTACAAACATTGAGGATTTCACCATTTTGGTGGAGCGCGGAGCAATACAGATCTCTTCCAAGACACCCCTGGCTGTTCTCCCAATATTCACAATGAATAGGCTCGTAGAATGGAGCATAAGCAAAACAAAAACAGCAAGTTAGCTTCCGCTTCGCGGAAATAGCAAGGTAGCGAGTTAGCGGCAGTTCATTCCGGCCGTAACTTGACGAGGCCAGCCGAACTGCTCCTAACTGCCGTTTTTAGATTCAGAGATCAGAAGCCGGAAGAACGCTGGTTGGGGTTCGTGGTCTCCCACTTTGGCAATAAGCACGAAGGATAGGGCACCAACTTCGGATGGAAAATGAAGATTTCGAAAACTTAAGGTGCGCTACCCGCTTAACTCGATTGGCGTTTGAACTCTGAGGAGCAGCCTTGGTCAGGGGATTCGCTTGAATTCGATATTTCTACCGTCGTCCAGGTGTACTTCCAGCACCTGAGCTGGGCCTTCGGCGGGCTGGAATGTGCATTCGTCGCTCGATGTCGCGGAGTAAAAATTCTGGGTGCTTTCAGGCAGATACTCCTGCTTTTCCTCGTCGTTTTCACGAATGAAGAGATGGCCGTCTTCCACGGTCACAGTGAGGACGATGCCCTCCTTGAGCGCATAGCGTCCGGTGAGGCGCTCAAACTGCGCCTGAGTCAATTGCGCGCGCTTATGCTCCTTGAGTTTGGGCAATGGCGGCAGCTTGTCCCAGGGCGTGTAGCCTTCCCAGCCGAAGGGAAAGCCGGTGGGGCCAAGGATCTGGTCGATAAGCGGCTTGAAGATGCCCTCACCGTTTGAGGAGTTGGTAAGGATGAGGATGCCTTCGCCGCGCTGGCGGAAGCAGAGCGCGAGGTGACGCCATCCTTCGTCGTGGCCCTCCTTGAAGAAGGCCTTGCCGTAGGGCGAAAGATAGATGCCCCAGCCGAGGCCGTAGCTCAGGCGGATGGCGTCATTGGCGGTTGTAGTCTCTTCGGCCAGCGAGGGGAACTGATGCGCCGAATGAATGGCGATTTGGCGGTTGAAGATGCGGCCGGTTGCCGGGACGCCAAGGGGCTTGCTGTGGAGGAGCGCCGAGAGGAAGGCAGCGTAGTCGCGCAGGGTGGTCTGCATGGAACCGGCGGCGTCGGCGTGGGGGCGGCGTTCAGGGCCGAGCGAGCGGCCATACTCGTCGTAGCCGTTGGCGAAGTCGGACTCGAAACGCGGCTCCCAGACCATGCTGGTGCGGGTCATGCCGTCAGGTTGGAAGAGGTACTCGTCCATCAACGACTGCAGAGGGCGGCCGGTGGCGGTTTCGACCACGAACTGGGCGAGTTCGATGCCCTCACCCGAGTAACCGTAGCGGCTGCCAGGCTCGAAGTGGATATGGAGTTTGAGGTCGGGTTCCATACCGCGAAAATTAGGAAAGCCGGAGGTATGGCTCAGCAGAATGCGCAGGGTGAGCTTGCGCCAGCGTTCGTCGCCCCGCAGGTCGGCGTAGGCGGGGTACTCGGGCAGTGGCTTGGGCAGATAGGCGGAGATAGGCTGGTCGAGGCTCAGCTTTCCCTGCTGGACGAGCCGCATGACGACCGTGGCGAAAGCTGCCTTGCTGAGCGAAGCCGAAGTCATGACCGAATCCGGGGTGAGCGGCAGGTCTTTCGCTGTGTTGCGCAGGCCGTAGGTCTTCAAATACGTGATCTTGCCGTGGTGAAAGATGGCCAGCCCCACGCCTATCACATGCGCCTCGGCCATGAGCTGAGAGACCGTGGAATCAATCTGTGCCGGCAACAAGCTGCCGCCGTCCGGTCGATGTATGGCCGGACTCTCGGCCGAAACACACGAGACGCAAAGAACGAGCGCCGCTGCAAGGATCGCTCTGCATTGCATAGATTCCCTCCGTCTCAAAATACGGTCGCGCCGGGCGGGAAGTTCCGCGAGTTTCTGAAGAATTCTCTTCTACGGCCATTGGATACAGCCGAGGCCTGAGAGGGGACAAGGACGCGCACATCGCCTACGAACTCTTCCCGGCTATAATGCGGTGGGAGTTGATCTGCCATGAATCGTTCATTGAATGCTTTTTTTCGTGTGTTTCCGATCCTGCTGCTTGTTTGTGGAATCTCCATCAGCGCACTGGCTCAGCCAGAGGCCGGGTCCTCGTTTCCGACAGCCTCTTCGCGCCGCGCCGGGAATCAACCCGCTCCTCCGGCGGCGTCGGCCAACTATCGCGCGGTGCAGCAGCGGCTGGCTCAGGGATGGAATACGTGGGATACAAACAGCGTGCTGACGCAGGTGTTGCTGCCCGAAGGGCTGGCCATTCATGTGGGCCTGAAGCACAATGGCGCGCTGGGCGGCGATGCGTTTCTGGGCGATGTTCTGATCGGCCGCTTGCAGCCCGGCGCAGAGCAGGTGGTCCCCGGCCCCCATGCCTGGGACGGCAGCTACACCGATCTGCGCGTCACTTGGCGGGGCCACAGTTGGCGCATCCAGAGCGCGCACGACGCGGGGGACTTGGTTCTGCTGGCCACGCCTCTGCCCTCCAAGCCGATCTCCGCGTTGCCGCCGACGCTGGTGGTTTCGGCGGATTTCTTGTGGAACCGGCCCGGCACCGCGCTGCGCCGCGCGGATTTCATTGAGACCCGGGGCGCTGCCGGCCTTGTGCCTGTCTACTGCACCTGCAACCCGCCCACCACCCAGGCCGAAAGCGACGACTACGCCGACGTTCCGGTTACGTCGCCCTACTTTTCAGTGGATTTCACTGCGCCAACCGGCATCGCTACCGGAAAACGCCGCACCGTCGCCGAGATTGAGGCCATTGTAGATCGCCAGCGCAAGGCCTATGAACAGTCCATCGCCGCCGCCGGTACTTCAGCGCCGATTCTCGATGCGATTGAAACCACGCTGGGCTGGGACACCATCTACGAACCGAACCAGCGCCGCGTCATCTCTCCGGTAAGCCGCGCCTGGAATCTCGGTTTCGGCGGCTATGTGCTCTTCGACTGGGATACCTTCTTCGCCGCCACGCTGGCCGGGCTGGGCGACCGCGATCTGGCCTACGCCAACGTGATGGAGATTTTGCGCGAGGAGACGCCCAACGGCTTTGTTCCCAACCTCGCCCGCCCCGGCGGATGGAAGACCTTCGATCACTCCGAGCCGCCGGTGGGTGCCATCACCGTGCTGGGCCTCTATCAGCAGTTTCACGACCGCTGGTTCATCGAGGACGCCTTCGCGCCGCTGCTGAGCTGGAATCGCTGGTGGGACCAGCATCGCCAGAAGCAGGGCTACCTGGCCTGGGGCAACGACGGACCCACCGAGCCGACCAATCTCGACGACAGCTTCCGCCAAACCGGCGCGGGGACCATCTATGAATCCGGCCTGGACAACAGCCCCATGTACGACGGCGCGGGCTACGACCCGAAGCTGCATCTGATGGAGATTGCCGATGTGGGCCTGATGAGCATGTATATTGCCGACTGCGACGCGCTGGCCAAGATTGCCGATGAGCTGGGCCGGACAGCCGAAGCCAAGGAGCTGCGCACACGCGCCGACCGCTACCGCGCCAGCCTGGCCACGCTGTGGAGCGAGCCGGACGGCATCTTCCTGAACAAGGATCTGCGCTCGGGGCAGCTTAGCCACCGGCTTTCGCCCACCAACTTTTATCCGCTGATGGCTCGCGCCGCCACGCCCGCTCAGGCGCAAACCATGATTCAGAAGCACCTGCTCAACGCGGACGAGTTCTGGGGCCAGTGGGTCATTCCGTCGATTGCGCGCAACGATCCGGCCTTTCACGATCAGGACTACTGGCGTGGCCGCATCTGGGGACCGATGAACTTTCTGGTCTACCTTGGCCTGCGTAACTACGACGACGCCGAGGTGCGGCGCGAGTTTGCGCAAAAGTCCTATGAGCTCTTCCTGAAGGAGTGGAAGGAGAACGGCCACGTCCACGAGAACTACAACGCCCTAACCGGCAGCGGCGACGACGTGAAAAACAGCGACCGTTTCTATCACTGGGGCGCTCTGCTCGGCTACGTGGAATACATGGAGCAGAAAGAGCCGCCGGCTGCGCCGCCAGCACGCTAATGATCCGGCAAGAAGATGGTGTCATTCCTTCCCATCCATTCGCGCATACTCCCCCGGTGCCTAAAAGCGAGGCGCCGGGGGCACCTTCAGAGGGATTTGGAACGGTCAATGGGATCGGCGCCGCCCGCCCTACTTGCCGACAAGCCCGAACACCTGCCCGTACTTTGCGCACGGGCAGGCGTTCTTGAGGCAGCACAGGCCGCTACTGCTGGTAGGCATTGGCCTTTTTGAAATCGCCGCCTTTGACGATCGACAGCGTGGAGGGATCAAGGTGCCGCTTCAACGCGTCGTGTACCTCTTGAGGGGTGAGCGCGGCTACTTTGGCTTCTAACTGTTCGTCCCATTGCAGGGTACGTCCCCAGTGTTCCGCCCATTCGAGCATACCCGCGAGTTTGCTCTCGTCGGAGCGCTGCATCACCCTTTGATCGAGCCAGGTCTTTTTGGCCTTCTCCAGTTCATCGGCGGTCACCCCGTCCTTTAGAATGCGCGCTATTTCTTCCTGGAAATCCGCTTCGACTTTGGGCATATTCTGCGGCGCGGCGATGGCGTAGGCATTGAACCCAGCGCTGTCATCCTTGGTGGGAATGCCGAAGGAACCCCCGGCTCCGTAGCTGAGGCCATCCTTGACGCGAATGCGCAGGAAGAGCCGCGAGTTTGGCGATCCGCCCAGAATCATGCCGCCCATGGTCAACGCAGCGTAGTCGGGATCCTCGTCGTTCATCTTGAAGGCCGAAGCCGCGAGGAAGATGGCATTTTGCTTGTCGGGCGTCTCGATCTTGCGATTGATGGCATCTACCTTAACGTACGAATCCGTGATCCGCGCATACGGTTTGGTACTCTTCCAGTCGCCGAACAATTCTGTAAGCTGCTTGCGCACCTGCTCTGGATTGAATTGGCCGACGACCGAGATTTGACCTTCGGCCGGCGCAAAGAAGTCGTTATAAACTTGGCGCACCTCTTCGAGCTTCAGATTCTTCAGGTCTTCGATCTGCTCGTCGAGCGTGGACGCATAGCGCACATCGCCGCGCGGATACTCGGCGTTCATGTGGCGGTTGAGTTCAATGGAGGCCAGCGAATTCGGCTCGGTCTTCTGGCTCTCAGCGCTGGCGATCCGCTGTTGCCGCACCTCTTCGAACTCGGCTTCCGGGAAGGACGCTTCGCGCAGCACCTCGCGTACAAGACGCAACGTGTCGGGAAGGTTCGCTTCCACCGTCTTCGCCCAAGCGCCGCTATCTCCGGCACTGCCCCACACATTCAACTGCGCCTTCAGGCGATCGGTCTCATCCTGGATCTGTTGCCGGTTTTTGGTTTTGGTGGCTCGCTTCAACAGGCCGCCCACCATGCCCGCCGCAGTCGCTTTGCCGAACAGCGACTGCTCATTGCCGAATCGAAAGTTCGTGCTCACAATAACGATGCCGCCGCGGGTCCGCTTGGGAAACATCACCAACTGCATGCCGTTGGGCAACGTGGTCCGGATCACCCGGCCCTCGATGTTTTTCGGGGTCGGGTCGAAGGTTTCGCCTTCCTGAATAGCCGCTCCACCCTTGAAATCCTTGAAGCGCGCCGCGTCCTCGGGAGCGGTGGCAATCTCCGCGCGATCCGGTGTCGGGGTGGGAATGAACTCGCCCAGCGTGCGGTTCGATGATTTGAGATACGCTTTGGCCACACGCGTGACGTCTGCCGGCGTAACCTTGCCAATTTCATCCCGGTTCAGAAGCATCAAGCGCCAGTCGCCGTCGCCGATGTTACTGCCCAGCATGAGGGCGACCGACTGCGAGTTGGTCATGGCCAATTCAATGTCTTTGAGGATACGCGCCTTGGCGCGGTCTACCTCTTCTTGGGTCGGCGGATTGGCCACCAGGCTTTCAATGTCCTTCAGCATTGCTTGCGCGGCATCGTCGATGGACTGCTCCGGCTTGAGCTGCGCAAAGGCCGCCATATAGCCGGGGTCGTGCATATCCGAGGAGTACATATAAGTGGAAACGGCCTTCTTCCCGTCGACCAGATCCTTGTAGAGTCGGCCGGTTTGGTACGCGCCTAGCACCTGAGCAAGAACCTGAAGGGCCGCGCTATCGGGATGCAGGGCCGAAGGGATGTGATAGACGGCGAGGACGCCCTGGATGCTTCCAACGCGGCGCAGGATCACCTCGCGTTCGCCTTCCTGGGTAGGCTCGGTGGTGTATGGCTGCGTCAGAATGCGGTCGGGCTTGGGAATCGAGCCGAGGGTCTGCGCGATCTGGGAGAGCGCCTTGGTCTCATCGAACTTCCCGGCAACGACGAGTTCGGCGTCGTCCGGCTGGTAGTACTTCTTGTAAAAGACAGCCAGATTCTCAACCGGCACGCGCTCTACGTCGCTGCGCGCGCCGATCACCGTCTTGCCGTAATTGTGGAAATTGTAGGCGGCAGCCAAAACCCGCTCGTGCAGCACATTGATCGGGCTATTCTCACCATTCTCCATTTCATTCCGGACCACCGTCATTTCGGTGTCCAGATCTTTCTTGAGCATGGTCATGTTGACCATGCGATCGGTTTCCAGATCCAGCGCCCAGCGCAGATTCTCATCGCTGGCAGTAAACGATTCGAAGTAGATCGTCTGGTCGTAACTGGTTTGGCCGTTGAAGAAGCCACCGGCGCGATCGGTCAATTCCTTGAAAAGCTCTCGGCCGGATTTCGAGCTTTTGAAGGTCATATGTTCCAGCAGATGAGCCATGCCGGTTTCGCCGTATGCCTCGTTCCGGGAGCCTACGCGATAAACCACATTCACCGTAATCTTGGGCTGCGAGCTGTCCGGATAGAGCAGAACGCGCAGGCCGTTCGGAAAGGAGTACTCAGTGATGCCCTCGACGGAGGTGATCTTTTGCACACCGTTGGGAAGCGTTTGTGCTGCGGCGCCAGCCGTAACAAAGAGGAGGCAAACTGCAAAAAACGCAAGTAACTTTCTGGGAAACATCTCTGGTGCCTTTCAGAGCTATGGATGGCTGATCCGCGAGGCAGAACGCTTTCCATGCAGAACGCTTGTTCATACTGTGAGACGCAATCGATCTGTGAGACGTTCGAGGAATTGTAAGGGAAGCAGGGCGTAGTTGGCGATGGCCGGGACGAGGCCGGTCAGGGCAATCGCATTTGAAATCATCAGGAGGGAGCAGGGGCATTTATGCCCCTGAATTAACGTCAGAAACGACAGGGCTTTAGCCCCGGGCCTGAAGGCCAGCCTGGACGCGCGGCACAGTCAGACGCAAAGCGCGGAAGAGTATCACGCAACCGCTGCCGGCAGAGATCCGGATTTTGGCTGAGGAGCGCGAAATCCCTCCGCATCCTCTTTCGCTAAGCCGACCAGATGGCGCGGCTGCCGCGACTGCCGGAGGTGAAGCCCATATCGGCGGAGATGGCGCGCACACACTGCAAGAGGTGGTTGGCGATGGAAGGCAGCTTCTGCGCGGTGACGCGGAAGCTGGGACCGGAGACGCTGACCGCGGCCACCGGATTGCGTTGCGCATCCAGAATCGGCACGGCGATGCAGCGCAGGCCTTCCTCGAACTCCTCGTCGTCCACGGCATAGCCGCGGCGGCGGGTCTTTTCAATCTCCGCGCGAAGAGCCTCCGGGGTGGTGATGGTGCGGTTCGTAAAGCGCTCCAGGCGGGTGTTCGCCAGCAGATCGTTCATGCGGTCTTCGGGCAGAAAGGCCAGCATCACCTTGCCCACCGAGGTGCAATGCATCGGGTTGCTGGCGCCGATCCGGGTGATCATGCGCACCGAGCGGGCCGGCTCAATCTTATCAATATAGATAACGTGCGCGCCTTCCAGAATACAGAGGTGCGCGGTCTCCTCGGTCTCGGTGACCAAGCGGCGGAGGTGGGGCTGGGCGCGCTCGCGCAGGTCATATTGCTCGATGGCGCGATTGCCCAGATCAAAGAGCCGAAGGCCGAGGCGGAATTTGCCGTTGGCCGTTCGCTCCACCATGCGGTGCCGCTCCAGAACCATCAGGAAGCGGTGCGCGGTGCTTTTATGTAGTTGAAGGGAAAGAGCAACCTGGGCCAGACCCAGCGGCGCTTCGCTTTCTCCCAGCAGGTCGAGCACGGCGAAGGCGCGGTCGAGAGCTTGTACTTTATAGGTTCCTGTCGAGTTTTCGTCTCGCATAATGGGCCTGATTTCACAAGATGATCTACTTCCAGTTTGCCGAAAATGGGACGCCGCGTCAAGTTTTGATACGGCATTTCGTTTTGTGGGAGGCCCCGAGCACGAGCAACTGGGCGTGGAGATTCTCACGGCCTGCGGGAGGCCGTGGCCCAGACCGTATGAGCGAACCCTAATTATCAAAGATCACTAATGCGGATACCGGGCCCGCCGATAACCAAAATAAGCGGAAATTAAGATTCCCGGAGGCCTAACCAGAGACAACCGCGGGAATCCACCGTTCAATCTTTGGCGGAAGCGGACTGGCTGTTGATTGCATCCTCTTGCCCTTCTGCCCGGGCGGCTGACGATCGGCCGTGGTGCAAGATCACCCAAGAAAGCTGTTTCCCGCAACCAGAAACGGAAAGACCGCCATGTCCACATCCACGGCACTCCAACTTCTCCAAACGCCCTCGATTGATCTTGGCGACATGACCGTCGCGGTGATCAGCCCGAACGAGGTGCGCCGGGAAGAAGCGATCAATGCTTTGGGCGAGTGCCCAGGCGTGCAGATCCGGGAGTTCATCTCCTATCCTCCGGGCATTGAGAATGTCTCGCGGATGCTGGGCAATAACTTCGGCGTGGTCATCATCGACCTGGACAGCGATCCGGAGTACGCCGTGGATCTGGTGCGGAGCATCTGCGCTTATGGCCATGCAACGGTGGTTGTCTATTCCTCGCAGGCCGATCCTGATCTTCTGATCCGCTGCATGCGCGCCGGTTCGCGTGAGTACCTGACCACGCCCTTCGAGCCGGGGGAGATGGCCGATGCGCTGGTGCGTGCCTCGGCGCTGCGCACGGTGGTGGCGGCGCCGAAGAAGGTCGGCGGCAAGCTGCTGGTCTTTTTGAGCGCCAAGGGCGGCTCTGGAGTGACCACGCTGGCCTGCAATTATGCCGTCTCGCTGGCTCAGGAGTCCAAAAAGAAGACCCTGCTGATCGACCTGAATCTGCCTCTGGGTGATGCGGCCATCAATCTGGGAATCCAGGCGCCATACTCGGTGGTCAGCGCGCTGCAAAGCGCCAGCCGCCTGGACGCGCACTTCCTCCTCGGTATGTTGGTCGAGCATGATTCAGGCTTGTTTGTGCTCTCGGCGCCCTCGGAGCTGGCGCCCACCCAAATCGCCGAAGACGCCATCGACAAGCTGCTGGCGGTCTCGCGCCAGGAGTTCGACTATGTGGTGGTCGATGCCGGTTCCCGCCTGGATATGCAGCACACCAATCTCTTTGATGAATCGGCCACCGTCTTTCTGGTCACGCAGATCGGCATTCCCGAACTGCGCAACTCCAACCGCCTGATCTCCAAGCTCTCCGCCGACGGCGGCCCCAAGCTGGAAATCGTCATCAACCGCTTTGATCCGTATAACACCGAAATCGATGAGAATCATCTGAAGAGGGCTTTGACCCGCGCGCCGGACTGGAAGATTCCCAATAACTATGCGGCCGTGCGGAAGATGCAGAACACAGCCACGCCGCTGACGGCGGAAGACACACAGATTTCCCGCGCCATCCAGCGCATGACCCGCACCCTCTGCGGCAAGCCGCCCGTCCCGGAAAAGAAAGAAAAGAAGAGCCGCTTCAACCTCTTCGGGTAAAGGTTGGTGGACTCCCAGGTCCGAAAATCCGGACCTGGGGCACCCGGCCTTGTTGAATAGAAAAAGTCACCGGGACTGGGGCCACCCGCCCGCCGCCAGCGCTGGGTTCATTTCGCGGCATAGAGGGCAAGGTTCAGCTTACTCCTTCGGCTTGAAGCCGATCAGCGCACGGTTATACTTGGTAAACCCGCCACCACTGTAAGGATCGCTGGTGCCCAGCGCGGAGGCCGGGAACCAACCGGGGGGATCGCCGGCATTCTCCGCCAGTCCGGCATCGACGTGGAAGAGCCCGTCCGCGTTGTAGCCGTTCACCAGGAACCAGCCCGAGTTGACGTTGCCGCTTTGGCCTGGAGCCGCGCTGTCGGTGGTTCTGCCCTGCACCAGGACCGGACGGCCGGCAGCAATCTCGGTCTTGAGCGTCAAGGCCCAGGTATCGGGCGAGACGCTTTCCTGCTTCACCAGCTTCAGCCCCGGATCGAGCCCCCAGGCCGAGACCAGGTTGGGAACTACCGAACTGTCCAGATCCGCCGAGCGCAGATTACCGGCGCCGGAGGGATAGGAGCCAAAGCTGAAGCTCTCGGTGGCGGCCACCAGCTCGCCGATCTGTGCGGCGTCGCTGGCCGTGGCCGTATTGGCCAGTCGGTTGGGCATCTGCGTATAGTCCAGATTCAGCGTGGAAAGATCAAGCGTGAGGTCGACCGGGGTGCCGTTCCAGTTCATGCTGGCACCAAAAGTGCCCGTTCCCTTTACAGGCGAACGCCAGTAGGCCAGCAGCCTGGCCAGCGCAGTCGCGCCAAACTCGTTGTAAAAATGGTTGTTGGGACCATTCGGATACGCGGGCAGTCCGGCGTTATAAGGCCAGGTGTTCACCGTCCAGCCGGTATCGATCAGCGGCATTACCTCGTCCGGTGTTGTGCCTGCGGCCAGCGTTTCGAACTGCTGCTTTTCACCGAAGTAGGACTTGGTTCCCGCCGTCCCAAAGGCCTGCACGGTGTAGGCTGTCGATGGCTCCAGTCCGGTGAGCGTCTTTGTAAAGTGCCCCTCTGCGCTGCCCGCATACAGCAAGAATGCACTCCCGTTTGCAGGCGTTATATAGAAGCCGCGCCGGGTGATTTTTACATTGCCCTGTCCGACCACCGAGCCGGCCAGCCGCACCGTGGTGGCGGTGGGGTTGTTTGCCGGCCAGGTTTCAACCTTGGGACTTGCCGTGGATGCAACCGCGGGCTGGAAGTCGAAGCCGACAAAGTGATCCTTCGTGTAGCCATCCCACTTGCCGCCGTCCGTGGTCACCGGCCCCATGGCGTACATGGGGAAGTAGCCCGCGATCGGTGTACTGCTGGAATCCGTATAGTCGTAGGTGGCATGGACTTGATCCTGGTCATTGTAGCCGTCCACCACCCACCAGTGACCATCGGAGTTGCCGCCCTGCCAAGGGTCTGGACTCTCGGGCGTGCGGCCGGCCACCATCAGCGGCCGTCCGTGCGCCAGTTCCCATTCGACCAGATGCTGCCAGTCCTCGGCGGTGTAGTTCCAATCGATCTCCATGTGCAAGGCGGGAGAGAGTTTGAAGTAGTAGGCGAAGGTATCGAAGAGGCTCTCGGACGTAGTGCCGTAGCCGATCCCGTTGAGATTACCCACCGCGCCGGCAGCCAGGAAGATTTTCGCTGTCTGGTCGTACTGGGCCTGGGTGGCGTTCGGGTCCAGCCAGTCGTAAACCTTGGAAAAATCGATCTTGGTCTGCGCCAGATTGATCTTCCAGTGATAACCGGCCCCGTCGGTCTCGTCGATGGACCCCTGCCAATCGGAGTTCTTCCCGTAGCCGAGCAGTTTGGCCAGCGCCGTAGGCCCGCAAGTGGCCTGTCCCTTGGTGCTGCCGGACGAAGGATAGTAGGCGTTGTAGGGCGGGGTGTAGTCGAGCCAGCGATTGGAAACCAGCGGGGAGACAGCGGCGGGCAGGCCGTAGCCGTTCAGCGTGGCCACCATCACCGCGCTTCCATAGCCTGTGCCGACAGCATTGGTGGCGTAGGCGCGGGCGTAGTAGGCGGTGCTGGCTTTGAGGCCGGTGAGGGTGAGGGTGAAGGCGCCGGTCGTGCCGGTGGCCTTCAGCTTGTTGTCGGCCAGTGTGGGCAGTTTGTCGGCGGCCCAGACGATGCCCCGATCGGTGATGTCCTTGCCGTTGGCGCTGGTGACGTTTCCGCCTGCCGTAGCCGTGCTCGAACTGGCCAGCGAGGCCGCGGCGGTCGTGACCGTGGGCACGCCGGTGGGCGAGGTGGCCGTGAAGAGGATGTCGCCGCCGTAGCCGGTGCCGGCGGCGTTGGTCGCATACGCTCGAACGTGGTACTCGCCGCCGGGAGTCAACCCGGTCAGCTGGCTGGTGTAGACATCGTTCGACAGGCTGTCGACGGTCTTCGCGTCGGCGATGGTCGGGTTGATGTGCGCGCTCCAAACCACACCGCGCACCGTGACAGTGCCGCCTCCATCGCTGGTTACCTGCCCGCCAGAGGTGGCCGTTGTGCCCGTGATTCCGGTGACGGATTCGGTAATCAATATCGGAAGCGCCGCCTTGGTGGTAAACGTCAACTCGCTGCCATAGCCGGTGCCAACGGAGTTTGTGGCATAGGCGCGTACGTGATAGGTCGTGGATCGAGTGACGCCCGTCAGCGTGCTACTGTATGTACCCTTGCCGTAGCCGTCCGTAGTCTTGGAGTCGGCAAGCGTGGGCGTCGCGTGCGTGGCCCAGACCACGCCGCGCGCCGTCACGTCGGCGCCCCCGGTATCGCTCACCGTGCCGCCAGAGGTGGCCGTCGTCGTCTCCACCGCGCTGATGGCTGTTGTCTTGACCGTTGGCACAACCGTCTTGCTTGTGAAGCTGACATCCTGGCTGTAGCCAGTTCCAGCAGTGCTGGTGGCGTAAGCGCGAATGTGATAGGTGGTGGCGCGGACCAGACCGGTCAGCTTGCTGACAAAACTCCCTGTTCCACTGCCGTCCACCGTTTTGGCGTCGGCTGTGGTCGGGCTGGCGTGAGTGCTCCAGACCACGCCGCGCGCGGTGACCGCCGCGCTGCCGGCCGCGGTCACATTTCCGCCAGCCGTGGCGGTGGTGGTGGTGATGGCGCTGGGCGTGGTCAGGGTAACGGTGGGAGGCGCCGCCTTGGTGGTAAACGTCAACTCACTGCCATAGCCAGTGCCGGAGCTGTTGGTGGCATAGGAACGCAGGTGATAGAGAGTAGTTGGAGTGAGGCCCGTCAGTGCGCTGCTGTAAGTGCCGTTGCCGGAGCCGTTCGTGGTCTTCGAGTCAGCCAGCGTGGGTGCTGCGTGCGTGGCCCAGACCACGCCGCGCACCTTTACGGCTGCGCCTCCGTTGTCGCTCACCGTGCCGCCAGAGGTGGCCGTCGTGCCCGTGATTCCGGTGATGGATCCGGTAACCACCACCGGGAGCAGCGCCTTGGTAGTAAAAGTCAGTTCGTTCCCGTAGCCTGTCCCGGAGCTATTGGTGGCATAGGCCCGCATATGATAGGACGTGACTCGAG
>Ga0224559_1001330_pt1 | contig 13722 bp, 16 predicted proteins | sample 714S33034metaG_FD_180676 | JGI IMG/M metagenome (GOLD analysis project Ga0224559, IMG submission 180676) | Peat soil microbial communities from Stordalen Mire, Sweden - 717 S3 30-34 | ecosystem: Environmental > Terrestrial > Soil > Wetlands > Peat | place: Sweden: Norrbotten County, Stordalen... | reverse complement strand
TCTATCCCAAGATGCGGGGCTATCTCGATCCAGCGGTTGGCGCCAACCTGCGTTTCCGAGAAGAGGGTGAGCGCCGTGTCAGGAGGCGGAGTTCCGGTTCGCTAGCGGGGTTGCCGCCAGGAGGACAGTCATGAATAGATTCGGAGTCGCTCTTGTATTCGCCGCTTTGATTCTCGTTCCTGTCGGGCTACAGGGGCAGGACCAAGCAGCCGCTTCTCACCACGCAGCACACAAGCCGCAGGGATTTGCCGACTATGCGCTGGGCAAGATCAACCCCAACGATACGGACTACGGCGCAACCCTGGATGCGGCGCGTGGCGCGACCGTCACGCACACCATGGACGATCTTTACTTTTGGTCGAATGTGGTGGCGCTGATTCTGCTGTCCGGCGTGACCACTGCCTTCCTCTTTCATCTGCGCGCCGCCGACAAGAAGGAGATCACCGCGGCCACGCTGATCGCGCAACTCTGGAATGGCCGCGTGAGTGACAGGATAGAAATAGAGCGGCGCACTGAGCAATACAACAGCCTCGTTGACGAGCACAACGCTGTCGTTGAGCGCGAGTTGATGGCCAGATCGCAGCCGGCACCCAGCGAGGATTCTGACGCAACCGACCTCAAACGCTCGGTTGAAAATCTCGACAGCCGGACAAAGGCCGGAGCTCTCCCTGCTCTCGCCGAGAGCACAATTCATCCGGTTGCCGGTCCGTCCAACACACCGATGTCAGCAACGGAGGCACTGAGCCAACAGCAGCGAACTGTACTGCTTGAGCGCCGGATCGAGGCGATGAGGAACACCGAGCAGAATCTCAAAGAGCGACTCAACCAGACTTCGGCGTTGCTGGAACAGGAGCGCCAACGAAACCAGGTCCTGAAAGGGGCATAGGAGGTGGATAGATGGTAGACAAGATTCCGTTGAAATCGCCCACCGAGTTCGCCGATGCGAAGGATTGGAGAGCGTACATCCGGGAGACGGTGCCGCCCGATGAGGTTGACTACTCGCTCGCATTCGGACGATCAACCCTGTTCATTCGCTTCTATGAGGGGCGTGGGCTGAGCTTCCCTGATGAGTTTCGCGCTGAGCTGAATCGCATCGAGGAAATTCGCGAGCCTGAGAGAACTGCATTGCTCGAAGCTCTGAACGGTCGAATCTTCGCTGCCATAACCCAGCTTCTTCTTGGCCCCTCAGAAACAGCCAACTCCGCAACCATCGCCAGTGCCGAGCCAACCAGCCCCCGCGAAACGGTTGAAAACCTGCTCGACTATCTGGTGAAGAAGAACCCGAGTTTCGCGCTCTGGGTTCACTATACGGAGCAAATCCAGCAGACCCCAGACGCTCCGACGTGGGAGGAATTCGTTGCGAAGGAGTTCAACGGAGCGGACGGTTCTGAAGCCGAGTTCACCCTCTTGATGAGCCAGCTTGGCAAGATTCTTGTCATCTTCCGCGACAGAAACCTCGTTTTGCCGACGCTCCATCTTGAGCGAATCCAGTTCCTGCATCATCTGCGCGGACCGGAACGCAATCTACAAGCGCGTGCAATTGTCCAGAGTCTCTTGGAGGTGATTGCGCCATGCGCGTCCGCATAATCAACTTCGGAACCAACTGGTGGGCGGCACATTCGAACGACTTGAACGATCCAATGTGCTTCCGCCGGAATGCGGCCTGGTTCAACTCTGCCGGACTGAAGTACGGCCGGCGCTTGCGTCTCTGCTGGGTATTCCCTGGCCAGATTCGATTCAACCGCACCAGCGGATTGCATCCAGAATACCCGCTGCGATCCGCTGGGAAAACATTTCAGTGCACCGGGCCGAATTATCTGCATGGCCGGACGCATCTGCTTTTCACAACTCCGGCCAGTGCTTCCACTCCAGATTGCTTCCTGGTTACAGTCAATGAGCGGATGCACGGCCAGATTTCGTTTGCGTCGCGGGCATGGAGATCCGAAAGGGTCCAACCGATTTCAGTCAGCTTGCGTGGGCCACGTTACGAAGCGATGGTTCTTATGAGCGCCACAGATTGGATCGAGACGAACCTTGGACGGTGGGCAATCTCCGCTGACGGCAAGCGTCTTGAACTTGATTCGAGACCATCGGGAGGGACGGAATGAGATACCGCAAGGGCTACATTGCGCTGTCGGATGATCGGGATCTGCCGCTACTGGTCATGATTCGGAACGCGCGCGCCATCACCTACGACCAGATTTGCGCTCTCTCTTTCATTGAAGGGCGTGAGCAAAGCAGGCGCTCCGTCCATTGGAGGTTGTCGCGCTTGGAGAAAAACGGGATGGTGCAGCGCATGATTTACGATCAACTTCTCTCGCAGCCGATCTTCGCGATCACGCGCATGGGCCTCGAATTTCTCGAATACCGCGGCCAGACTTTGCTTGCGCTTCCATCGACAGTCAGAGAGATCGTGCGCAAAACTCAGATTCTACACTCGGTCGAATTGGCAGGCATCCGCGTCGCCTTGGCCGAGAATGGAATCCTGAAATCGTGGAAATGGGAGCTTGAGGTTGTATCAAACAACCTCGTTTATGGGACCGGAGACTCAAAGGATTTCGATGCGATTGCGGAAATTGCTGTGGGCAATCAGTCAAAGAGTTTTGCAATTGAGTTCGAGAGAACCCTCAAAGGAAGTGCGCGCTACGAGGAATTGTGCCGCGTAATTGCCGCGGAAAAGGCCACGGACACGGTGTTGTATCTGACTCCGAACTCGCAGATTCTCTACGTTCTCGCCAGCGAAATACGCAACGTCGGCAAGCGAATTGGGTTCGCGCTGAGCACTGCCTTCCAGCACGATCTCCTCGATACGCGAGTGCTTACGAATCTATCGAAGAGTAACGTCGTCTCTTTCCGCGAGTTTCTGTTTGACTGAGATGCGTGCCGTGGCGCAACTTCCTCTCAAGATGTACACGACATTGCAGGTTTGTCTGCGGGTTGCCACTCCTATACGTAATGCCCTCCGATTCCGATCCCATTGACCTCCCATTTGCATCCCATTGAGCAAATCCACATCCTCGTATCTCTCGATGGCTGTGCATGATGCATTCTGACTATCCCCTTGTTTGTCGATTGATTTGTGGTGGTTTTGTAGGGATGGTGATTGTTTGGAAGAAATTGGCGACAAGTATGCCAATCGACAGGCCTGCGAGCGTGATCTGTTGATGCGCGGACCAGATGAACACCATTGCAGAGAACACAGAAGTGCGTGTCTGGTATGTGGCTGTCTCGATTTCTGGTAGCCCAAAGGGCCGGATTCGTGACGTGCTTCGGTGCTCCTGGTTGGTTAAAGTTGCATTCGGAGCGTCTGCTTTCCTCCCAAATCAAGAGGCCAGGTTGTGACAGTTTGTGATTGCAATTGGCTCTCATGGTTGTCACTGTCTGTCGTCCGGTTGCTCCTGGATTGCAGAATCGACTGCGCGTGTTTCTGAAATCTGTTCCCGATTTGATTGGTTCCCAGTGAACCAATCTTGTTCACCCTGCCAGGTTTCAGCCCCCACTGTTCAGAACAAATCCCACATCACAAGGAGGAATTCATGCCGGACATTGGTCCGATCACCGCGGCGCGCGCCGCAATTGTCCCAACTTTTTCCAAGCAGTTCATTCTCAGGTTTGCCCTCTCGCTTCTGCTTACGAGTGCAGACGCCGACGTCATCCTGACGTTTGCACCGTCCGTATTCTCAGCCCTTTTCAATGCGCCGATCCTGCGCGCTACCTTCGCGATCTTGATTCTCGGATTGATCGCGTCGCTTGCGCGCATGTGGTTCCTGACCTTCAGGAACCGCCCGTAGTCAACCGTCAAGCCATCCACAAATCCACACAGGAAGGAGAGATCACGATGGAACGCAGTCTTGGAAAGATGTTCGCATACCAATTATTCGACTGGCGCAATTCCGTCACTGGCACCATTCAACAGACAGTCACCGCATTCCTGAAGATCGGCGAGGCGATCGCCACCCGCTGGATTCAGACGCCGAAGGGAGTTCTGCTCCTGCAAATGGCTCCCGAAAATCCAGAGTCGGGTGCCGTCTATGTCTTCGATCGTCAGCGTGAGGTCTGGTACATGCTGTCGTTTGAAGGCTGCGAAGACCGCTTCACTTCGGAGAGCTTCGACCGCGTCTTTTCCGAATACAAGCTGTTCAGCTATGTCGAGCAGCCTGGTTTGTTGCTTGCCCAGACCCAACCGGCTCAAGCATAATCCCGCACGCCCACCCATCACAGTTTTCTGGCTCAACCCAAATTCACAAACTGGAGGAACACCATGCGTCAATCCGCAAGCCGCATTCGCTCGCTCGCAAATCGTTACGCCCTCGCAGAAGCCGCAGCCTTTCCTGGCATCGGCACGGAGCGCGTTCGCTTTCCCGACAACCGGAGGCCCGCTGCCGAATTCCGGCACAGCTTTCCGCGCTTCGCCCATCAGGTGTGAACAGCACTGCGCGAGGGCTCGCCAACTCAATCCGGGCCCTCGCCTTCCCTCGTCGTTTCAACCCGCGATACGCCAGCCGACGAAGCCTCTACGCAATTTGACCGAGTTGTGAGGTCGGGGTACAACCACACTACCTCAGGAAAGGAGGCCCAGCAATGTTCACGAAATTTTGTGTGAGCCGGGAGACGGCAAACAATTTCATCCATCTGTTTGTGAACCGGCGCGCGTATGGGATGCAGGCTACCCAGCCCTTGCCGAATGGCTCCGTACCATACTATCTGGCGCGGGATTGGCAGACGAAACAGCCGAAGCCGCTCGACGTGGATGTGGTGCGGATGCACTTGAATGGCGACATCACCATCAACTTGTATGCGATCAACCCGGAGACCCAACGCTCAAAGTGGGTCGCAATCGACGCCGACTTCGACGGCGCTGTGCAATCGCTCTTTCAGTTGCAGTGGGAACTGAAGCAGGATGGCGTCGAAGCCGCGCTGGAGCAATCGCGCCGCGGTGGTCACCTCTGGATCTTCGCCGACACGCCGCTGCTGGCCGCCGAGTGCCGAATCTACATCTATAATCTGGCGCTTCGACTCGGGGTTCCAGTCAAAGGCGGCGGTCTGAAGGAAGGCATTGAAGTCTTCCCGCGACAGGACCGGATCGATGACGGCGAGTATGGCAACGCCATTCGCGCACCACTTGGTGTGCATCGAAAGACGAATCTGCGCTACTGGTTCTATGACGCCGACGTAACCCCGGAGGCGCAACTCGCCTACCTCAACGGTCTGAAGAAACTCACCGAGGTTGGACTGAAGACCTTCATCCAGGGAATGAGTCTGCCCGAAGCGTACAAGCCGGTAGTCTCCGCGCCGTACACTCCAGTCACTTCTTCTTCGACACAACATGAGTTCCGAATCCTCGAACACGTTCGTACCACGCGCAAGGATAGCCGCAACTTGTGGGCGCGGTGCCCATCCTGCGCACAGATTGGGCGGGACCGCACTGGCGACAACCTCGCCATCCAGATCAAGAATCCGCGCTTTTACAGATGCTGGGCCGGCTGCACGAAAGAAGAAATTCGCGCGGCGCTTGGACAATCGATTCGCAGACATCAGGCAGTGTAGAGGAGGGAAACCCGATGAAATCATCTTCTCAGGTAAAGGTCTCTGCCACGACGAACGGCGATTTAGAAGCCACGCGGTTCGCGCGGTATGGTCTGGCGATTCCGCGGCAGATATTGAAAGCTTTGGAGAAGCGCGGCATCTACTGCCAGTCCAGTGTTTCGATTGAGCACCAGCATTTGGCCAAGCGATACGTTTTGCGCGCCACGGAATGCGGCGGCGCTGTCGCGGACATGGGCCGCTACTGCGCGTATCTCGATGGCAATGGAACTCCGCTCCCGTGGTTGCAGCCGATTGATTCGTTGTCCGGCAATGGGCGACACGCGATTGTGATTGCGCCAGAGTTGGTCAGAATCGAAATGCTGCGCATCGACCACACCTATGAAGTGGCAATTTCGAAGCACTCGCTCGTGAACAATGGAAGCCGAATCCGTCCGGTCATAGCCTCGACCCTGCTCTTTCGTGGCAATCAGGGAACGCTCGCCGTCGATCTATGGAACCCGGAGAACAAACGTCTACGTGGTTCGATTGCCCCAGTCTTCTATACCGCGGCAGGCGAGATACGGCGGCATCCTGAACGCTTCGATGAAGCAATTCGCAAGATCACCGGCGCGCTTGCGTGCCTTGGCTGCAAGCATACGCACGTCGCGGTGCCGCCTCCGATCGCAACTCGCGGTGCCTCATGAATCGCGCAATCGAAGTTGGTGAGCCGAATTGGAAGCCACTTGAGGGAGTCCTCTCTTTGGAAGATTGCGAGGATTTCATGTATATGGGGCACGTCAGCGGGATCGTTCTCTACAAGCACCGCGATACGCGACGCTATCTGAATATCGATGCGATGACCGGACGGTTTTTCCAGTACAGCGATGGCGACTACATCGAGATCAACCGGGAACAGGCAATCGAGCACGTGTACGAACCAAGACAAATCTGATGAAACGGAGGAGATCATGGGCAAGAGCGTCAACAAAGTCATCTTACTGGGCCGTGCCGGCAAAGATCCGGAGGTCCACATCCTGCGGAGTGGAACCCTGGTCAATCTAACGCTTGCGACCAGCGATGGTTACAAAGATAGCCGAGGAGAGTGGCAAGAGCGCACTGAATGGCACAACCTAGTTGGCTTTCAACGGATCGGCGAGATCCTGCGCGACTATGTCAGGAAGGGTGCACAAATCTTCGTAGAGGGCGAACTGCGCACCCGCTCATGGGAGGATCGGGAGTCAGGCCAGAGGAAGTTTCGCACCGAAGTCGTCGTGCATGAGGTCAGCCTCCTTTCGCACGCGCCTGCCGCTAACGGCTCGAACGGACCGGAGCATTATGCCGGTGGAAACGGCTTCGTACCGCAGGAGTTCAGCGCCGAACACGAGATTGAGGCATCAGAGGTGCCCTACTAAAGCTGGGTTGCACTGCATCCACGCATTCTCCTAGAGCGCCTTACGGGGCGCTCTCGGTGCGTTTGGGTTCAACAGAAAGCCCACTGGAGTTTTCGCACGGAAGGAGTTGAACTATGGCAACAACAGCAAAATTCGCAGGAGTGGAGCGGGAGAAACTCTTCGCTCAGCTCGAAGAGCCGTTCGATCCGGCTCAGATCAAATGGCGTGTCATGCGCACATCGGATGATCGGCGGTCTGGCGCGATACTTCCCTTCGCCGATCCGCGAGCGTATACCGACCGGCTCAACCAACTCTTCACGCCGGCGGGATGGACGCGCGAGTACACCATCTCCACCGTGCCATCGCTGACCCGCGTGGACAGGGGCAAAGTGGTTGTCACGAGCAAGGTGCTGGTTGCGACCGCCGTCACAATCACTCGGCTGGGCAGCCACACCGGCACCGGAGAAGAATGGGCGGACAAGGAAAACGCCGTGACCGCGGCAGACGCGCAGGCCTTCAAACGCGCTTGCAGTTGCTTTGGCCTTGGGCGGTATCTCTACCGCTTCGAGGAAACGTGGGTGCATTTGGATCAGCGCGGAGAACCGGTTGCGCTTCCTGTGTTGCCGACGTGGGCGCTGCCGCCGGGAGTGACGATGGCTCCCGCAAACGGCCAAGCCGTCGATGCGCGCGGCCCTGTCGATCACAAACTGACGGCAGAGATCGAAGGCTATCGCAACATGCTGGGTGAGCATATCTATGCAGAGATCCTTCGGCGGGCCGGCCACAGCCGCGATGCACGGACGATCCCGAATGCAGAGCGGCAGAAAAATGTCGTGGAGTGGATGCAGGCAACGGCGCGCGGCTTTGAGCGGCTTTATGCGCTGGCAGGCATGGCGGGCGATGCGCAATTCGCCGCTATCCTGCGCAATCTGAACATCGCTTCAACCCGACACCTGCCCAGTCTTTCCGCACTGAAGCAACTGGTTGCGGATCTCGAAGCCATCTCCGACCAGCAAGTGGCGTAGAAAAGCAGTTCACACAGAGAGGTGCATCATGGCAGAGATCAGCATCCTGCGTCCGAAGCGCAACCTCATAAGCATCCCGGTCAACGAGGCCGTCTACTGTGAGAGTTGCGCCTGCGTCTCGAACTCTGTTGGAGGCTGCTGCGGCCTTTGTGGCAATATCTCGGTTTGGCCGCTGGCTGAGTTTGTCCCACAACCGCCAACGAGCCCGAGCCCCGGAGCCGTATCGGCTGGGAGGTCTGTTCCAAGCTGGTACGGCGGGTTGGCCAGGGCAGCGTAAGAGTGAACCATCGACAAACCCCAATAATCCAGGAGGCACCATGACCATTTTGGCTGACGATATTGCGGCCATTTCGTCTTACAATGACGGTATTGTTGTGGAGACTTCCCCCATGGCCACGGCATTGGAACAATACTGGGCAGCGCGCAAGCGAATCTGTGATGAGACTGTTGGCCAGTTACAACAGTCCTCCACGGATGTCGATGCCGAGCGTGCCTGGGACTATTTCTGCTCCCATCACACACCCTTTTTGCGTGAGTATTTGAAGCGCAGCGTGAACGATCTGGGCGCGCCCTTGCGCCGATTGTGGGGGTGGCACTTCGGACTCATTCGCGAATCCCGTCGCGCGTTCTTGAGCAATGCAAGAGTCGAGCTATGGATACCGCTTGCGCACAACCCAATGAACGTGGTGCGCGTTCCAGGAATGACCGGCAAATACGATGTGGTCGATTTGCCGGACTATGACGGCAAGGAATATGAGCTGGGAAAGCCCATCGTTGCTGTTCACTGGCGCAGCGATATCTTATTCATGATTTATCCATCGGGCGCATATGTGAATTTCAAGACGTTCACTTACACCAAGAACGGTGTCACTTGGAATATGCAGGAGGCGCCGCACAAAGCCTTTGTCCAGCAACTTGCCAGCTTTCAACCTGAGTTGCGGTTTGCGGAAGAAAGATTCGCAGCGCTTCGTGCAAGCTGGGACAAGAAGAATCAGTTGACGCGCGCCACCGCGAGTTCACGGCGGATCGGAAAGGTGGCAGAGTCATGGAGCCAAGTTCATATTCCCGAACGCCAGAAACTAGACATCCTGCGCAGGGCGGAACTATTCGAGCGGAATGACGCCGCTGCCCCACGTGGTCTGCTGCTGACTGGGCCTCCGGGCACTGGCAAGACTTTCGTCGCACGCACGCTTCGAGAGATGATGGGATGCGACTTCCAAATGCTCTCGCTGGCCGACCTGAAGCAGCAGACCGTTGGCGCGAGCGGCAAGCGCGTTCGCGAGGTTTGGGATCGGGCACGAAAGCATCAGCCGGCAATCATCTTCATCGACGAGTGCGAGGGGATTCTTGGCCGCCGTGGCGCAGCCGAAACTGATGCGTTTGCCACTGACATCGTCCACGCATTTCTGGCCGAGTGGGATGGCATCCGAGGGAACGCGCATGTCTGGGTGATCGGAGCTACCAACCGGCGCGACATGCTCGATGACGCCATTCTCTCCCGCTTCGGCTGGGAGATCGAGTTGCAACTGCCTGGACAGGAAGATCGGCACGAGATACTTTCGCAGGAAGTCAAAGCACTGGGCCTCTCGGTGGAGGTTCCCGAGGAAGCAGCGGCGTTGACACAGGGAATGAGTGGCCGGGATCTCAAGCAACTCGCGCAGTCCGTGCGTTCGGTTGCGTATCCCGCGGAACCCACGCAGGAGCATTTTCTGGACGCCATCGGCGCGGCGAGAAAGTCGCACAATACCAAGGTGGACCGCAAGGCCGGTTGGGAGACGCTGGTGCTCGACGATGCGATTCTCGACCGGCTCAAGCTGGTCTGCGCATTGCTCCGCGACGCGGAGAAGTGGCAGGCGCAGGGAGTCTCGATTCCCCGGAGCCTTTTGTTGGCCGGTCCATCCGGCGTGGGCAAGACGCAGGTCGCCCGGACGCTCGCCAACGAAAGCGGGCTGACCTTTATTGCGGCCACCACGGCTGACGTGAAGGCCAACTACCTCGGCCAGAGCGGCAACCGGGTGAAACTGCTCTTTGAGCGCGCGCGGTCCAGTGCACCAGCGATTCTGTTTCTTGATGAGTTGGACGTTATCGCGCCCGACCGCGCGGCGGCGGGCGGCAATGACCAGTTGACGGATGAGATTGTCGGCCAACTGCTTCAGGAGGTGGACGGCATCAGCGCCCGCGACAGTCATGTCTTCCTCGTGGCTGCCACCAATCACATCGAGCGAATCGACGCAGCCGTTCGCAGCCGATTCCAGGAAAAGCTCGTCATTCCATTGCCGGACTATCAGGCCCGCATCCGTCTGCTTGCGAATCTGTTGGCCGGGAAGAAGATCGGTTTTCCGTTGAACGACGGCGCAGTTCTGCTGGCGGAACAAACCAAGGATCAGGCATTGAGCGGGCGCGACCTTGAAGGCTGGGTCCAAGCCGCCGAACAAAAGGCTCTGCTCCGGGCTTTGCGGGATGGTGGCACGGAGAACTTCGCCATTGGGCTGGAGGACTTTGGGGGACAGTTCCAGGGTAGCTGAGCGCGTCGGGCAACACCTGACGCGCTCATTCCTCTCACTCAGCGTTGCGTGATCTGGTTCTCTCGGAATACGCACTGGTTGTAATATAGAAGTGCTATGGGGGGAATCATTGAGTTGGGAATATTCAAAATACGAGGCACATTGCGGGGTCTGCGGAAACGAAGGACATTGCATCGAGGGTTCAGATGATTGGGGCAGAAGCTCCACCACTTGGGAAGGCTTTGACAGTCAGCCTCCAGATGTTACCGCAGTGGCCAGGAAGAGAGCTGACAGCAGATGTCTCGTCCCTGTCTGTAAATGCGGGAGTTCCAACGTGGTACGTGGAAAACTCGTTCATAATATATAGCTAATCGCAATCCTCATCGGGTCTGAGAATTCGGCCCTGGGGCACTCTCACAGCGAGGTACCGGTAAGCCCTTAGCCAATTAGACATGTTCATCCCAGAACCCTCGGCTCTTGAAGGATAGTTCGTCCTTATAATCTTCTTCGTAACTGGAATAGAAATCTTCGGATGCTTTTTCGACAAACCGCTCCAACCCATTCAGAGCTGTAATCACTGGCCGTATCTTGGGGTGCTCCACGTTCACTCGCAGTCCGGGGTCGGCCCCTTTGAGTAGGCCACGTTCGACACAATCGTCTACGCTTCGATCCCACTCCCCTTCTGGAGGAAGCCAATCTTCTCCCCTGAAATGGTAGTAGAGTGCTTCCTTCACCGGATGAGGTATAGGCTTCATCGCTTCCATGACGTTTTTTTTTAGAATCTTGAACTGTTCCCCTTCGCTAGAGTGTCGCAGATCGATTTTGCGTTTCGCTTCACGATCTTTCGTTTTGGCGAGCTCTTCGTACTTGAGTTTGATGGTCTTCAGTTCGCATTCCAGCTTTTCGGCTTCCGTCTTGTAGCCATCCCGTTCGTTGCAAGCCTTCAAGAGTTCTGTCATTGTCGCGATTTTTGGCTTCGGGATCGCGGCGATAATGCTCGATAATTCCTTTAAGAACTTGGCTTTTTTCACGGACCAAAGTGGAGTTGGGGCCAGGGGGCTTGCGAGATCTGCAAGTCTGTCTCTAATCTCATCCAGATCCGTGTCTTCTTGAATTCTGAGAGCCTGCACACCCCTAAGAACAGCCTTCAAGTCACCGAATCCAGAAAGGGGCGTCACGAGCGGAAGGAAGTCTTTCGAAAGCACCCAGGTGCCTCCTAATTCGCAAAGGCAAAATGCACTCGCATAATAGTTAGGAGTGAGAAGAGCAACCACTACAATCGACTTGGTCAACTCAGCCTGGATATGAGCCTTGAAGTCTTTCCCAGCTGGAATTCCTTGCCCGGCCAATGAGGTGCAGAAGACTTGACTATGGCTGAGCCCGATTCCGGCCTGCATCAGATCCGCCAATGCTTCGGCTAGAGCCTTGTCTTCCGTTGCATGGCTGATGAAGACTTTCCCCTTCGCGATCGATTTCACAAGCATTCTCCCTCTCGAAAAACTATATTACATTCCAGCCGCAAGGCACTTCGGCATTCTCGGAGAGGATTCAAATACTTGCGTCTATCGAATGGCGCAAATCCCCGATGCGCTCAGCAAATACCCAAGGAACTCCAAACTTCCAGGTTCCGGGCGAGTCGCTGCTATTCTTCTAATCGGATACGGGAAGCATTCCGGACAACTCAAGCGGAGACACCCGCGACCTCAGCAGTCCCCAACGCCAGGATTTCCGTACCGAATCTTGTGACCACTCCATCGCTCCCCGTCAGGCAGCGGCCTTCGCGATTTTCTTCTTCGACTTCGACAATAGAACGGCGGTGGTCTTGGCGGCCTGCTTCACCGCAGCCCAGCGCTTAATCTGCGCTTGACGAACGCGTTCCCGCCCCTCTGCGCTCATCTTCTTGCGCTTCTTCGCCTTTTGGGCAACAGGAACGTCAATGGCTGCTGTCTTGGACGGCCTGCCCGGCTTGCGCTTGATTGCGGTCGTTCCTGCGGAACTCAAAAGTGCCTTGGCTTGCCTGAGAAGAGCAATCTGGGCATCGATCTCGAAAAGAATGGATTTCGTCATGGTGCGGTCAGCACCTCCCCAAGCAGGATAAGCGATGAACCAACTGGTTGGCACCTACCCTTGCCATGCAGTGTCATCTAGCGCTTCGAATTTTCGCCAGTCATCTCAATCAGACCCGACAGAAAGGAGGCTCGATGGCCAGGAGTGTCGCGAAACTTAAGATGGGCTTCTACCCGCTCCCAGTGAGCGAAGGCGCCAAACTTCGTCAGCTTCTCAGCTTCACCGGACCGGCATCGGTGGTCGATCCTTGCGTGGGGCAAGGCGTGGCTCTCAACCTGCTCACCCACGGCGCCGACGTGCGCCGCTATGGTGTGGAACTCGATGCCGAGCGGGCACTGGCCGCAAGCGCCACGGGGATCGAGACGATCCAAGGAAATACGTTTGATGCAGTGACCAAGCCGGAGTCCTTCTCGCTGTTGTACCTTAATCCGCCTTACGATTCCGAGATCGGCTCGATTGGAAACAGCCGCATGGAGCGCCTGTTTCTGGACCACACCTTCCGCTGGCTGGTGATGGATGGCGTACTGGTGTTGGTCATTCCCTTCGAGCGCCTGCACGAGTGCGCAGGGGTACTCAGTTCGCATTTCGCCAGACTAAATATCTTTCGCATGACCGACGATGAATCGGTCCGCTTCCGGCAGATCGCTGTCCTTGGAGTTCGTCGTAATGTGCGCGGAGTTGCTGTCGAGGAGGCCAGGCGGCAGATTCAGCGCATCAGCCCGTATGGCAGTTTTCAGGCGCTGCCGGAGTTGGCAACGGGCGCGTGCGAGCCGTATTCCGTGCCTCCAACAGGCGAAGCCACGCTAAGTTACCGCGGGCTGCCGTATGACCTGCTGGAAGACTTGCTGCCACTGTCGGGTGCATGGAAGCAGACTTTGCCGTTCTTGATGCCGCGCGAGGACGTGGCTACCGGGCGGCCGATCACGCCACTGCATGGAGGCCATGTGGGGCTGCTCTGCACGGCGGGTCTGTTGAATGGAGTCTTTGGCCAGGGCGATGACCGGCATATCGCGCGATGGAGGTCGGTCAAGCATGTGACCACCTTCGTCGAAGAGGACGGTGATGAGCAGATCGTCCATCACCGGGAACGGTGGGCCAACGAACTGCGATTGGTCTATGCCGACGGCAGAACCCTGAAGCTGACCGAAACGCCGGCAAAGCCGGAAGGAGAGGACGATGCAGAATGCGCACCTGAGGCTCGGGTTGCTT
>Ga0224559_1001329_pt1 | contig 13735 bp, 12 predicted proteins | sample 714S33034metaG_FD_180676 | JGI IMG/M metagenome (GOLD analysis project Ga0224559, IMG submission 180676) | Peat soil microbial communities from Stordalen Mire, Sweden - 717 S3 30-34 | ecosystem: Environmental > Terrestrial > Soil > Wetlands > Peat | place: Sweden: Norrbotten County, Stordalen... | reverse complement strand
AGACGGCTTTTTATAATCAAGGCTGCCCTTGCGGGATGATAACCATGAATTGTTACTAAATCTATCTGCGCTGTAGCGCTCAAAATATCATCTTCAGCAACAGCGCTGGAGATTGCCGCCATAATTTTTTCGGCTGGAGAATCAGGATAAATAACTGCTTGTGGAACGCAACCACTGGCAAGCATCGCCAGCAATAACAAAAATATTATACAGGGTAAGGAAAAATAGTTTTTGTGCATAAAAGAATTCTTTTTTTAATGAGACTCGTTGATAATGAGACCCAAGCTTCAGAAACAAAGTGAACAGAAGCTTGCTGGACGAATTATCCCACGTGCGAAGCTAAGTGGGACTATATGAATAAAACTCAAATATTACAAACGCAGTGCCGTAATATTTGTAAGTGGAATTCATCCCGTAGTGAGCTTTAAAATCGATTTCCAAAAGCTTGCGTTGGGTTCATACTCGTGATTATTTCTGCTTGGTCAAATCTTCAAGTTTCTTTTGTACCGAACTATTTTTAGGATCAATCTTAAGCACACGATTGTACATTTCCTGAGCTTCTTTAGTCTTGTTCAGCTTTACGTAAACATCTCCCATATGTTCAATGATATTAACATCGTCAGGTAAAAGTTCCAGAGCTTGCTTTAAATATTTTACGGCGCTGCTTAATTTATTTTTTTTAAAATGAACCCAACCAAGGCTGTCTATCAAATAACCATTGTCGGGTTTAATTTTCAGAGCCTTGACAATCATTTTTTCCGCTTCCTCGAGATTCATGCCGCGATCCGCATAACTGTAGCCTATAAAATTTAGCGCTTCGGCGTTGTCAGGATCAATATTTAAAACCATTTCCATTTCTTTGACGCTTTCGGCAAGGCGGTTTGTTTTTTCATAAATCACGCCCAAAGAATAATGTAATTCTATATTCCGGGGAGCAATTTTGATTCCCTCACTCAAGATGTTTTCAGCCGCAGCAATATCTTTAGCGTCTTCATAAAGTGAAGCTAAATAAAGATAAAAAGGAACCTGATCGTTCTTTTTTTTAATATCTTCCTTTATTATATTAATGGCCTCAGCGATTTTACCTTCTTTTTTGAGGATCATTGCGGCGTGAACTTGAGAGTTGTCATATAATTCGGATGAAATAGAAATGTTTTGATATTCCTCCATGGCCAATTTGTTTTCGCCTTTTTCCTCATAAGCGGTAGCCAGTAAATAACGAACCTTGTCATCTGTAATATCTTTCTTCAGAACTGTAGAAAATTCAATCGCAGCAGAATCAAATCGGCGCATATCATAATATAAAAGACCCAGCATAATTCTCACATCACGATTATCGGGATCAACTTTCAATACTTCCTGAAATTCTTTTTGGGCTTCCTCATATTTTTTTTCTTTAATTAATAGCTCTCCCATTTTAACTCGCAAATTTATCCGTGCGGGATTGATCTCCAAGTAATTGCGATAAACTTCAATGGACTTGTCCAACTTCTCCTGCTTTTCGTAAAGTGCAGTCAAATCAAATAAAGCCATCTCAAAATACGGGTTTAAAGATATAGCCTTTTTGAACATCTTTTCTGCATCTTCAAGTCGTGACATTTTAGCCAGAACTTTACCATAGTAGTAGATGCCCATAATGTTGTCGGGATCGATTTTTAACATTTTCTTAAAAGTTTCTTCAGATTTATCAAATCTTTTTTCTTCAGCGTAAGTTATCGCCAAATAAAGATGGGCCATAAGGTTTTTAGGATCCAGTTCAATTACCTTTTTGTGTTCTGTGATAGCCTTTTTGTTTTCGTGAATATTAAGGTACAAACCGCCCATAATTAGATGGAGTTCGATATTATCAGGATTTTTAGAAAGCATTTCTTCGCCCAGGGAAATGGCTTGGTTGAGATCGCCCTGTTCTGTGTAAAGAGAGACAAGCTCTGTCATAAGATAAGAAGAGCCGGGATCGGCGGCAACTGCTTGCTTCAACTCGTTAGTTGCTTCCTCAATTTTACCGTCCAAGCGCAAAAGAACACCCAGAGAATAGTGATAAATCGCATCTGATGATGTTTTTTCAGAAGATACAGAGGAAACCTGAACAGCCGGCAAATGACTGCAACCGTATAAATTTATAAAAACTAAAATCAATATGAATACTGGATAGGTTAGTTTTTTTTGCATATTGAATCATCAACTTCGGTTACTATTATTATTTATCAAATAAAATTATGAACATCTAATTAGAGGTTTTTACTTTTTTCATTATCTGCGATACCGGAACAATCGATATTCCTTTTTCTCGTAAAACTTTCATTGCGTCGCTGATTGCTCGAATAGTTTCCGGGTAAGGATGACCAATAAGGATCATCTGAGAAACATCACTGTCTTTTTTGGCGATATTGATCACATTATTATAAATTTCATTGTAGTCACGATTGTTATCAAGAAATATTTTACGCGCAGCTACCGGTAAGCCGACTTTTTCAGCAGTGACAAAAGCTTTACTATCAGCTGAAGTGCGCGAATCTACAAAAAACAAATTATTTTTTTTTAACTTATTAAAAACTAAAGTAAGTTTTTTTTCATCCATCATGAATTTTGAACCCATATGATTATTCACCCCGGAGATGTAAGGCACATCCGCAATATCTTTTTCTAATTGAAATATCAGCTCTTCGTCATTCATATCCGTGAAAAGAGCTCCGTTACCCGGCTTTTCGCGCGGATAAGAAACAGGCTCCATGGGCAAATGCAGGAGCGTTTCCCGATGAGCCCGATGAAACATTTCCGCCGCCTCGCGGGTATGAGTGCAAAAAGGCAAAATAGCAAATGTTAAATCGGCGTTAATTTTCAGTAATTCTTTTACCGGTTTCAAGTCATAACCAATGTCATCAATAATAATTGCTACCTGCCTTAATGATACAGGCTTTGGGGACAAGGATTTTTCTTTTTCCTTTTTAGGTGTAACTGCTTTCCGTGGTTCTTTTTGTTTTGTTTCTTTTTTCGGCTCTTTAATTACCGATGGTTCTTCTTTAAATTGCAGCACATAAATAATGCCGGCAATTGATACAACGATTAAAAATATCACCAAAGCCGAAAAGAGACGTTTAAATAATCTCATAAATAACTATATTTTTGCACTTTCTGTGAACAAAATTAATTGTTTACATTCTTTTTCATGATATCCCAGCTTTTCAAGATATCAACTGCTGTCCTAAGCTGATTATCATGGGCTAAATCAGACGAATCTTTTAAATCTTCTTTATTCTTAGATTCATCAATCTTGGTGCCGTCTTCTTTCGCCGGTTTTATATGGCCTTCGAGGTCTTTTTCTCTAATCCGGTCTTCCCACCATGCAGCATTTTCCGCTTCATCCGCTGGCTTGATATACTTGACAATAATGTCCGGCTTGATGCCTTCCGCCTGAATGGATCGTCCATTCGGCGTGTAATAACGTGCGGTCGTCAGCTTAAGCGCGGAACCATCTTCCAGCGGAATAACGGTCTGCACGGAGGCCTTACCAAAAGTTTGCGCCCCAACAATCAAAGCCCGCCCATTATCCTGCAGAGCTCCGGCAACGATCTCCGCGGCGCTGGCCGTACCTTCGTTGACCAAAACAATCATGGGACAAGTTGGTTCATTACCGTCGTTTTTAGCCATTGCTTTTGTCTCCATGCTTTTTACTCGGCCGCGAGTGGAAACGATAATTCCTGATTTAAGGAATACATCGGAAACTTCAATTGCCTGAGTTAGCAATCCTCCCGGATCATTTCTCAAATCCAAAACCAAACCATTCATCGGTTTAAGCTTTTCACTAATATCCTTGATCGCTTTGCGTAAATCGTCGGCCGTTTTTTCCTGGAAAGAAGCTATACGAATGTATCCAATATGATCTTCAATATTTTTAACCTTAACACTCTTTACTTGAATAATGGCACGCGTCAATGTAATATCTTTCGGTTTGGGCATATTTTCCCGCATGATCGTAATCGTAACCTTCGTATCCTTGGGACCGCGTAGTTTCTTCACGGCTTCCATAACGGTTATATCTTTAGTAGATTTGCCATCAATTCTTATAATTTGATCTCCGGTTTTTAGTCCGGCAACAAATGCAGGCGTATCTTCAATCGGGGACACTACTGTTAAAATATCCTTTAATAAGGTGATTTCAATACCAATACCGCCGAAATGCCCCTGTGTTTCCACCTCCAGTTCTTTATATAAATCCGGAGTCATAAAGGAACTGTGGGGATCCAGAGACTTGACCATCCCGTTGATCGCGCCTTGAATTAACGTTGTTGAATTAATTTCATCAACATAGTTTTTCTTTATCATGTCGTAAACTTCGGTGAATAGTTTAATATCTTTATAGACATTTTTATCCACTCTATCCACTGCGGAAACCTTGCTATCATTATAAAGTCCGAGAAGGACAAAGGATCCCAGGCAAATCATGACTAGCAAAGAGATTTTTATTGATAGTTTTTTCATAATATTCCTCTCAATATTGGAGATGTAATTGTTATATTTATACCATTTTCTCTGATATTTCCATTCTTTTCGGAGATTATTAGAAAATATTAAAAGCTTTTTTCAGATATGACCGAGGTATGGCAAAAGTACTTTATTCAATTATCCAGCTTGTATCATTAGCGGAGTCTTTAAGGACAATATGAAGCCTTGCAAGCTCTTTTCTTATAGCATCAGCTCTGGCCCAATCTTTAGTCTCCCGGGCAGCTTGTCTTTTCTTAATCAAGCTTTCAATTTCTTCAACATTTAATCCTCTTTTACGTAACTCGGTTTCCTTATCAGACAGAAAGAATTGATCTGCATCATTCTGAAAAATTCCTAAAACCGCACCGAAATGATCAAATATTTTCTTTGCTGCCGCCAAAATTTCAGCTTTATTAGAAGCCGGCATATTCTTTTCATCAGCAATCAAATTATTGGTGAGCCTTACCGTATCAAAGACATGACCCAAAGCTTGAGCGGTATTAAAATCGTCATCCAGCGCCGCGTCAAATTTATCCGCCAAATCTTTGAACTTACCTATATAATTTTCTTCCTCTGCTGAAAATTCTTTCATAATAGGCATTATGTCCGCGGATAATTTCTCCTGGGCATATTTCAGAAGCCGCAAAGTTGTATAACATCTGATCAAACTTGATCTAGCTTCGGCAAGCGAACTCTCCGAATAATCAACCGGACTGCGATAATGACTCTGCAGCATAAATAAACGCAGTATTTCCGGATGATACTTTTTTAGGATTTCTCTAACGGGAAATATATTACCTAAAGATTTGGACATCTTTTCCGAATTTATTTTAACAAAACCGTTATGCATCCAGTAATTTGCTAAGGGCTTTCCTGTTGCCGCCTGCGATTGAGCAATTTCATTCTCATGATGTGGGAAAATTAAATCTTCACCGCCGCCGTGAATATCGAAAGTTTCCCCTAAATAACGCCGGCTCATGGCGGAACATTCAATATGCCAGCCGGGCCGGCCCTTTCCCCATGGGCTTCCCCAGGAAGGTTCACCTTCCTTGCTTTTTTTCCAAAGCGCAAAATCCAGAGGATTCTTTTTTTTGTCATTGACGTCAACGCGCGCGCCGGCAATCATTTCTTCCAGATTACGTCCGGACAAACCGCCGTATTGTTTGTAATTACTTATTGAAAAATATACATCTCCATCCACACAATAAGCATATCCTTTCTTTTCGAGGACGCCGATCAGAGCAATCATCTCTTCCATATGCTCGGTGGCTTTCGGGGTTACCGTGGGAGTTTGAACTCCCAGCGCCGCCATATCTTCGTTGTGCAATTTAATGTAACGTTCCGATATTTCCGTAAAGTTGACGCCTTCTTTATTAGCGCGGTCGATAATTTTGTCATCAATATCGGTAAAATTTTTAACATACGTCACCTGATATCCTCGTGTCCGTAAATATCTGACCACAACATCGAAAACAACGGCCGCGCGGGCATGCCCAACATGACAGACATCATAAGCGGTGATACCACAAACATAAATACCGACAGCCCCTTCTTTCAAGGGCTTAAAGACTTCCTTTTTTCTTGTCGCTGTGTTAAATATTTTCTGAGACATATTTTTCAACTTACTTTCATCAGGGATAGAGCGGTGCGGCTTGCAAACCGGTGTCTTCTTTAAAACCACAGATGATATTCATATTTTGCACGGCCTGACCCGCGGCACCTTTAATTAAATTATCAATTGCCGTTATTATAATTACTTTTTTTGTTCGCAAATCAACAGCCAATCCAATATCGCAGTAATTTGATCCGCACACAGAAGAAATATTAGGATAAATTCCCGCCGGACAAATCCGGACAAATTTTTCTTCCGCGTAAAACGAGGAATAAAGGGAATGCAACTCCGGCAACGCAATATCTTTCTTCAGCGTCGCATAAATTGTGCTTAAAATGCCTCGTTTCACCGGTAATAAATGTGGTGTAAAAGAAATAGCGAATTTTTTACCGGCCAGAGCGTTCAATTCCTGCTCGATTTCCGGAAGATGCCGATGCTTCCCGACTTTATATGCTTTAAAACCGCCGTCCACTTCACAAAAAAGCGAACCGGTTAGCGGTTCCCGCCCCGCCCCGCTTACACCGGAGGCTGAATCAGCAATAATCGTGGATACATCTATTAGCTTCTTTGTAAGCGCCGGAGCAAGACCAAGGATAATACTGGTCGGATAGCAACCCGGATTAGCAATGAACTTGGTTTTCTTAATTTTTTGCCGGTAGAGTTCGGGAATTCCATAAACAGCATTCTTTATAAGCTTGGCGCTGCTATGCTTTCCATACCAGGTTTCATAGGTTTTTATGTCCCGCAGTCGATAATCAGCGCTTAAATCAATTACTTTCTTCCCCGTCCTGATAAATTCCGGAGCAATTTTCATGGAAACGCCATGGGGAAGAGCCAGAAAAACAATATCGCAAACTTTGCTTATCTCTGTCGGCGTTGCATTTTGATATTTTAATGAAGTCAAACCATGTAGCGATGGAAATACTTCAGTTACCGGTTGTCCGGCAAAACGCCGGGACGTAACGGCAACTAATTTAACTTCAGGATGCCCCAACAAAATTCTTGTCAGTTCCTGACCGGTATATCCGCTGGCTCCAAATATTGCTGCTTTCATCATATGAAATCCCCCAAAAAAAAGGGAGGCCGGAAGCCCCCCTGTTGAAATTTAACGTTTGGAGAATTGGAATCTTTTCCTTGCTCCGGGTTGCCCGTATTTTTTTCTTTCGACGACTCGGGCATCTCTGGTTAAAAAGCCCGCCTTCTTCAAGATTGAGCGCAACTCGGCATCATATGCCAGGAGAGCTTTAGAGATCCCATGTTTTACCGCCCCTGCTTGACCGGCTACCCCACCGCCGCTTACATTAACATATAGATCAAACTGATCTTTTTTCCCCGTGATCTCAAAAGGTTGCTTGATGATCATTTTTAAGCTGGGACGAGTAAAATATTCATCATAACTTCTTTTATTGACTACAATGTTACCACTACCCGCTTTCATATAAACGCGAGCAATAGCGCTCTTTCTTTTGCCTGTTGCATAATATCGTTGTTGCGTCATAACTTCTCCAATATATAAAATGATCTAATTGCCAGTTTCGGGCAAATTAAATAGATAAAATCTGCGGGCACTGGGCTTCATGAACATGGGCATTGCCGGCATAAACTTTTAGTTTTTTGAGCATTTTTCGCCCTAAATTAGTTTTGGGCAACATACCCTGAACCGCTATACGGATCAAATTTTCGGGTTTTTCCGCCAACATTTTTCCTGCGGTAGTTTCTCTTAATCCGCCGGGATAACCAGAATAAGAATAATACATTTTGTCTTTCATTTTTTTTCCGGTAAGCATAATCTTTTCCGCATTGACTACAATGATAAAATCACCGGTATCGCAATGCGGAGTATAAGTAGCCTTATGCTTTCCCCTCAAACGGAGCGCTATTTGACTAGCGAATCTTCCCAATACTTTACCGGAAGCATCCGCAATGAACCACTCTTTGTTTGCCGTTTCAGCATTTGCCATATATGTCTTCATAATAAAACCACCATCTTAGTTAAAAATTGAAAAATGAAACTTATGCAATTTCAGGTTGCTTGTCAAGCAAAATATTTGAGATATAAAAACAAGTAAAAATCTTCGTTTCTCATATAAAACATTACTTTTTTTCTTATTTCCCTAACAAACTTGATATCCGAAGTAGAACGCGGCGGCAGCGAAAAGGCGACGAGGCGTATTTTACATACATTGAGGAAGCCGACGCAGCTGCCAACAAAGTTATACAAAGTAGATCGAGTTTGTTATATATTTTTCGCGGCTTGCTCAATTCCTTTTCTAATCGTGTCCAGTTTTTCCTGGCTCATCTTCACCGATATGCCAATGACCAGTGTGCGGCCTAAAATGTCTTCGGCCTGTGGGATGCTCTCTCTGGTATACTGCACCTTGCCTTTATAGGACGGATCAGTAAAGGGATATTTTTTGGAGTTGGCAGTCGAACGCGCCAGAAAATGTTCCCAGTTCGGCACATAATGCCACAGATTTTTCTTGTAGCAGACAGTATCCACACCTTCAGCGCTAAGCAAATTCTGAAATTTTTGCGCCTGATTTTCATCCGGCATATTAAACGCTAAAAACGTGGCGGAATCTCCCTCTGGATCGGGTTTAGCGCGGAATCCTACGCCCGGAACCTGCGCCAGCACATCCATGATAAACTTCTTATTTTTTTTCTGCTCGCCGATAAGATAATCCAACTTGCGTAACTGCGCCAGGCCTAACGCCCCCTGCAGTTCGTTCATCCGGAAGTTGAAACCAAGAATGGTTCTACCCTCCAGTGCGCGGCTTACTTTGGGATTATGATCATGGCCGTGGTCATGATACCATTCCGACCGGTGGTAATAATCAAGGTTATTGGTAATCACCATACCGCCTTCACCGGTAGTGACCGTTTTAACATAATCAAAGCTGAAAGTTCCCATATCGCCGAAACTGCCCAGCTTTTTACCTTTGAAGCTGGCACCGCATCCCTGAGCGTTATCTTCCAAAACAAGCAGTTTATTTCTATGGGCGATTTCCACGATTTTATCGATATTGGCGCCTGATCCGCACATGTGCACGGGAATTACCGCCTTGGTGTACTGCGTTTTTTTCTTTTCAATTTCTTTTGGATCAAGGTTGAGGGTATCATCAATATCAACCATCACGGGAATGGCGCCTACTTCCATCACCGCTTCATAAGTGGCCAAAAAAGTAAAAGCAGGCACAAGCACTTCATCACCGGGACCAACATCCATTGCCTTCAAGGCAATCTGGAGCGCGGCCGAACCGGAAGTAACACCCAGCGCGTAGCTGACACCGCAATGCTTGGCAAACGCCTCTTCAAACTCTCGAACCTTATAAATTCCTTTTCTTTCTTTATCAAAACCATAACGCATCAGAATGCCCGTTTCGAGGACATCCATTACTTCCTTGATTTCTTCTTTGCCGATTAGTTCTGCTCCAGCCATTTGTTTAACCTTCCTTTCTTATAGCAAGTTGCTTTCAAACATTAAAATATGAATTATTGAAAGCTTACTTGGTATTATGCCATGTCAATCAACTTCTTAATGTTTGATAGCTGATTGGTATTAAAAAGCTTGCGCGTAAATCGCGATCATATCTTCTTTGGTGACCTTGCGGGGATTGTTCTTCAAAGGTACGGCTACGTTCAACGCCACATCAGCCAATGCCGCAAAATCTTTTTCTTTAATACCAAATTGAGCAAGCGACGCGAAAATGCCGCAATCCTCAATCAACGCCTCAACGGCCTCCAGCGCTAAGTAAGCGGCCTCACGGTCAGGAAGACCATCGATACACTCTCCCATTGCCTCGGCTATATCGGCAAATTTTTCCAACGCCGCGGGCAGATTGAAAGCCATTACTGCCGGCAACATCATCGTATTGGCGAGGCCGTGACCCACGCCGTATTTACCACCCAGCGGATAAGACAGCGAATGCACTGCCGTCACGCCGGCGTTGGCCAGCCCGATCCCGGCATATAAGCTGCCTAAAAACATTCTTTCACGCGCAACGATATTTTGACCATCGTGCACGCAAGTACGTAAATTTTCGGCAATGAGAGCTATTGCTTCCAGGGAAAACATTTCACTCATGGGCGAAGCGTTAACCGATGTGTATGATTCGATGGCATGACACAGCGCATCCAGGCCAGTCTGCGCCGTAGGCGCGGGCGGCAGGCTCAGAGTCAATTCCGGATCCAGAAGCGCCAGTTCCGGATAAAGATACGGGCTGTTCATCCCTTCCTTCTTTTTTAAGTTCTTCCGCACAAAAACCGCCGTAAAAGTTACTTCACTGCCGGTCCCGGCCGTTGTCGGTATCATGATTTTGGGAAGCCCCGGCTTGGGAACTTTATTGAGACCAAGATAATCAACAGCGTTGCCTTTGTTGGTCGCAAGTATCGCGATAGCTTTGGCTACATCCATTGAGCTGCCACCGCCGATTCCGATGACCATGTCGCATTTGTTTTTTACAGCAATCTTCGCGCCTTCATCCGCCAGTTCAATGGGCGGTTCCGGTTCAATTTTATCATATACCGTAAATTTAATGCCTTCGGTAATCAAAACGCTGGCAACCCTTTCCAACAAACCTGTCTTGGCAAGATTTTTATCGATAACCACAAGTGGATTTTGGGCATGCAGTTCTTTAATGTGGCTGGCCAATGTTAATAATGATCCATTGCCGAAAATAATTTTTTTTGCGCCGGTAAAAGAAAATGTTTTTCTCATAATTTAAAACCTCCATCAGTATCGACTGTAATTATTACATTGTTTTGCATTGGACATACACGCCGGAGACTAAATTAACCGGTAAGAAAATCAATGCAGTATTTGCGTTTTCTATGAGAACTGACCTTTAAAGTCAAGTATTTTTGTGGTGAGCATACCATTCCAGTTGACGGCAAATACCGCGGATAATTTTCACCTCGCACGATAACAGCGAGGCGCTTGTTGCTGGTTCAATCTTGCACGGCCTGTTGCCCAAATACCTTTTGCAAAGATTATAAAGAGCGGATATAAAAATAGCAACACATAATTAGGAGAGCAACCGCCATGATGGGTCACCAATATGATGCACAGCCGAAACTCTTTTATCATTCATTTACTCTTGATGATCGTATTCCAGCTACTTCCGTTTTGAGGAAGATTCGAAAACACATTGATTTTGAATTTATCTATCAGGAAGTCAAAGACTGCTACGGTGAGAAAGGGAATGTCTCTGTACCTCCGCCCGTGATTCTCAAGATGATGTTGCTTTTAATTTTATACAATGTTCGATCCGAACGGGAACTGATGAATACCTTGCCGATGAGGTTAGATTGGCTGTTGTTTTTAGACTATGACCTGGACAGTGAGATTCCAAACCATAGCGTTTTAAGTAAAGCACGTAATCGCTGGGGCGTGGAGGCTTTTCAGCGCTTTTTTGAACGGATCGTCTGGCAATGCGTTGAGGCGGGACTGGTGGATGGTTCCAAAATATTTATGGATTCCAGCCTTGTCCAAGCCGATGCCTCCAACAACTCTGTCATCAATGTAAATAAAGAGGCGCTAAAAATGCATTTGGTCAAAGGATTTAATGAACTGGAATCCCGGTTGGAAGAAAAAGAGGACCAAGGCGACGACCAGGAACCGAAGACCAGCCCAGCGAATAAGACTTATCACTCTACCACCGATCCGGACGCTTCCGTGACCAGACAGGGGGCCGGTAAAAGGAATCTTCAATACAAAGCCCATCGCAGTGTTGATGGCAAGGCTGAAGTCATTACGGCTACGGAGATTACGCCGGGGGAAGTCAACGAAGCCCATTTGCTATCCACCTTACTGGCCATGCACCAGGACAATACACAAACAACGGCAGAAACAATAGTTGCGGATACAAAGTATGGAACTGCTGATAATTATCTCGCCTGCTGTGATCTGGGTGTAAAGGCCCATATCCCTGATTTAAAGAAAAGTCATAATGATTTTCAAGGCATCTTTCACGAGGATGATTTTCACTATCATCCAGAGACGGACTCTTACTTATGTCCTGCGGGTAACCATTTAAAGAGAAGCAGCTATAAGCCCAACCGGGATGTTTATGAATATAGGTGTTCGAACAAGGTTTGTCGAAACTGTTCATTAGTCACTCAATGTACAAAGTCAAAAAATAGCCGGACGCTCACCCGGCACCGGCGGAAGGAAGATTTGGACAAAATGCGAAACGCTGCTCAATCCCAAACGGCTAAGCGAGACATCCGTACCCGACAGCATCTGATGGAGCGGTCGTTTGCCCGGGCAACAAGGTATGGATTCAAGCGGGCACGTTGGCGAAGGCTTTGGCGTGTTCAGATTCAGGAATATCTCATATCCGCCATACAAAACATCATGGTACTTTTGTCAGACGGGAAAGATCGCGGGCGGGTAAAAGGATTTGAATCCCCCTTCATCGAAAAGCAGCTTTTATGCCCGGTTTTATTGTTTTCGATTATCCGGAATGCTATTTATAGCCTTGGCAGAAAGTTCTTGTTCCCCCATATGCGGCTATGGGCATCTTAGATTAGAAAGCTGTAAAAAAGTGGTTTGGGCAACAGGCCGTTGCAGATTGAACCTAAACAGTTCGAAGCAATCAACACATGTCACGGTTGTAGATGACCCCACGGTGACCTTCAGGTTATTTAGGTTACGAATGCCAGATGATTGCTTCAGCAACAGCTTGGGAACGCATTTACATCTAATCTCCTGTTTCAAAATACACATAATTTTCTGACTCAATCACCCGCCACTTAAAAATATGACTTGAAATTCAACTAATTATCGCTTATTCTCAGGCCATATAAATGAACGGGTAAGCGTGTCTATGCAAAAGACTATTGATTATTGGCTGGAAGAAGCTGAAGAAGCATTAAAAGTCGCTGATCATCTCTTCGAAAAGAAGGACTTTTCCTATTCGTTATTCTTTGGCCATCTGGCTGTGGAAAAATTTATCAAAGCTATTTATGTTCAGAAAAGAAATGAACATGCGCCTCAAATTCACAATCTGGTAAGACTCGCTGAGCAAGCGGGCATTGTAATGTCCCCTGAACAAAAAGAAACTCTGATAATTATTACTGCCTTCAATTTGGAATCAAGATACCCGGATGAAAAACGCAGCTTTCGTATAAAATGTACGAAACAATATACGCAAGTAGAATTGACAAAGATTAGAGAGGTTATTAAATGGCTCAAATCGATAATGCAGTCTTAGACAAAGTTCAAACGTTTATTCGCAGGCTAAAACATAGCGGGATATCTGTCGAATTGGCATACTTGTTTGGTTCTTACGCCACTAATCATGCCGGAAAATGGAGCGACATTGATGTGGCTATTGTATCGTCGGATTTTTCAAATGATCGTCTTGATGATCGTGTTCGTCTTATGAAACTCTCCATAGAAGTTGATAGCAGGATTGAACCTGTGCCTTTTCATTCCCGCGATTTTATCGATTCCGATCCCCTTGTCGGAGAAATCAAAAAACACGGCATCTCTTTGTCGATGTAGTTGAGAAAAAAGTGGTTCTTTTTCTCGTTCCTCAGCTTCGGCTGGGGAACGCATTTGCCGATCTGTACCTAAGCTGGTTTAATCTTGCGGATTGAACCTAAACATTTCGGAGCAATCAAGATCGGCCTGTTGCC
>Ga0224559_1001328_pt1 | contig 13746 bp, 11 predicted proteins | sample 714S33034metaG_FD_180676 | JGI IMG/M metagenome (GOLD analysis project Ga0224559, IMG submission 180676) | Peat soil microbial communities from Stordalen Mire, Sweden - 717 S3 30-34 | ecosystem: Environmental > Terrestrial > Soil > Wetlands > Peat | place: Sweden: Norrbotten County, Stordalen... | reverse complement strand
TGGTGTATTTGAAAAATGCAGAAGCGGTAAAGATTGCGGAGACTTTGCGTGCCGTGATTTCCGGTGATTCGTCGGCGCTTTCAACAGCGACTACTTCGTCGTCAATGGCTCCAACTGCGGCTTCAACAGGTACTAGCGGAACTGCTACAACATCCTCTTCCGCCGCAGCATCACCTTTTTCAACGACATCATCAAATTCGGCCTCAACAACAAGCTCAGCGACAAAGGGAAGCAGTAGCGGTGGAGGTATAATTCAAGCCGATGTCGCTTCAAATGCGCTCATTATCACGGCACCCGATGCGATATACAACAATTTGCGAGCGGTCATGGAAATGCTGGATGTGCGCCGTGCACAGGTATATATCGAAGCGCTGATAGCAGAAGTAACGTCGGACAAAACCGGTGAGTTTGGTGTGCAGTTTCAAGCATTGAACGGCATCGGTGGTTCGGGAAACTCGGTCATTGGCGGAACAAATTTTGGAACGGGCTCTGGCAATATTCTGACAACTGCGGCCAATTATGGCACGGTAGGCCAGGGTTTGAACATCGGCTTAGTTAACGGTGAGACCACAATACCGGGAGTGGGTACGGTGCTTAATTTGGGATTACTGGTCAAACTTGTGTCAAATGATAATAATACCAATATTCTTTCCACGCCCAATCTGCTGACACTGGACAACGAAGAGGCCAAGATCGTTGTCGGTGAAAACGTCCCCTTCGTTACGGGAAGTTACTCGACGGCTTCAACGTCCACATCGACCTCAGCTTTTCAGACGGTAGAACGTAAAGATGTTGGCTTAACTTTACGTATCAAACCGACAGTATTGGAAGGTGGCACAGTAAAGCTGCAAATTTATGAGGAAGTATCCAGTGTGAATAGTCTGACCAATTCTTCAGGTATTATCACTAATACCCGCACACTGGAATCGACCGTGCTGGTACAGGATGGAAGGATTATTGTACTGGGGGGGCTGATACAGGATTCCGTTACAGATCAGGAAGACAAGGTGCCGGTTTTGGGCGATCTTCCGTGGATAGGCAACTTGTTCCGTCATGAAACTCGGGAACATACAAAAACCAATTTGATGGTATTCATTCGCCCGTATGTATTGCGTACGGCGAGTTCGCCGGACACAGTGACTCAAGATCGGTACGATTATTTGCGCGGCGTGCAGAAGGATACTCAAGTGCAGTCGCGGGCAGTGTTGCCGGATATGGTCGCACCGAGTCTGCCCCCGTTGAATACTAAATCTGAATTTCCGCTTAACCTGAAAACAGAACCGGTGCTGAAACCCTCAATAAAATCAGGAACTGAATCAAATGATTCTTCAATTCAAACCCCTTTAAATTGATGCACCGAATCTGATTTGCCAACCCTTCTCATCCGGGTGCGTACTTTCGGCGTATGAAGACAGAAGGTAATCTGAACCCGTAATCCCGACCAGCAACGGATGCTTATTGATGCGTACATGACACGAATGAGAGGCTTCTCTCAGACTCGCTTGAACTGAAGCACTCACTCTACCTCCAATTAAACATTGGCTAAATATTCGACGCTATTAGCCAGTGTTATTTAATATTATTTTGACATCATGAACCTCTACAACCTGCTATTGGGTATACTAAAATTATTGTCCGTGACAAATCAGTGCGGACAAATGTTTATTTTTAGGAGATATGAATGATGCAATCCGACAACCTCGTCCCTGCATCAGAAATCGAACAAGAAACTGGGCTCGGTAAAGAATTATTGCGAAAGTGGCGACAACGCTACGGGTTTCCCCCACTTGAAACGGGGGCAAATGGAAAAGTTGGATACTCGCGCGAATCAATCCAGCTTCTGCTTCTGATCAAACGGTTATTGGAGGGAGGGTTCCGACCTGCTCAGATTGTAGGAAGACCTCCATTGGAAATTGAACGCCTGAGCCGAGCTATCGACGCTGACCCGCGTGATACTAGCCTCACAGAATCAACTCGCAGACTCCTCGAACGACTAAAAAAAACTGATATATCAGGTCTTGTGTCTCTTATGGCAAAAGAGCGAGCAAAGGGAACACTCAGTGACTTTGTACTAAACACGGTTGTTCCGCTGATCAGCGGCGTGGGTGAAGCATGGTCAACAAAAGAAATTGAGGTCTACCATGAGCATCTCTGCACTTGCGTAATTCAACGTTTGTTACAGGCAGAGATTCTCTTTTGTCCCCCTAGACGGGGATTCCCCAAAATTATTTTCGCCACTCCTCCGCAAGAACTACACGCGCTTGGATTGCTAATGGCAGAAGCTGTGCTCGCAGATCATGGTGCTACAACTATCTGCCTTGGATCACATACACCTTTTAGCGATATAAAAATGGCTGCAATATCATGCAATGCCGATGTAGTCGCGCTATCATTTAGTTTCTCATTTCCAGCACGCAATGTAAGACCAACGTTAAAGCATTTAAGGCATTTACTTCCTGCTAATGTAGAACTTTGGGCCGGAGGATCAGGCGTGTCATCCGTTAGGCGCCCACCAAACGGGATACGTGTATTCTCAAATATCCAAGACGCAGTACCAATGATGCTAAATCTTGTAAAAAGGAGAAGATCATAAAATTCACGGCCAGCAGTGCCGTACTACACCAATTGGATTGGCAAGTACTGCCGAAATAATATGGCACCAACCCACAGGATGCGGTCTTTTCGCTGGTAATTCTTTCGCAGGCTGTATACTCATATCCAATAGTCCAATATACACAAGAGGGAGTACGATATGAAAATCACCATCATCGGAGCATCGGCAGGAGTGGGTCTGCAAGCCACACAACGTGCATTACAACAAGGCCATCACGTGACCACCCTGTCACGCCGGATTGATACGCTCCCGGAACATCCAATGCTTACAAAAGTTCAGGGCAGTTCGACAAACGTAAATGATGTAAAAATAGCACTGGCGAATGCCGACGCGATACTGATTACGCTTGGTACCGGTAGCAACCTCAAAGCAACCACTTTATTCTCTGAATCGGCACGCATTCTGATAAAGGTACAACGGGAAGCCGGATCGACAACACCTTTCATCGTGCTGACTGGTTTCGGCGCGGGAGAAAGCTGGGGCTATAACTCGTTTATCATCAGGTTTCTGTTCGACCTGTTTCTCAAGGTGGTCTACGCGGACAAAACCGTAATGGAGCAGATAGTCACAACTGAATACCCAAATTGGGAGATCGTACGCCCTGGCCGGCTCACCAATGGTGCAATGAAAACTCAATATCGTGTCATGGATAGCCTCACCAAAGGAATGAAGGTTGGATCAATCAGCCGCGCAGATGTCGCGCACTTCATGGTCTCGCAGGCGGAAAGACAAACCTATCCGGGAAAATATCTGGCACTCACCTACTAACACTATTGCCATAAGAGTCGTTGCGTAAACTGCCGCTTCAAGCGGCCAGTTCATAGACTTGCTGTGAACGTGCGATGCCAAAATTTCGATGTTCTCCGAGCGCAGCCATACCATGTCGTTGCAATTGGGCTACAAGAGCCGGGATCGCATCCTTGCCGATTCCATAATCAGCCAGATGTGTAGAAACTTGAAGGCTCTCAAAGAATTTTCGCGTGTTCGATATAGCCTCATCAATACGATCATCAACGTTGCCTTCTCTCAAATTCCAAATGCGCTCTGCGTATTGAATCAGTTTTTCGCGCTTTTCCTCGCGCCGGACTTGCAACATCGCCGGCAAAATGATGGCGAGTGTCTGTGCATGGTCAAGGTTATGCAAAGCAGTGAGTTCATGACCAAGCATGTGCGTCGCCCAATCATTCGGCACCCCTGCCCCGATCAAACCATTCAGGGCCATGGTTGCCGCCCACATTAAGTTAGCGCGGACATCGTAATTTTCAGGCTCTTGTAAAGCTTTGGGCCCCTCTTCAATCAGCGTTAACAACAGCCCTTCGGCAAAGCGATCCTGCACCTTGGCATTCACAGGATAAGTAAGATACTGCTCAATTGTGTGTACGAAGGCGTCAACGACACCATTGGCCACTTGTCTTGGCGGCAGCGTAAACGTTTTGACCGGGTCAAGTACTGAAAAGCGCGGGAACAGTAAATTGCTCGAGAAGACAAGTTTGTCATTACTGCTGCGGCGGGTAACGACGGCACCGCTGTTCATTTCAGAGCCCGTTGCAGGAAGTGTCAGCACACTTCCAAACGGAATTGCGCTCTTCACTTTTTCCCGCTTGGCAAGAATGTTCCAAGGCTCCCCCTCAAAAGGAATGGCGGCAGCAATGAATTTCGTTCCATCAATCACCGAGCCTCCACCGACTGCCAGCAGAAAATCAATGCGTTCACGGCGGGCAAGCTCAACTGCCTGCATCAACGTTTCATAGGTGGGGTTGGGTTCAATACCGGAAAATTCAAATACGACAGCGCCCTTTAGTGCGGATTTAACTTCTGCAAGCGTACCAGTCTTGACTACGCTACCGCCGCCATAGGTTATCAATATACGACTGTCAGGCGGGATCTCATTGGAAATATCCGCAATTCGACCTTTTCCGAAAAGAATGCGTGTCGGATTATAAAAAGTAAAGTTTTGCATAACTAGTTCCTTAATTCTCTTGCGACATATTCATATTATAAATGCGCCATATTCAATGTATTTCAGATGGCGTACCAAACAGCGAAGTAATGACTGACTGTGCCGCAAAGCACGAACAAGTGCCAAACCAAATGTCCGTAGCGCAAACGACTGTCAGTTGCAAAGAAGACCACCCCGAAAGTGTAACAAATTGCGCCAACAAAAAGCCATATCAGTGCTTGCAATGGAGCCAAGGCGTACAGTGGTTTAATGGCGATCAGAATCAGCCACCCCATAACCAGATACAACCCCGTCGAAATGGTAGGATGTTCCAATTTTTTGAAAAGCCTCAAGGTCAGTCCGATTGCGGCGAGGCCCCAGATTAATCCGAATAATGTCCAGCCCCATTCCCCATGCAATACGCCCAAAGTAAAGGGAGTGTAGGTTCCGGCAATAAGCAAATAAATCATGGAGTGATCGATTACGCCGAAAAGAATCTTCAAGGGAGTCTGCGGTAAGACATGATAAATCGTGGACGCGAGGTAAAGCAAAATCACGGTTGCTGTAAAAATTGAAGTGCCGACGATGTAACCCACTTCACCATAATGTACCGCATGTATGATGAGTATCGGTGTTCCCGCAATCGCCGCAAGCAAGCCGATGCCATGACTAAGGCTATTAATGATTTCCTCATTGCGAGATTGCTCTCGTTTGGAAGTATCTGACATGGAAGTTTTTGTTGTTTTGCTCTTTTCAGTCAAGGTAGTATATTTCATATAGAATGCAAGCCAGTCTGGATTTTATTTTCGATAACATCTATTCGATCTAAAGTATCCTAGTTTGACACAATGATTAGCTTCGAGATTAACGCTTATTTTACCGCCGGGGTATTTGTATGAGCGCATTTCCACAAATAGAACCTTTTGTTTGGAGTGATAAATTAGCTACTGGCATCGATGAGGTAGACTCCCAACATCGTCGCCTGGTAGAGTTGGTAAATGAGGTTGGCGGTCTTTGCATAGCAGAAGCCGGGATCGCACAGCTCAAACCCGTACTGGATGAACTAATCAGCTATACCCAGTACCACTTCAAAACCGAAGAACAAATGATGAATCAGTATGCGGTGAATTCATCTTTCCAGCTCAATCATATTAAGGCTCATGAGGAATTTTGTAAGCAGATGCTGCTCGCGACGGGTGTCATTCAATCATCTCCTCAAAATATTACAGATTTGCTGGCTCAATTGCTGAACTATCTAACCCGATGGCTGTTTCAGCACATTATGGTCGAAGATATGCGGATGGCAAAAGAAATTCAGGCGCTGCAAGCGGGAGCCAGTCACGAAGATGCGGTCAATCAGGCTTCTTCCACCGTTTCCCGTTCCGGTGATGTCATGCTGGAAGCTTTGAATACGCTGTATAGCAAGATCGGTGAACAAACTGTGGAGGTGATGCAGGCCAATCAGGCATTGGCTCGCGAGCATGAGGCGTTGCGTGAACTCAATGAACAATTGGAACAACGGGTCAGGCAGCGCACGGTTGCGCTGGAGGGGGCCAACCAGCAATTGAAACAAAATAATCTGGAACTAAAACAGTTGAATCAAAAACTTGCAAGTGCGCAGAGTCAACTTTTGCAATCGGAAAAGATGGCTTCTGTCGGCCAGCTTGCCGCCGGTGTTGCACACGAGATCAATAATCCCGTTGGCTTTGTGAATTCCAATTTGGGTACGCTGGAAAAGTATATTGTAAGTTTGCGTAGTGTACTTGCTGTCTATGAAAGCGTTGAGGCGAATCTGGACGAGAAGATGCTGGGCGAAGTGAGCGAAATTAAACGCAAGGTTGATTTGCCTTTTTTGCTGAGTGACATTCCCGATTTACTCAAAGAGTCGCAAGATGGTTTGGCGCGAGTGAAACGTATTATTCAGGATTTGCGAGATTTTTCCCATGTAGATGAGAGCACGTGGCAACTCGCGAGCTTAGAGAATTGCATGGACAGCACCATTAATGTGGCGTTTAACGAAATTAAATACAAGGCGGAAATAGTCAAAATCTACGCCGGACTTCCCCAAGTAGAATGCATGCCATCCCAGATCAATCAGGTTTTTTTGAATCTATTGGTCAACGCAGCTCAAGCGATCGAGACCAAGGGTGTCATTACGATTCGTACTGGAATTGAAGGCAGTGAGGTTTGGGTTGAGGTTGAAGATACGGGAAAAGGTATCGCTGCGGAGCATTTGCAAAAAATATTTGACCCGTTTTTTACGACCAAGCCTGTCGGCAAAGGTACCGGTTTGGGTTTGTCTGTTTCATTCGGCATTGTACAAAAACACGCCGGGCGAATTGAGGTTCGCAGTGAACTGGGCAAGGGAACTGTTATGCGCGTGTGGCTGCCTATCAAACATATTCAGGCTGGTTGATTGAGCAATGACCGATGCAAAGTTATTTCTTTGCACGAACGCTTACAGCAAGGGGATGTCCGTCCATACGCTCAAAACCTCTGATTTGATCAATGAGCGGCGGCGTCAGAACATATTCCTTGGAAAGCAAAATATCACCATTCCATGTAATCAAATCTTGTGATAGCACCATTCCAGGCAAGAGTTGGCCGGAGCGCAATATTAATTCTGAGGGATTATTGCTTTTTACAGGGCTGGCCTTGCCTATTTCTTCCAATAATGCATTGACTACTGCTGGATCATAACGCATGCCTTTACCATCTTGAATAAAAAGAGAAGCCTCAGTAGCATTCATGGCCTTGGTATAGCTTGTTCCCATCAACGCAGTGTCATAATCTTCGGCAATAGAAAGAATGCGTGCCCCGAGCGGAATGGATAATCCGGGTAATTGATCAGGATAACCTGTGCCATCGAATCGCTCGCGGTGGCTACGAATTAATTTTGCCGCACCGTGTAATTGCTCCAATGCCATTAAGGCCATTTCGCCTTTGACCGGAAATTTGCTTATTTCGGCCCGATCTTCCGCGCTCAGACTATTGAATGGTTTATCCAATAATCGATCCGGCAGGCCGATCTTGCCGATATCAAGGAGTAGTCCGGCAATGAACACGTCTTGTATTTCGGCGGAATTTAATCCCAGCTCTTGTGCAAGTGAGCGAGAAAGATCGGCAACCCGACGAGAATGACCGGACTTGTTTGGATTGCGCAGCTCGATCAGATTGGAAAACACACGTACTGAAGTAATGAAGCTCTTTTTCAATTTATCATGGGCAACTTCCAAAAAAGCCATGGTCTGCCGGACCTCTTCTGTGCGCGCCAAAACTTTGGCTTCAAGATTGGCGTTCAGGTCTTTTAACTCTTCGTTTTGCTTGTGTGTCAATTCTTCAAGACGCTGTTTTTCATTTTCAAGCGACTTTTGCAGCAGGGCATGTTTGATTGTTAGTGTAATGTCATTGTCTTCCCATGGTTTGGATATATAGCGGTATATCTGTCCCTTATTGATGGCATCGATGGTTGCACCGATTTCGGCATATCCGGTCAGCAAAATACGGATCGTATCAGGCCAGCGCTCACGTACTTTTTCAAGAAATTGAGCCCCGTTCATTTCAGGCATGCGCATGTCCGAAACAACCAGATCGACCGTTTCCTGTCCCATAATTTCCAGACCTTGTTTGCCACTTTCTGCTGTCAGTATTTGATATCCGCAGGGACGAAACAATCGCTTTAGTGATGAAAGGATATTCGCCTCATCATCGACGAAAAGTATCGTTGCAGCCGTTTCAGAAATAGTAGCAGATTGGTTCTCAGGCATCATTTCTCCTGTATATTAAAAAGGTGAACATATTATGAGCACTGTTTTTCCTTAGGCGTTTTGAAGATGCTTGATCGGTAGCCACACCCGAAAAGTTGCGCCTTTACCGATCTCGCTATGCACCTCAATTCTGCCGTGATGCTTTTGGATAATGCCATAGGAAAGGGATAAGCCAAGCCCGGTTCCTTTGCCTATTGGTTTGGTTGTAAAAAACGGGTCGAAAATCTTCGACATATTTTCGGGAGCAATGCCTTCACCCGTATCCGAAATTTCCACCCACACTTCGTCATTTTGCTGTCCGGTGCTGATAGTTATTGTGCCATGTTCTTTGATGGCATGAGCCGCATTCACCAGCAGATTCATGAAAACCTGGTTTAGTTGGGAAGCGAGACATTCCACATCGGGGATTGCGGCGTAATTTTTTACAACTTCCGCCTTGTATTTTATCTCGTTGTTGACGATATTAAGTGTGCTGTCAATTCCGTTGAGCAAGTTTGCATAGTGCCACTCATCGGCAATGTCCACATGGGAGAAGTCCTTGAGATTCTGAATTATATTCTTTACCCGTGTAATACCCTCCTTTGATTCACTCATTAATGCCCGAAGATCCTCTTTGAGAAATAGAACATCAAGTTTCTCCTTTGCAGCTTTGAGATTCGCCAGAATGTCGCTATCGGCGATTGAAACTTCGGCCTTTTCATAAAGTTCGATCAAAACGAAAGCATCCTGGATATATTTTTCCAGCGTACCCAAATTGGAATAAACATAGCCGATAGGATTGTTGATTTCGTGAGCAACCCCTGCTGCCAATTGGCCAATGGATGCCAGTTTTTCCGATTGCATCAACTGGTTCTGAGCTTCTTCCAATTTCTTGATCAGGATACGTTGATCTTCTTTTTCTTTCTTGAGTGCAAGTTCGGTGCGTTTGTGCTCGGCCAATTCGGTACGCAGACCCGCATTGGCATCGTTCAATTCATTAGACATTAAGACAAGAGAACGCTCTATCGTCTGGCGGTCGGCATCGGCAGTTTTGTATGCCTCGTCCACGGCAGCCATAAAGTTGACAAATTCAGGCGGCATGGGCGCAATCTTGCCAAGATAATGCTTAATCTGGCGCTGTAGTAACCGATGCAAGGATATATGCTCCAAAAAAAGGTCGTTAAGGGGGCTTAATCAATTACTTTTCATACTGGTAGAATTCTTCCAGTTCTTCCAGGGATGGCATACTTGCTTCAATCTGTTTCCAGGTTATCGGTGTTGTTGAACACCAAATGTTACACAGATTTTTTAATTGTTCGTCACCTTTCAATCCATCTTCAATTGCAGCCGCAATATGTACTATACACACTAACGGATCAGACTCAATTTGCAAATCAGGTTTGTTCCAGTGACGCACTAGTAGCTCAATCTCTTCCGGAAAATTCCATAGATGAAGAACATCAGCTCCGATGTTAAAATGATTAAACCCAAGCTCTGATTCTTGAAGTTCAAGCAAACTCAATTTCGAGTTCGCTTGTTGCTGCAAGATAGATGAAAATTGCTGAGGTATGCAAAGATCGAGTATCAACAGACCTATTTCATAAAACATGCCTGAAGTGAAAGCAAGGCGTTTTCCTTCGGGCAAATTTCCAGCCAATGAGTTGGAAATGGTGGCCACCCGAAAGCATTTTTGCCAATAGGCTTTTCTATCAAACAGACTGCCGGGAGATGGCTGAAACGCGTTAATTACCCCTGCTGACAATACCAAAGAACGTATCGTATCGAACCCGAGTACGGTAACCGCATCCCTAATTGAGCCGACCTTGCGAGGTAATCCATAAAATGAGGAGTTTGCGATGCGCAAGACTTTTGCACTCAACCCCTGGTCGTGTTCAATGGTGTGCGCAAGTGAAACGGTGTCGAGATTTGAATTTTTAAAGCTTAAAATCAGCTCCTGTAGCACCAGTGGAAGTGATGGCAGTTGACGCAATTTGTTGAGTAACTCTTTACGATCAGTCAACATGATTATTCCCCCTAAGATTTCTTCACGCGATCTTTTGCAACGTGATTGGGATGCAAATTCGCATCCATCACGATAAGAGTACCGATTGATTTTGAGAATTCGCCCAAAGAGCGGCACCAGCAACGAATACTATGCCCCGTCACGGTGAAAAATTGTGCATCTTCATCACGGGGATGAAATCCGGATGATGACCATGTTAGCAAGTCAGCAGGTAAAACAGATCCAGAGGCTTCACCGAGCAACGATGAAGCTGCCCCGTTCTTGGAAAATATCTGATGAGCCATTCGATTTGCGATAACAATCAAACCATCCCGGTCTAAACCAACTGCTGCCACCGGCATTACGTCAAACATCTCCTGGGAAATTTTAAGTACTTGCGACCGGTCTTCCACACGATGTTCAAGTTCATGATTGATGCATTCCAACTGAATATTCGCTTGCTTAAGCTCCTGCCCCAGGCGAACGTTCTCCATTTTCATTTCGTAGAGCTGAAACGCTTCCTGGATATGGGCGCGCAGTAAATCGTCTTCCCATGGTTTGGTCAGAAACTTATAGACGGCACCGCGATTGATTGCATCAGTAATCGAATTCAACTCGGTATAGCCGCTTAATACAACACGTACCGTATCGGGATATAGCTCTTTAACCTGGCTCAAAAACTCAGTTCCAGTCATTCCGGGCATACGCTGGTCTGAAATAATTACTCCGAATTTATGTTGTGTCAGCAGCGCCAAACCTTCTTGCCCGCTGTTAGCACGATAGATGGTATATCCATCCCGGCGCAGTAGCCGGGTAAGCGCTGAGGTTATATTTTCTTCATCATCAACCAACAGTAATAAGCGCTCCATTATGTCTCCGCAACTTACTCAGAATATTGAACTTCTTGGATGCTCAATCAGAACGCATCTGGATTTCAGTTATTGGTGGAATTCCCGACATAGCAATTTCCCTTTTTTTTGGCTTCACACAAGGCAGAGTTTGCACTCTTGATTAGTGTATTTGCATCCAGCCCGTCAAAAGGATAAATACTAATTCCGATGCTAATGCCGACAAATATATTATTGCTGAAAATAGATACCGGTTCCAAATTAAATGAATTTAAAATTTGCCGGGCAAGTTCCCCGGCAGCTTCGCTATCTTTGATGTCAGCTAATAATAAGCCGAATTCATCGCTGCCAATTCGCGCGAGGGTATTATTATTTTCGCCAACAATATTTCCCAGTTTTTTTGCCACAGTTCGCAGCAACTCATCACCTGCCTCATAGCCGAATGAATCATTGGTCGCATTGAAATAATCCAGGTCGATGACCAAGATTGCCGCTGATCGTTCACTTATCTGCGCCTGCTTTAATATTTGGTTTAACCTGACGAAAAACAATCCTCTGCCGGGCAAGTTGGTTAAATGATCATAGTTGGAAATATGTTCTATTTGACTATCTTTTTGGGCCAGCAATTTTGACAACTCCAGACTGAGGCTCGCCAAGGTGGTATTCGCCTCCTGAATTTCCAGTGCCAAATGATTTCTTTGCTGTGTCAGCTCATAATGCCTAAAAGCCTCCAGCACATTGGCACACAGTATTTCGTTGTCCCACGGTTTGGTGAGAAATTTGTAAATAGCGCCGCGATTAATTGCATCAGTCACCGAGCTTAAATCGGCAAATCCGCTTAAAATTATACGTACAGTATTGGGGGAGAGTTCTTTGGCACGACTTAGAAACTCAACCCCGGTCATACCCGGCATGCGCTGGTCTGAAACGATGACATGCACTTCATTTTGGGCAAGCAATAACAGCCCTTCATCCCCGCTGCGCGCGCACAAAATATTGTAGCCCTCATGTCGCAGCAATCTATTCAACGCGGTGCCTATTTGCTCATCATCGTCAACCAGTAATAAAGTGCGTTCCTTTGCCATAGCAACCCCTTGTCAAATTCTAGTAATTCGCTATTCTAATAAAAATGTCTCAACAAATTCGGCTCAGGTTCATGCTTCTGTGCAGACACCTCCACGCAGTAATTCCCTGGCCGTCAAAGCCTGCATGACGGCAGTCTTTAACTGGTAGATGTTCCAAGCCTTGCGGCGTATATCGGTACGCAATTCACGGCTGTTCCAATGAAGCTGAAGAAAACCTTGCACCTCGGCTTCGTTGATGGCTTTGGACAATATTGACTTGTCTGGAAAGTTACTCAGCAGGATGCGCGCGACATCGGGAGCCGTGGCTTTTAATTGGTTTAATAACTGTATGCCGTCCATGTCGGGTAAAGACTGAGCGGCAATAACGAGATCGCAATGATTATTTTCAATATGGGAAATCGCAGCCCGGGCTGAATTGAAGGCATCCACTACACACTTGAATTTCGTATTTTTTAAATCCGGATTGCTCTCCTGCTGCATAGCGCCATAAAGGCTTCCGCGTTCATTCTCATCCGTTAACCCGTGCAGCATCAGACCAGCCAGATGGACGTCAGGCTCAATCAACACAATTCGATAGGTCCGCGGACTTTTGAAAGAAGGTGTATCAGCGCTGTTGACAGCGGATTTACGATGGCTTTCCATGATCGCATTGCGGTAGCCCAGCGCTTGTTGAATACTGGACAAAAGCTCAAACTGATCCCATGGTTTTGCGAGGAAACGGTAAATATGCGTTTCGTTGATGCTACGGATCAGGGCATCTATATCAGCCTCTCCGCTAAGTACAATTCTGGCCGCGTTCGGCTGCAGTTTCCCAAATTCATTGAGAAATTCAATGCCATTCATTTCAGGCATTTTGTAATCGGCCACGACCAAATCGTATTGTGTTTCCCTGCTACGATCAAGTGCTTTGACAGGGTTGTTATAAGCCTCAATCTCAAAATGTTGGTGCAGTTCCCGCTTTAATGCATTAAGCACGTTTTGTTCATCGTCAACTAGCAGAATTTTTTTCATTTAGTCTCCTTTTCCCAACAATATCACGTACGCACCGTCACATCAATTAAGGTAGTTTTATGCCCATAGCCCGATCTTGACATAATCATACGGAAACTTTTCGCCCTGGCATCCCCGTGGACATTACCGTTCAGTGTGTTCGGATAGTCTCTTTTGAACACACGGTATTGAAATTTATTTTATTGCAGTTCATTTTCAGAATTAATCTGAAAGTAATACAACGTTCAAGCAATTGAAACAAGTTCACTATATTGTTCTATTTATGAATGGCGGATTCTAGGATGAAGCGCAATTTTGAATAATGCAGGTCAGGTGGGTGAGATGCGGTAGCATCAATGCCCTTTGACCAGCCAGTCGAAATTGCACAAATGAAATATACACATATCACCCGAGAAGAACGATACCAGATTTACGCCTTGAAGAAGGCGGGACATAGGCAAAAAGAGATAGCCGAGGTACTGAAGCGAAGTGAATCCACCATCAGCAGAGAATTAACTCGGA